>X87_Garden_Dormouse__coassemble_218_pt1 | contig 10400 bp, 11 predicted proteins | sample X87_Garden_Dormouse__metabat2_low_PE_003 | metagenome-assembled genome bin X87_Garden_Dormouse | reverse complement strand
GCAAAGATATCCGCTTCGACACCGTAGATCTCATCAAGACCGACAGCTTCTGCGCCGAAATCATCGACCGCACGCTGTACTGCAGCTTCGTTGATATCCGTTACAATTAATTTTGCGCCTGCTTCATGCAGATGCGTACACAAGCTGTACGCCACATTGCCGACACCCTGAACTGCCACAGTTTTACCTGCAAGATCGTCGCTGCCGAAGGCTTCTTTAGCTGTACGTTGAGTCGCAACGAATAGTCCGAGAGCAGTAAACGGACTCGGGTTGCCGCTCGAACCGTAGGCTTCGCTGACGCCGCATACATAGTCAGTTTCCTGGTAAATGTAATCCATATCTTCAACAGTTGTACCAACATCTTCTGCTGCGATGTAGCGTCCGCCGAGATTGTTAATGTAACGTCCGAGCGATCGGAAGAATGCTTCTGACTTGTCTTTTGAAGCATCGCCGATAACAACTGCTTTGCCGCCGCCGAGGTTGAGTCCTGCTGCTGCGTTTTTGTAAGTCATGCCTTTAGCGAGACGGAGCACGTCCGTAATTGCTTCATCTTCATGTTCGTAATTCCAGAACCTGATGCCGCCGAGAGCCGGCCCAAGTGTCGTATCGTGAATACAGATAATTGCTTTAAGTCCGCTTGCTTTATCCTGGCAGAATACTAATTGTTCATAGTCGCCCTGTTCCATTTCAGTAAAAATCATATTAAACATCCTCCTGATTGTGTTCCATCATTTTAATTGCCAATTTAATTGAATTATACTTCTCTTCTTTTGAATCTGCACGCGAAGTCAGTACGAAAGGGACTTTAAGTCCGGCGATCATACCCGCCACGTGAGCACCTGCAGTCGTCACGAGTGCTTTATACAGTATGTTTCCCGCATCGATGTGCGGCATAATCAGTATATCAGCATCTCCTGCGACAGCTGAGTTGTACCCTTTAATTTCTGCAGCGGATTTTGACAGTGCAAGATCATACTGCATAGGCCCGTCGATTATTGCTTGCTTAAAATTACAGGCCCTCACTATTGTATCATTTGTGACGGTAGAAGCTATTTTTTCATTCACTTTTTCGACTGCAGAAATGAGAGCAATTTTAGGTTCTTTAATACCGAGCTTGCCTGCTGCGGTAATAGTATTTTCTATTATTTTAATTTTGGTTTCTGTATCCGGATCGATATTCATCGCCGCATCGCTGATAATTACCGGCTTGTGGTAATTCGGCAGGCTGAACAGTGCAATGTGAGATAAAAGGTCCTGCTTCAGCAGCTTTAATTCTTTATTTAATACTGCTTTTAAAATAACACTTGTTGAAATAAGGCCCTTCATCAGGACTTCTGCCCCGCCATCAGCAATAAACTGCCCGGCCTTAGCCGCTGCATCCTGATCATTTGTACTGTGATGAATCGATATATTGTGTACCGTATAATCAAAATTTAATTTTTTGAACATTTCTTTTAACTTGTGTTCATCATCAAAAAGATGCCATTTTATACCGAGTTCCCGTTCTGTGTCAATGACCAGTTCAAGCAGGTCCTCTGAGGCCGCTCTGACGAGTGCTATTGATGCTTCGGTGCCTGGCTTAATCTGTAATATTTCATCAAAATTCATGAATTCGCCTCCTCAGAATTATTATACAATATTTCGGATAAATACATTTACCAGACCCCTTTTGAAAGCCCTTACAAAAAGCATACAATTATTTTTCAAAAAAGAAAAGTGTATTAAAAAATGTTTAATAATTAAGAATATTCAAGGTCTAATTTCATACATGTTTCATAAATCGTAAATTTTACTTTCCGGGTTTTGTTGTATAATATTATTTAGAAATGATTTTAGGAGAAGATTATGCTGAAAATAGTTGCTTTATTAATACTGGTTATTCCCGGCATCATTGCGGGAATCGGAATAAAACTGATGCGGGACAGCATATTTGGTATCGTAATTGATCCGTTTACCTACACCGCCCTGCAGTTTTTTGCAGGTCTGATTATGACTGCACTTGGAATATGGTTTATCGGCGGATATCTTTTGTACCGCGAACGCAAAAATAAACGTGCCCAGGAACGTTTCATGAAACAAGCAAAAAAATCCGGTGAAGATTAATCTTCACTGGATTTTAATAATTCTGCCGCATTAAGCCGGGCGGCTTCAGTAATTTTAGAGCCGCTGATCATGCGTGCAATTTCTTCGATTTTATCTTCGTAATTCAAATAAGCTGCGGTTGAGTGCGTACGTTCACCTTCAGTGTCTTTTTCTACATGAAGAAGATGGTCTGCAGTTGCTGCTGCCTGCGGCAGATGAGAAATCGCCAGCACCTGGCGCTGTTTGGACAGAAGTTTCATTTTCTCGACCATGCGGGCAGCCACCTGTCCGCTGACTCCCGTATCTATTTCATCAAAAATAATCAAAGAATCGCTGTCGAACTCAGAGAAGATAGTCCGGAGGGCAAGACTGACACGGGACACTTCCCCGCCTGAAGCAATTTGCTTCATAGGCTTCAGCGGTTCGCCTTTATTTGTCGCAATTAAAAACTCAACATCGGTAAAACCGAGCGGATTAAAATGAGATTCTTTTAAGCTGATTTCAAACTGAACGTTCGGCATTTCGAGTTCACTGAGTTCGCGGCGCAGCTTGCTTTCTAAGAAGTGTTTGCGCTCGTTCCTGTATGTATGAAGCTTCATTGCGGACTGCTCCATTTTCTCATACAGTTCTTTCTGTTCTTCTTCCAGCCGTGTGAACGACTGCGAAATATTTTCGAGATCATCGATATCTTCCTGCAATTCCTGCTCGAACTGAAGCAGCCCGGAATAGGTTTTTGTGAATTTGCGCTTCAGCTGATTGAACTGATTCAATCTGGACTGAATCGCATTTAAACGTTCTGCATCGTAATCGATCGAGGACAAATCATTCGACACATGTGAATTCAGCTCGGTTAAAAGGTAATATGCATCCATCAGCGTATCTTTATACGATGTATATGATTCGTCGAACTTAGTAACCGTATCGAGCGACTGATTAATATCATACAGCATGCCCTGCGGCGGATATTCGCTCACAAGCAGCGACTTAATCTGGCTGAGCGCTTCGTGAATATTTTCGTAGTTGGATAAAAACTCTAACTCATGTTCAAGTTCTTCTTCCTCATCTTCTTTCAGCTCAAGAGCTGAAATTTCAGCATGCTGCATTTTTAAAAGTTCGAGCTGCGTCAGGCGGTTGCGGTCTTTGTATTCGAGCTCTTCAATGCGTTCTTTTACCGACTGATAAGCCTCGTAGTGCTGCTGGTATTCGGTAAAAATACTTTCTTTGCCAAGGCCGATATAACGGTCGAGGTATTCAATCTGTTCATTTTTCTGCAGTACTTCAGCTTGTGACGACTGCGAATGAATCGACAGCACAAGCGCCATAATCTGTTTTAAATTATTCAGCGTGACCATCTGATTATTAATTTTAATTAAACTTTTACTGCTGGCCATCACTTCGCGTCTCACGATATACAATTCATCTTCTTCAATACCGAGTGAATTAAGCATACTGCTGAGTTTATCATTGACAGGAAAATCAAAGACGCCTTCAATGACAGCGCCGCTGTTTCCGTAGCGTATGTCATCTGCGGATGCACGGCGTCCTTCCAAATAGCTGATGGCTTCAATAATTTTAGATTTACCGGCGCCTGATTCACCTGTAAATACAGTCATTCCTCTGGAAAAATCCAATTCAATATTTTCAAGCACGGCAAAATTCTGCACACTTAATCTGAGCAGCACATTAAACACCCCAGTTAAATAAGATTAAAAATACGATCTTTAATTAATTGCTGTGATTCTTCATCACGGCAGATTAACAGACATGTATCGTCTCCGCAAATTGTGCCGACAACTTCTTCCCATTCGAGCTGATCGATAATTGCTCCGATCGACTGGGCGTTGCCTGGCAGTGTTTTTAAAACGAGGAGATTGCCTGTAAAGTCCAGTTTAACAAAACTGTCCATCAGGTAGCGTCCGAGTTTTTCAAGCGGATGGTACTGCCTGTCTTTTGGCATGCTGTATACATATTCCCCGCCTGGTGAAGGAACTTTAATCAGCTGCAGTTCTTTAATATCACGGGACACTGTTGCCTGAGTGACATTAAATTTATGTTCGATAAGCTTATCTACGAGTTCTTCCTGGGTTTCAATCCGGTTATTCGTAATGATTTCTCTGATTTTAATTTGTCTGATTGATTTATTAGACATTAAAATCCCCCCTTTATAAATAGTTATTGAATATTTATTCATTATATTATCATAAGCCGCTCTCTTTGCATAGCAAAAACAAAGACATCAGCCGTACACGACGGCTTTGATGTCTTTGTCTGTTATTGCATATTCATTTGGCTCGGCTGTCAGATAAAATAGGTATTCTCTGTTGCCTTTAGTTCCCGTAATCGGAGAACGTTCAATTGCCGACAGATTAAAACCGAGTGTTTCGCATTCTTTTTGCACACGCTGGAGGACATGATAATGCGTATCGAGATTTGTAATAATACCGCTCTCTTCCCGCTCTTCCAGATAACTTTCAAACTGCGGCTTAATTAAAGCTGCAATTTCGATATTATGGGTAAACAATGCTTTTATATGACGGAGAATCGGTACAATTGATGTGAACGAGACATCGATTGAAATGAAATCCGGGAGCGGATCGAAATTTCCGATTACAGTCTCTTTAAAATTGGTCTGCTCCATCACGGATACCCGTTCGTCAATTCTCAGCTGGTAGGCGAGCTGGTTAGTACCGACATCGACAGCATAGACGTATTTTGCCCCGTGCTTGAGTGCGCAGTCAGTAAAGCCGCCCGTCGATGAGCCGATATCGAGCATGACTTTATCTTTTAAATCCAATTCGAAAGAATCGATGGCGTGTTTTAACTTTAAGCCGCCGCGCGAAACGAACTGCTTCACATTTTTAAATCTGACATGTGCTTTGTCGGGTGCAATTTTATCTGAAGCTTTATAAACAGGTTCATTATTGTTTAATACTTTCCCTGTCATAATTAATTTTTGTATATCATCTATTGAACCGACATTAAAATGTTCGAAAATATATTCATCGATTCGCATTTTCTTCATAAGATGCCCCTGTCAGCTGTTTAGTCCGGCGTGCAATATTTTCTGCTGTAATGCCGATATCACGGAGCAGCAGATCCACATCGCCGTGTTCGATATATTCATTATCAATCCCGAGACGCTGAATTTTATTCGTGTACAGTTCATCGTTCATATAGGTGGACACCATGCTGCCGAGACCGCCTGTAAGCATTGTCTCTTCTATAACAAAGACAGGAATTCCGCTCACTCCGAGAGAATTAAGGAGAGCAGTATCCATCGGCTTAATAAAGCGTGCGTTTATCACTTTAACTTCAATGCCCTCTTTACTTAGTGAATCAGCAGCTTCCAATACAGTCTGAAGCGTCGGTCCGTACGAAATTAGTGCGGCATCACGGCCTTCACGGAGCACTTCCCAGCGCCCGATTTCAAGCGGTTCTCGGTTTTCTTTCATATCGACACCCTGGACATTGCCGCGCGGATAGCGGATGGCCATCGGGCCTTCAGTTTCAAATGATAAATCAATCATCATCTCAGCTTCTTTTTCGTCTCTCGGCATCATTAATGTGATATTCGGGAGCGGTGCAATAAAGCTGATGTCAAAGACGCCCTGATGTGTTTCGCCATCCGCACCGACAAGACCGCTTCGGTCGATACCGAGAAGCACATTGAGATTTTGTCTGTCAACGTCGTGCAGAAGCTGGTCGTAACCGCGCTGCAGGAAGGTTGAATAGATTGCAAGATACGGTTTCATGCCTGCAGCCGCTAATCCTGCTGCCATTGTCACGGCATGCTGTTCAGCAATACCGGTATCAAAGAAACGTTCCGGCAGTTCATTCTGGAATTTTGTCAGTTTGCTGCCGACAGGCATAGCCGGTGTCATGGCAACAATTGTCTCATCTTGATGGGCGCGGTCGAGTACAGTGTTCGACATAAATGCGCTCCACGATTCTGTTTTCTTCGTGCCGAGCACTTCGCCGGTATCGATTTTATACGGTCCGAGTCCGTGCCAGATACCCAGCTTGTCGTGTTCTGCTGGATGATAGCCTTTACCTTTTTTCGTAATGACGTGAATCAGAACGGGACCATCATATTCTTTGGAAGTTTTAATCGCTGCACCGAGATCTTCAAAATTATGACCATCGACAGGACCGATATATTTAATGCCGAGTTCTTCAAAGAAAATACCGTCGACAAACATATATTTTGTACTATCTTTAAAACGGTCAGCGAGATCCCGGAGCGTCGTGCCGACCTGCGGCAGACGTTCGATAAACCCTTCCGCACCATGTTTAAATTTGTTGTACTGAGTATTGGTTCTCATGCGTCCGAGCATATTGTGAAGTGCGCCGACATTTGGCGCAATGCTCATTTCGTTATCGTTTAAAATAATCGTCATATTCGTCTTGTCACTGCCGATATGGTTCAGGGCTTCAAGCGCCATACCGCCGGTCAGTGCACCGTCGCCTATTATCGGAACAACGTGATTTTTTTCACCTTTAATATCGCGTGCTTTTGCAAAACCCATCGCAGCTGAGAGCGATGTCGATGAATGGCCCGCTTCCCATACATCATGCTCGCTTTCGCGCATTTTTGGAAATCCACATAATCCTTTATATTGTCTGAGCGTGGCGAAATCCGCACTTCTACCTGTTAAAATTTTGTGTATATATGCTTGATGCCCTACATCGAAAATCAGTTTATCCGACGGTGAATCAAAGTACTTATGAAGTGCAATTGTCAATTCAACAACACCTAAGTTTGCTCCGATGTGGCCGCCTGTTACTGCACATGACTCGATGAGAAATTCTCTTATGTCACTTGCTAGCTGTACGAGCTCTTCTTCATTTAAATTTTTCACAAATGACGGCTCGTCAATACTATATATATTCATATAGCAACCACCTTTAAATTTACTAGTAATTATTATAACACTATACTGTTCGGACCAAAAAGAAAAATGATAATTCATACTGACATATGAATTATCATTGATCTCTTTCAGCAAACATCTGAACGATTTTACGTAATCCCGCTGTCGCTATTAATCCATCCAGACTGTCTAGGATGCCGTATGCCTCTTCTTCTTTATCATTCAAGGCAGCCTTAGCGCCTTTTAACCCAAGTTCACTCACATAGGTCACTTTGCCTTTTTTCGCGTCGCTGCCCGTATTCTTACCTGTAATTTCAGGATTACCTTCAAGATCTAAAATATCATCCTTAATCTGAAACAGGACGCCGATAACTTCGCTGAATTCCTCAAGACGCGAGGTCACCTGAGGTTCCGCACCGGCAATAATGCACGCTGCTGTCACAGGTGCTTTAATCAGCGCACCGGTTTTGTAAGCATGTATTTTTTCGAGTTCATCAAGCGATGTTTTCCGTTTCTCCGCTTCGATATCGAGCATTTGCCCGCTGATCATGCCTGACTGGCCGCTCGCAGAAGAAATTATCTCAACGAGTTTAATTCTTACTTCTGCTGGTAATGCCTTGTCTTTCGCAAGCACATTAAAACTTTCATTGAGCAGGTTGTCGCCGGCAAGAATTGCCGCCGCTTCACCGAAGACGACATGGTTTGTCGGCTTGCCGCGTCTCAGTTCATCGTTATCCATGGCAGGCAGATCATCATGAATCAGCGAATAAGTATGAATCATCTCAATCGCGGATGCCGCACTGACACCTTTTGAGACGTCTGTGTTGAGTGCCTCCAGCGCAGTAAATAACAACAGCGGACGGAGTCCTTTGCCGCCGGCTTCAACGGAATATTTACTCGCCTCGTAAATTGTTTCAGAATGCTGATATTCTTTCAGATGCAGAAGTATATGGGATTTCACTTTATCGATATAAGCTTTGTTTTTATTCTCCATCGTTATCAGTATCCTTATTGAGTTCTTCAACTTTTAACTCGGCATTTTTCAATATATTATCGCATTCCTGTGAAAGTTTAATACCTTCCTGATAAAGTTCCAGCGACTTTTCCAGGGATACTTCCTCTTCATCGAGCGATTTAACGATTGTTTCCAGTCTCGTCATTTTCATTTCAAAAGTCTGATCATTTTTAGTCATCTGTATTCACCTCAGTTACTTTCGCGCTGACTGTGCCTCGATTAAATGATGTTTCAATAACATCGCCAACTTTTAAGTTTTTTGCTTCCGTTACTATTCTATTATTAAACGTTGTATAAGAATAGCCTCTTTTTAATATTTGAACCGGACTGACTGATTCCAGCACATTAATATTTCCTGAAAGGTGTTCCATCTTCCGGCCGAGCACCGCTTTTATCCGGCGTTTCAGCTCATCTTTTGTTCTCAGAAGCTCCGCCTGCCCGTTTCTTATAAGAGGTGACGGACTGCTGTAGGACAAGGAAGACATATGCCTATCCAGCATGTGCCGGTTTTCGATTAGCGAAGAAGACATATAATTATCAAGTGACGCCGTTAAATCTCGCAGCCTTTCAGTCTCTTCTGTATATAATAAATTCGGATTTTTAAACTTGTAGTAATTCGCCAGCCCTTCCAGTTGTTTTCTGGACCGGTCAATTTTTGTCATTATCAGATTATCCGCCTGCCTGCCGAGCTCGCCTAGACGGAGATTTAAATCTCTGATATTAGGCACAGCCTGTTCAGCTGCAGCAGTAGGTGTCGGAGCCCGGAGATCACTGACATAGTCAACGAGCGTAATATCTGTCTCGTGACCGACACCTGTAATCACCGGCGTATCCATATTAAATACTGCGAGTGCGACTTCCAATTCATTAAAGGTCCACAGATCTTCAATCGATCCGCCGCCCCGGGCAAGAATTACTGTGTCCGCACCGAGTGAGTCCGCTCTTTTAAGATTTGTAAGAACACTCTCCTGGCTGCGGCCGCCCTGGACATATGTATTTAATAAAGTAACCTTAACGAGCGGATATCTGCGGGTTAAGGTGGTGATCATATCCTTAATCGCTGCGCTCGTCGATGAGGAGACGATGGCGATATGCTCCGGGAAAGCAGGAATCGCCTTTTTGTGCTCCAGATTCAAATAGCCCTTTTTCTTCAGCAGTTCTTTGTTCTGTTCCAGCTTTAAAAACAGCTGGCCGATACCGTCAATCTGCATTTCTTTAACGTAAATCTGGTATTGCCCGCGGGCTTCGTACAGAGTAATATTTCCTGCCAGAAGGACATTCTGCCCCTCTTCGGGCTTGAAATTCAGTTTTTCAGCATCGTATCTGAACATAACCGCACTGATGACGGATCTGTCATCTTTTACAGAAAAATAAATGTGGCCGTTCGTATGATGTTTCACATTCGACAGCTCACCCTTAAGAAAGACCCGTTGCAGGTACGGGTCTTTTTCAAATTTATATTTAATATATTTTGTTAATGACTGAACTGATAAATACTTTGTACTATCCATTTTACCTAACCTTCATTCTGTACGGCAAAGTTCTTCAATACCCCGTTAACGAAACGATGGCTGTCTTTGTCACCGTAGTTTTTGGCGATTTTCACCGCTTCATCAATGACAACTTTTACAGGTGCACCATGACTCTGCAGTTCACTGACCGCGAGACGTAATATATTTCTTTCTACTTTTGATATACGATCAATCGTATACCCTGTTAAGTAACGGCTGATTTCATCATTTACCTGATCCTGATTCTGGATATAGTAATCGATCACCGATTTAACAAATGTTTCAGTCTGATAGACTTCGTAAAAACGGGCATTTCTCAGCTCAACAACGTTTTTATCTATTTGAAATAACAGCTGAAATGCTTTCTTTCTTTGTTCATGTCTCTTCATGCTTACACCTAAACCTATTCTATTAACTTATTTAATAATATTAACGATGTGCACGTTAGTTTCGTTAACTGTGACTTCGAGCATATCATTTACAGCTTGTTTAACATTTTCCTGAATACGTTCAGCTACGCTGTGAACGTTTCTGTCAGTTGATAATACGACGTAAATCGCAATGTGAATCTGACCATCTTTAGTCTCGACTTTCACACCGCGGCCGCGGAATTTCTTCCCAATCTTTTCGATATTACCACTGGCAAAATTATTTTGCAATGAGTGAACGCCTTTAGTTTCTTCAACCGCAATGCTTGCGATTACTTCAATGACTTCACTGGAGATTTCGATGCTGCCCAAATTTGTATTATGATTTTGTAAAATCATACAATCACCTCACTCTTTTATTATATCACGTGACGCGGGTAATATTAAATGGTTTGCTGAATGGATCGATAAACCGCTGACTCCGTTCTAGAAAGTCTTCAAGCTGTATTTTGTTACTTTAAATATATGTCTATTTACGGTTCTAGTCAATAAG
>X87_Garden_Dormouse__coassemble_211_pt1 | contig 10695 bp, 7 predicted proteins | sample X87_Garden_Dormouse__metabat2_low_PE_003 | metagenome-assembled genome bin X87_Garden_Dormouse | reverse complement strand
TCATATGTTTCCGGCACCCTCAGGATTGGCATGACAGAATCTCATATGTTTCCGACATCCTTACTCTGTGCAAAATCAAAAATCAGCAGCAGAATTAATGAGCTTCTGCTGCTGATTTACTAACCTATTTATAATTAACAATAGTGTATTTTTTCTTGCCGCGGCGGAAGACGGTGAAGTCACCGTTAATTTTATCTTCTTCAGTAATTTCGTGGTTGACGTCCTGCATTCTCTCGCCATTGATATAAATCGCGCCATTCGTAATATCTTCCCTTGCCTGGCGTCTTGACGGGGAAACTTGTGCGTTGACAAGCACGTTGACAAGAGTATTATCTTCGGCATCAACTTCTGCTGACGGTGCATCTTTCAATGCGTCTTTGATCTGTGCAGCATCAAGTGATTTAATGTCACCGCTGAATAAAGCTTCCGTTACTTTTTTAGCTTCTTCCAATCCTTCGCTGCCGTGGATGAATTCAGTGATTTCATCTGCAAGGCGCTTCTGGGCTTTTCTTAAATGCGGCTCTTCTGCAACTGAAACGGCAAGCTCTTCAATTTCTTCACGTTCAACGAAAGTAAATAATTTAAGGAATTTGATAACATCTTCATCACTCTGATTCAGCCAGAACTGGTAGAACTCATAAGGTGAAGTACGTTTTCTGTCGAGCCAGATATTGCCTGATTCAGTCTTGCCGAATTTTTTGCCGTCCGCTTTTGTGATCAGCGGAATTGTTAAACCTTCAGCGTTCGTTGTGCCGTACATTCTGCGCATTAACTCAAGGCCGCTTGTAATATTCCCCCACTGGTCAGAGCCGCCGATTTGAATTCTGACATCGAAATTTTTATTTAGATGCCCGTAATCGATTGCCTGTAAAATAGTGTACGTAAATTCAGTGTAAGAAATTCCTGTTTCAAGACGGGATTGAATCGCATCTTTTGACAGCATGTAGTTCAAGCCGACATGCTTGCCGTAATCGCGTAAAAATGAAATCAGGCTGATATCTTTGAGCCAGTCTTTATTATTAACAAGTACTGCCGCATTCTCATCGCTGAAATCAAAAATGTTTTCCATCTGGCGTTTAATCGCTTCGACGTTCGCATCCACTTCGTCTTCTGTCAGCAATTTACGCTCATCTGCTTTAAATGAAGGGTCGCCAATCATTCCTGTTCCGCCGCCGATTAAAACTACCGGACGATGACCGTACTGCTGGAATCTGCGCAATGTTAAAAACGGTACTAAGTGACCGATATGCAGGCTGTCCGCTGTCGGATCCGCCCCGCAGTACAGGGAAATTCTCTCCTGTTCGAGCATGTCATTAATTTCTTCTTCGTCAGTCATCTGATATACAATGCCGCGGTATTGCAAATCTTCCAATAATGTAGTCATAATTTCCTCCAATAATGTTATTTTAATGAATAAAAAAAGCACCCATACTTATACAGTATGGGTGCTTTACACGGTACCACCAAACAATTTATCTCTAAATTAGAATTTACGTTTTCTATTACGATTTGAACTTTTACAATGAGTGTATTCGTAAAATTATCATCACCTGCTCGCACCACCCGCCGGCTCTCTGAATCAAATAAAAATACTACTTCTCTCATCGTTCAAATTATTCATTAAATTTTATCTAAGTATATTAGCAGTATAATTAAAAGTCAAGTTTGCATTCCTTTTTGCGTACTTTTCATTTGACATTCAACAGTTTTGAGATACGATTACAGGGTTGATTTACAATATGTTTACACGGGCTTTTATCACTATGAGTGTAAGAAGAACATATGATATAATCTTTTTAACAGGAGGTAGGCATGGAAAAGAAAAATGACTTTATTGATAATATAAAAAAGATGTTCTCGCGTAAAGATCCTGACAAAAAGAAAGACAAAGTTCATGGAGCAACTGCGAAGGACAAGTATCATAATACAGTCGCCCGCTTTAAAAAAGCAGGTTCCCCGCTCAGGGTGTCATTTTTTACAGCATATGACACTATATGGAATGTAGTTTTATTTTTACTATTAGCATTCACCCTGCTCGGAATATTCCTTTTCAGCATCGGTCTCGGCTACTTCGCAGCACTCGTCTCGGATGAGGATGTGCTGGCTGAAGAAGAAATTTTAACTGACCTTACCGAAATGACTGAAAGTACGACTGTAACATTCGGCTCCGGCGAAGAGCTCGGAACCTTGAGATCCGACCTGATCCGAGAAACCGTCGATTATGATGACATCTCTGAGAACGTCACAAATGCATTAATTTCTACTGAGGATGAACACTTTTACGAACATAACGGTGTCGTACCTAAAGCATTTCTCCGCGCATCACTGCAGCAGGTTGCAGGCGGCGAAGAAAGTTCGGGCGGAAGTACGATTACACAGCAGCTGGTTAAAAACCAGATGCTGACCAACGATCCGACATTCGACCGTAAAGCAGCAGAATTACTGCTTGCATTCCGGGTAGAAAATATAATGTCCAAAGAAGAAATTATGGAAGCATACTTAAACGCAGTATCGTTTGGCCGTAATGCCAACGGACAAAATATCGCAGGTATTGAATCTGCCGCACAGGGTGTTTTCGGCAAGCCTGCAGCAGAACTGAACATTGCTGAAAGTGCATTTTTAGCAGGACTGCCTCAAAACCCTTACGCATATACACCATTTAACCAGGACGGTTCTATGAAAGAAGAAGAATTACTTGCAGCGGGTAAAAATCGCCAGGAATTTGTACTTTCAAGAATGCTGACTGAAGGCGCGATTACACAGGAAGAATACGATCAGGCGCTCTCGTTTGATATATATGAAAATATGGCTTCAAGTGTTGTCGTACCAAATCAGAATTATCCGTTCTTAACAGATGAAGTAGAACGCCGCGGTGTCGAGATTATTAAATATATTCTCGCAGAAGAAGAAGGCATCAGCCGTGAAGATGTCGATTCAACGCCGTTAATCAATCAGGAATATACGCAGAAAGCGAACGAAGCAATGCGTAATGAAGGTTACCAGATTGAAACGACAATCGATAAGACAATTTACGACACGATGCAGGAAACGAAAGATAACAGCTTCAGCTACTACGGAGAGCGCAGCAGCCTTGATGCACTGAACGCAACTGAAGGCGAAGAGGAAACTATGCTCGACCACGAAGTCGGCATGGTCTTAAAAGACAATGCTACCGGAAAAATACTCGGTTTTGTCGGCGGACGTGATTACGAAGAATCTGAAATCAACCATGCAACTCAGACAGAACGCCAGGCAGGTTCAACTATGAAACCTCTGAGCACTTATGCTCCCGCTATCGATCAGGGACTGATAGTTCCGGATACGGTACTGCTGGATAAAGAGTTCAATTTTAACGGCTATGAACCAAAAAACTATTCTACTGAAGAATATGGTCTCGTATCAGCAAAACACGCACTCAGCAACTCGTACAACTTAAGTACGCTCCGCTTATGGTCCGAAGTTCAAAATCATAATCCGGGACAGTATTTAGAACAGATGAATCTGAACGTGTCTGATGAACTGCTCAGTACGACTTCACTGCCGCTCGGTACTAATGATGTATCAGTTGTAGAAAACGTCGATGCATTTTCTGTCTTCGGCAACGAAGGTGAAATGACGGAGAGCTATATGATTGAATCTATTACAAATCCGAGCGGTGAAGTAATCTACGAACAGCAGCAGGATCCGACAAGAGTATTCAAAGATTCAACATCGTTCTTAATGGCTGATATGCTTAAAGAATCGTTTGTGACCGGTTCAGTTTATCACATTAAAGATTATTATGAATCAGTACAGGGTGTATATGACTGGTCAGCGAAAACCGGTACATCTGAACAATTCGTCGATTCATGGATGATCGGATTTAACCCGAAAGTAACACTTGGTATCTGGATGGGCTATGACCGGAATATTCCTCAAGTTTACAGTACGGATGCTGAGCAGTACTACCATCTGTATAATTGGAGAAATATGGCGCAGGCCTTAACAAACGTTGCACCGGAACAGCTTGGTGCATACGAAGAATTCCAGCAGCCTTCGTCAGTCAGAGAAGAAGAATTCTGTGCCCTGACTATGGAACTTGAAGATGACTGCTCAAGCAGCATGGATAGAGCTATTACAGGATTAATCGCAGAAGATACACAGTTCTCAGATAAGAGTTCGCTAAGCGACCCTGCAATCCAGTCCCGTATGGGCGCAGCGATTGACAGCAGTCTTTCTAACAGTGACTTAAGAGGACGTGTCACGCGGACTTATGACGACAGATATACAGTCGGCGGCAGATCATCGAGCAGCTCAAGTAGTTCAAGTTCCTCATCTGATGATGATGACGACGATGACGATGATTAATTTACCAGGAACACCTCCACATGTGGAGGTGTTTTTTGTGCAGATAGGTGTTTTAGTTGAGATATGAGCGGCGCTGTCATTCAAACATCTAACATCCCAAAACCAAACACAAAAAGCCCAAAATTCGAAGATTTTGGGCTTTTATCATTTTAATTCAGTTTTAGAATAATCCAGTTGAAGATCCGTCAGCATTTACGTCCATCTTCACAGCTGATGGTACTTTAGGAAGTCCAGGCATAGTCATGATATCACCTGTCAGTGCTACAACAAATCCTGCACCTGCTTTGGCGATAACTTCACGGACAGTTACATTGAAACCTGTCGGACGTCCAAGTTTTTTAGGGTCGTCTGATAAAGAGTACTGAGTCTTAGCCATACATACCGGGAAGTTGCCCCAGCCGTTAGCTTCGATATCAGCAATTTGTTTTTTAGCTTTATCCGTTAAGATAACACCGTCTCCGCCGTATACTTCTGTAACAATTTTTTCAATCTTGTCAGCGATTGGCAGTTCATCTTCATACAGGTGGTGGAAGTCGTTTCCAGCTTCAACTGCTGCTAATACTTCGTTAGCTAAGTCAACGCCGCCTTCTCCGCCTTTTTCCCATACTTGTGTTAAGGCAACGCGTACGCCCTGTTCTTTACACCAGTCAAGAACGAAGTTTCTTTCTTCATCAGTGTCAGTTACAAAGTCGTTTAAAGCAATTACCGGCTCAACGCCGAATTTACGAGCGTTTTCGATGTGTTTGCCTAAGTTCACAACACCCTCTTTAAGTGCGTCAACATTAGCTTCGCCTAAGTCAGCTTTAGCGACGCCGCCGTTCATCTTAAGTGCACGGATTGTTGCAACTAAAACGATAGCATCCGGCTTAAAGCCGCCCATGCGTGCTTTAATATCCATGAATTTCTCACCGCCGAGGTCTGAACCGAATCCGCACTCTGTGACAACGATATCAGCAAGCTGTCTTGCTGTGTTTGTTGCAATAATTGAGTTACAGCCGTGAGCGATGTTAGCGAATGGACCGCCGTGAATTAAGGCAGGTGTGCCTTCCATAGTCTGTACCAGGTTAGGTTTAATCGCTTCTTTAAGAAGAAGTGCCAAAGCACCTTCAACTTCAAGCTCTCCAACTGTTACTGGCTTTTTGTCGTAAGTATAACCGAATACAATTTTAGCTAATTTTTCTTTAAGATCGATGATGTCGTTTGATAAACATAAGACAGCCATGATTTCACTTGCAACTGTAATATCAAATCCATCTTCGCGCGGAACCCCTCTAGTAGGTCCGCCCAAACCGACAACAACTTGACGAAGCGCACGGTCATTCATGTCGATAACACGCTTCCAGGTTACACGGCGCGGATCAACGTTTAATGCATTGCCCTGGTGAATATGGTTATCAATAAATGCACTCAGTGCGTTATTTGCTGCAGTAATTGCGTGTAGATCACCGTTAAAGTGTAAGTTGATTTCTTCCATCGGCAATACTTGTGCATGGCCTCCGCCTGTTGCTCCGCCCTTAACACCCATTACAGGTCCGAGGGAAGGTTCGCGTAAAGCAACCATTACCTTTTTACCGATTTTATTAAAAGCATCACTTAATCCTACAGTTACTGTTGATTTACCTTCACCTGCAGGTGTCGGGTTCATCGCGGATACAAGAACTATCTTAGAATCTTCCTTGTTTCCTTCCAGTTGGTTGATGTCTACTTTTGCCTTATATTTACCATACATTTCTAATGCGTCTTCAGGAATTCCTGCTTTTTCAGCAATTTCCTGAATTGGTTGTATTGAGGCTTTTGACGCAATTTCTTGGTCAGTCAAATGTGCCATCTTCTCAGCTCCTAAGTATAATTTGCGTTGTAAAACGATTTCACAACTCTTATTCATTATGACATAAAAAATGAAAGCAGGCCATTGTAAACGGCCTACTTTTCGATTACTATTTAAATTTTCTTATAATTTGTTAATTTAATCATCGTCCATCGATGACAGGTCGCCTGCCGGTAAATCGAGTTCCCATGCTTTAAGCACCCGTCTCATAATTTTACCGCTGCGCGTTTTCGGCAGACTGTCTTTAAATTCTATTTCTTTCGGTGCCGCATGCGCTGCGAGACCGTTTTTTACGAATACACGGATTTCTTCTTTTAAATCGTCAGTCGGCTCATAACCGCTTCTAAGCGCGATAAACGCCTTCACAATTTCTCCTCTGACAGGATCCGGCTTACCGATAACCCCCGCTTCCTGCACTGCTTCATGTTCGACAAGTTTGGACTCAATTTCAAATGGACCGACACGCTCGCCCGCTGTCATAATGACATCGTCGACGCGTCCCTGGAACCAGAAGTAGCCGTCTTCATCACGGTAGGCAGAGTCTCCCGAAATATACCAGTCACCGATAAAGTAAGAATCATACTTCGGTTTGTTTTTCCAAATTTCACGCATCATCGCCGGCCACCCTGCTTTCAGAGCGAGGTTCCCCATACGGTTTGGCGGCAGCTCATTGCCCTGGTCATCGACAATGGTCGCTTTAATTCCAGGCAGCGGTTTACCCATCGAGCCGCCCTTAATATCCACAGAAGGGAAATTAACAATCATATGCGCACCTGTTTCAGTCATCCACCAAGTATCGTGAATACGGAGGTTAAATACTTCCATCCCCCATTTAACAACTTCAGGGTTTAAAGGTTCTCCGACTGACAGTATGTGTCTCAGTGACGATAAATCATATTTCTCTACTACATTGTCACTGCTGCCCATCAGCATTCTGAATGCTGTCGGTGCACTGTACCAGACAGTTACTTTCAGCTGTTCGAGAGCACTGTACCATGATTCTGCAGAGAATCTGCCGCCGACAATAACATTAGTCGTCCGGTTCAGCCATGGAGCAAATATTCCGTAGGAAGTACCTGTTACCCAGCCCGGGTCGGCTGTACACCAGTAGACATCATCTTCTTTTAAGTCGAGCACGTATTTACCTGAAATATACTGCTGCACCATGGCGTACTGTGCGTGGAGTACACCTTTCGGCTGCCCTGTTGATCCGCTTGTATAATGTAAAATCAGACCGTCTTCCTTATCCAGCCACTCAATATCAAACTCTTTCGATGCTTTTTCCATTTCTTTATTAAAATTAGTGTACTGATGTTCTGCATCGTCACCTGCAACGATAATATTTTTTAAATCAGGCAAGTCATCAACGGGAATTCTCGGCAGCAATTCCGTCGTTGTAATAATAGTTGATGCTTCACTGTTTTCAAGTCTGTCTTTGACCGCTTTCTCCATAAACGCTTCAAACAGCGGTCCGACTACAGCACCGATTTTTAAAGCGCCGAGCAGTGCAAAATATAATTCTGGTGACCGTGCCATAAAGATAAATACGCGGTCTCCCTTTTTCACTCCGGCATCTTTTAAAATGTTAGCTGCTTTATTTGAATTCTCTTTCATTTCTTTAAAAGTAAACGACTGAATATCATCATTCAGCTTATAGTGAAGCGCAATCTTATCTCCATATCCTTCGTCCACATGTTTATCAATAGCTTCATAAGCCATATTTACTTTTCCTGTTTCGTACCATGAAAATTCTTTTTCAATCTCTTCCCATGAGAAATTTTCTTTTGCCGCTTCGTAATTCGGCATGTTCGCATGTTGATCTGTTGCTTCGTAAAGTTCTACTTTCATCCTTAACGACACCCCTTGTTTGTATTTATGATTTCGCTTTCATATAGCCATTATATTGAAAGATAGTTCAGAATTCTATGAAAACGCCTGATTTCTTTTATTTTCTTTATTTTTATTAAATAAAACCGCTTTCACTTTAGTATGAATAGCCGATAATATATAATGATAATGAATTTGTTTTTTCATAACATTTAATTACTTTTAAAAGGGGTGTTCCATTGAGGCATCAAAAACACTATTTTAAAATGGAAACTAAAACAGAATCTGACATGGTCATTATTGAAGGCCCTGTTGACAGCGACACTTTAAGAACGTATACATTTGACGATAATTTAACCGCGTTCAGACGTCCGGATGAACAGTTTCAGGCGCTCGTGGAAATTGCGGAACTTCCGGAAGGCAGAATTATCGTCAGTCATATAAATAAGCATATTGTCGGCTATATTATATTTCTTCACCCCGACCCGCTCGAGCGCTGGTCAGATGGGAATCATTCTTTCATTATGGAGCTCGGCGCAGTCGAAGTCGTCCTGCCCTGCCGGGGACTCGGTCTTGCCGGCAAGATGCTGGAACTGTCCACTTACGATGATTTTATCGAAAATTATATTATCATTACGACAGAATATTACTGGCACTGGGACTTAAAAAACAGCGGCCTCGATGTCTACGAGTACAAAAATCTTATGATCCGTCTGATGCAGCGGGCGGGCTACGAAGTATTCCAGACAAATGATCCTGAAATTACAGGTCACCCGGCTAACACACTGATGGCGCGTATAGGTAAAAATATTAATGACAGACAAATGCAGCAATTTGATGAAATCCGTTTTAAAAACCGCTTTTTAATTTAACGAGAGGTGCGATGATAAATGCTAGTAGAAAGAATTATGACTTCTCCCGTGGAGACACTCCACATCAACGATACGATACACGAAGCGATGAACCTGATGAGCCGCCTGTCAATCCGGCATATACCGATTGTGGATGACAATAACCGTCTGGCAGGTATTATTTCCGATAAAGATGTGAATCTCGCCTTGCCATCCATTACAAATAAGGATGCTGATTTATCGCTCGATCTCGAATTGAATAAGATTATGCGCCAGCAGGTCACCACCTGCCACCCGCTCGACTTCGTCGAAGAAATCGCTAAAGATTTTTATCATTATGCGATTGGAGCAATTCCAGTAATGCGCGGGACAGAAATCGTCGGTATCGTTACCCAGAAAGACATGCTTAATACTTTCCTCGAGCTGACAGGCATTAAAGAGCCCGGTTCTATTATCGAAATTGATATTAAGGACCGCATGGGAGTCATATTTGATATCGGAAAAGTATTCAAAGACCTGAATATTAAAATCGTCAGCATTTCAATTTATCCGAATGCAGATAAAAAAGATCACAAAATTATCGTACTGCGCATCGATGCAATGAATCCGTTAATTGCTATAGAAAAATTAAAAGAATCCGGATTTAATGTACTGGATCCAAGCGAGATGTCGTAATGAAACCCTTGTATGTTTATACCGATGAACTGCTTAAATACCGGTTTAACGATACTCATCCTTTTAATCAGATGCGCTTAAAATTAACGACGGACTTATTAACGGATGCCGGATTTTTAACTGATGAGGATATTATTAAACCGCGTAAAGCAACAGACGAGGAACTCGCTCTCGTCCACTCCCGTGATTATATCGAAGCGGTGCGGGCAGCGGGACACGGCGAACTGTCGAAAGAAGAATTGGCGAAGTACGGTCTGGATTCGGAAGATACACCGAGCTTTAAAGATATGCATGAAAAGTGTGCGGCGCTCGTTGGTGCCACGCTGACAGCTGTCGATCTGGTAATGACCGGACAGACCGATAAGGCCTTGAGCCTAGCCGGAGGACTCCATCACGGATTCAGCGGCAAGGCGAACGGCTTCTGTGTCTATAATGATACTGCGATTGCGTGTGAATACCTCGCCCAAAAATACGGCAAAAAAGTGATGTATATCGATACAGACGCCCATCACGGTGGCGGTGTGCAGTGGACCTTCTACAACCGGAGCGATATTGTGACATATTCGATTCATGAAACCGGCAGATATTTATTTCCCGGAACAGGCAGTGCTACTGAACGCGGTACAGAAGAAGGCTTCGGTTTCACGATGAATCTGCCCATCGATGCATTTACTGAAGATGAGTCATTTCTCGAAGTCTTTAAAACAAGTATTGAACAGGCAATCCAGATTTTTGAACCCGACATTATTCTGAGCCAGAACGGCGTAGATGCGCACTTCCGGGACCCGATGACTCATTTAGCTTTGACTTCCAGATCATATGAGGAAATACCGCGTTTCGTTCGCGGGCTCGCAGATAAGTATACTGACGGCAAGTGGATTGCGGTTGGCGGCGGCGGTTACAATATCTGGCAGGTTGTCCCCCGGATGTGGAGCCAGGTATGGCTGGCCATGAAAGATATCGATGCTCCGTCAGGACCGCTGCCGGAGAAATTTATCGATAAATACAAGGAAAAATGTCAAGTGGACTTCCCTGTACTGTGGGAAGACACACTGGAAGATTTTACAGATATTCCGCGCCGTGTTGAGATTGCGGAGAAAAATAAGAGTATGCTCGACCGGCTTATGATGTATCTGGAACAGTGAGCGGGTGTTTATCTTTTTATGG
>X87_Garden_Dormouse__coassemble_195_pt1 | contig 11090 bp, 16 predicted proteins | sample X87_Garden_Dormouse__metabat2_low_PE_003 | metagenome-assembled genome bin X87_Garden_Dormouse | reverse complement strand
TATATGTATAATTATACTTGATTATGTAATTTTATGATGTTAGTATTTAAATTATCAATTAATTAAAAAAACTTATGAGGTGACATATATGGCACAGAAAAAAGTAGTATTAGCATATTCAGGCGGATTGGACACAAGCGTAACGATTCAGTGGTTTATCGATAAAGGTTTTGATGTAGTAGCGGTATGTCTTGATGTCGGTGAAGGCAAAGATCTTGAACAGGTTCATGACAAAGCACTAAAAATGGGTGCCAGCGAATGTCACATCATAAATACACAAAAAGAATATGCAGAAGAATTCGTTGCATATACAATTTACGGCAACTCGATGTACGAAGAGAAATATCCTCTCGTATCTGCACTCAGCCGTCCGTTAATTTCTAAGAAACTTGTGGAAATTGCACACGAGACAAATGCGGATTACGTTGCACACGGCTGTACCGGTAAAGGGAATGACCAGGTGCGTTTCGAAGTGGCTATTAAATCACTCGATCCGTCAATCAAAGTACTCGCACCTGTCCGTGAATGGACATGGTCAAGAGAAGAGGAAATCAAATATGCGAAAGAGCATAATATTCCAATTCCTATCGATCTTGATTCTCCATATTCTGTCGACCAGAATCTGTGGGGCAGAAGCAACGAATGCGGTATCCTTGAAGATCCTTGGGCAGCACCGCCGGAAGATGCCTACGATCTTACTGTAAATATTAAAGATGCTCCGGACGAAGCTGAAGAATTATTAATTACTTATGACAAAGGACTGCCGGTCGCTATCAATAACGAGAAGTTCGAACTGCATGAATTAATCCTGCATTTAAACGAAGTCGCGGGCAAACACGGCATCGGCAGAATCGACCATGTAGAAAACAGACTGGTCGGCATTAAATCAAGAGAGATTTACGAAACACCGGCGGCAAAAGTAATTTTAACTGCTAAACACGATTTAGAAACGATTACTTTAACGAAAGATATCGCTCATTTTAAACCGGTAATTGAACAGAAATATACAGAGCAGGTTTACAACGGCTTATGGTTTACACCATTATCCGAAACGCTGAGAGCGACTCTGAAAGATATGCAGCAGCCGGTCAGCGGTGATGTGCGTGTTGAATTATATAAAGGAAACGTCACTGTTACAGGACGCAAATCTGAAAACAGTCTTTACAATGAGAAACTGGCAACTTATACGAAAGAAGACGCCTTCAATCAGGAAGCATCTGTCGGCTTCATAGAAATCTTCGGACTGCCTACTAAAGTGAAAGCGATGCTTGAACAGGGAGTTGCTGTGGATGAGTAAAAAAGCCTGGGGCGGCAGATTCCAGGAGGATTCAATTTCATGGGTGGAAGAGTTTAATGCTTCCATCCATTTTGATAAAGTCCTGATTGAAGAGGATATTAACGGCAGTATTGCGCATGCTAATATGCTTGCAGCCCAAAATATTATTACCGAAGAAGAAAACAGCCTGATTAAAGATGGATTGATGAGCATCTTAGATGACTACAACAATAATAAACTGGTCTTCAGCGTATCAGAGGAAGATATTCATATGAATGTCGAAGCAAAACTGATTGAGAAAATCGGCGCAGCAGGCGGCAAACTGCATACAGCCAGAAGCAGGAATGATCAGGTTGCGACAGATATGCATTTATACGTTAAAAAAGAAGTTAAGACAGTCATTGAGAGTATTGAATTGCTGCAGCAGACAATTATCGAACTTGCAGAAAATCACATCGGTGTCATTATGCCCGGCTACACGCATCTGCAGCGTGCCCAGCCGATTTTATTCTCTCATCATATACTGACCTACTTTTGGATGCTGGAACGCGACAAATCGCGTTTTAACGATGCTTTAAAACGCATTGACGTTTCTCCATTAGGTGCAGGAGCAATCAGCGGCACAACGTTTAATATCGATCGTTTCCAGACGAAAGACGAGCTCGGTTTTTCAGGCATATACCACAACAGCATGGATGCGGTGAGCGACAGGGACTACATCGTTGAAACGTTGTCGAATATTTCGCTTTCGATGGTGCATTTATCGAGATTATCCGAAGAATTGATTTTCTGGACGACGGATGAAGCGAATTTCGTCACGCTGAGCGATGCGTTTACGACGGGCTCTTCGATGATGCCACAGAAGAAAAATCCGGATATGGCCGAACTGATTCGCGGAAAAAGCGGACGGACTGCAGGACATCTCATGTCTATGCTCATGCTCTTAAAAGGGCTGCCGCTGACGTATAACAAGGATATGCAGGAAGACAAGGAAGGCCTGTTTGATTCACTGACAACCATAAAGGGCTCCCTTAAAATTATGAATGGCATGCTTGAAACACTGACGATTAACGAAGAAGTGCTGGAAGAAGCTGTAACCGAAGATTTTTCCAATGCAACGGAACTCGCGGATTATCTAGTTGCTAAAGGTATTCCATTCCGACAATCTCATGAAATTGTCGGAAAACTGGTACTGTCATGCATTAATAAAGGGATTTATCTTAAAGATCTGCCGCTGCCGGAATTTAAAGCAGCCAGCAGTGTAATCGAAGAAGATATCTACGGCATCTTGTCGCCTAAAGTTGTCGTCAACAGAAGAATCAGCTACGGATCAACAGGTACAGAGTCTGTTAAGCAGCAGCTGGAAGTCGCTAAAAATCATATGTAATATTAAAATACTCCTTCTGGTAAATCCAGAAGGAGTATTTCTTTTTCGTTATTCATTAATTAACCGAGATCCGGATAGCCGAATGTAAATATAGTTGCAAGCGTCCAAAGTCCAAAGACCAGAACTGTTATTGCACTGAATGCGGCAGCCAGGATGTTTTTAGCTTTCATCGAGTTTAAAAGCCCGATAATTCCAAATACTGCAACTAAGCCCATTAAAATTGCGAGAGCGTTAACTCCGATTCTAATAGTCAGTCCACCAATACTAAATAATTCTCCTGTATCGAAGAAAGGCATTATATTGACCCCCTAATCTTTCTCTTTAAACAATCACTTAACAATATTGTATAATTAATATATAGTTTTGTCGAGAACATTTTGGAGAGTGATTATTAATGAAAATTACAAGATTGCCTTTAGGGGCTTTATCAACAAACTGTTATATTGTGAGCAATGGAGAAAGCGTACTGGTAGTAGATCCGTCGGCGGAAGCAAATGTAATTACCGGTAAATTGAAAGATATCGGACTGCCTGTGGACGGCATCCTTTTAACCCATACGCACTACGATCATTTCGGAGCACTGGATGAAGTTCAGGAATTTACAGATGCTGAAGTCTATATGTCGGATATCGAAACAGACTGGCTGACAGACACCTCTAAAAACGGCTCAATCCGCTTTACTGAGGAGATTACTTCATCAGTGAGCCCGAATATCCTAAAAGAAGGCCCGGCAGCTGTAGGGGCCTTTAAATTCGATGTGATTCATACACCAGGACATTCCCCCGGATCGCTGAGCTATAAATTTGAAGATTTTGTTATTTCCGGTGATGTCTTATTTCACAAAGGAGTGGGACGCACAGATCTTTATGGCGGCAGCACACCTGAACTGATGCATTCTATCAGGGAAAAACTGTACAAGCTCGCTCCGGAAACGACTGTTTATGCAGGACATAATGTACCGACAACCATCGGAGATGAAAAAGAGAATAATCCTTACGTGCGTTAAAAGGCAGCAGCCAAATAGAAAGAGCAGGAACACCGATGTGTTCCTGCTCTTTTTTTAATTAATGCTGGTTTCCAAAAGATGGTTCCAGTAAGAATGTTGTGTAATATGTAAAGCCGACAAAGAACAGAATCAAGTAGGCAGCAAATACGTACATGTACATTCTTTCAGTTAATTTCATATAGCCTAGTAAGACAAAAAGTCCTGTCTGTGCAACGAAGAATAATGACATTGTTACCATATCTCCGATATAGAACAGAATGGCAAACATCGCTGTCCAGAACCCAATCATTTTAAATACTTTATCCATGTGTTACATCCTCCCACCTGAATAATTTTACATATCATTAAATTCAATTATAGATAATACAACGGCTAATGTAAATAGTAATTGCATTTATTTTGATGTAAATAAATTCCAAAACTATGTAAGTTTGTGTAAAAAGTAAACCAGTTTTGCTATTTTTGTGTTTAAGTAACTTTTTTAAAAGGAAATCGCACTTTTGGCCTATATATAGGGTAGGAGGTGTTTTTTTGAAAAGCTTGGCAGAAACATTAATTAAGGATGCATATGACAGCGGCGCCAGTGATATTCACATTACGTTCGAAAAAACTGAAGGATCGGTTAAAAAACGTATCCGCGGAAAGATGGTAGCCGTCCGCACCCTGGAACTCGATATGCTGAAACGGCTGATTAACTATTTGAAGTTCATTGCGGAACTGGATATTAACGAGCACAAGGTTCCCCAGAGCGGCCGGACGAGTTTTTATATCGGTGATTTGCAGTGCAATATCCGCGTCAGTACACTTCCGCTCACAATTATGAAAGAAATTGTAGTCATCAGACTGCTGAACACAAGTGCAGGAAAATCTTCCGAAAGTCTTTTTTATAGAGACGAAGATTACAAATTTCTCGCTTCGCATATGAAGCTGTCACAAGGGCTGATTCTCTTTACAGGGCCTACAGGGTCGGGAAAAAGTACAGTTATGTACAGACTCGCGACGGATGCCGCAAAAGACGGTACCAGACAGATTATCAGTATTGAAGATCCGGTGGAATTTGATATCAGCGGACTGGTGCAGGTCGAAATTAACGACAAAGCGAATCTGAGTTATGCGCCGCTTATCCGGGGAGTGCTCCGGTGCGACCCGGACATCATTATGTTCGGTGAAATCAGGGACAAAATCATCGCAGAAGAGCTGCTGAAAACAAGTCTTTCAGGACATTTGGTACTGAGCACTTTTCACAGCAAAAGTGCTCTCAGCACGCTGACCCGGCTGAAAGATTACGGTCTCTACAAAGAAGAGATGGCAGAAAGTATTTCACTCATTGTCAACCAGCGGCTGATTCATACTGAAGCGGGGGCGTTTATCGTGTATGAGCATCTTGACAAAGAGATGATACAAAAACATTTAAACGGCGGGACAGTAATGTATCCGACTATCCAGGATAAGCTCATCGAGCTGCACGGGGAAGGAGCGTTGACGGATGAAGAATATAAACATTACAATCGGTCCTTCCAATAAACTCGGCAAATACGATGCTCATTTTTTAATCAAGCTCGCCGGTCTTTTAAGGAACGGTTTTACGATGCAGCAGGCATTAACCTTTTTAACCGAACAGTACGAGGTCATTAAAGAGCCGGATAGAAGAAAGCTCTTAGAATTGATTAACAGCGGTGCATCGCTGAGCGCCGTCTTGAAATATCTCGGCTTCTCTAAATCGATTATTATGCAAGTATCATTCGCTGAAATACACGGTGAGATCATTTCAAATCTTGAACAGTCGGGGGAATATTTAAACACGCGCCGGCAGACAATGCAGCAGCTGGTTAAAACACTGCAGTATCCTCTCGTGCTCGTTGCAGTATTCATCATTATGCTCGGGCTGCTGAATTACACAGTAATACCGCAGTTTAATGAGCTGTACAGCGCAATGCAGGCAGATAAGACGATACTCGTCAGCATGCTCACGCTCATATTAAATTATCTGCCGTATGCGGCTTTCAGTATTTTAGGGACGGCGGTTCTTATACTCCTCGTAATACTGCTGATACTGAATTTGAAAAATACAAAGCTCGCTGCAAAGCTTCTGCTCGGTATACCTGTCGTTAAAACTTATTTTAAATATTATGTCACCTACCGCTTCTCGCGCGAGTTCGGCTACTTTTTAAATAACGGTCTCGAAGTGAAAGAAATTATACTGCTGTTTAAAACGCAGACAATCAACCGTTATTTAAGCCTCGCTGCAGAAACGATAGAAGAGCAGCTTCTTTTCGGCACATCGCTCGGGGAGGCGATAGAAGAGCTGGACATGCTCGATAAACGGCTCGCGGTATTTGTCAATCACGGCGAGTACAACAGCAATGTTGGACAGGAACTGATTATTTACAGCGAATACTCTTTAGAAAATATCATTATTAAAGTTGAAAGCTTAACGAAGAAAATCCAGCCCGTCATATTTTTAATTCTCGGGCTTCTGATTATCTGTTTATATTTAGTCATCGTGTTACCGATATTCAATATGCTCAGTTCGATAAAATAGGAGGAAAATATTATGAGAAAAACAATCAACCGTAAATTTAAAAACAAGGAAGAAGGCTTTACACTGATCGAAATGCTGCTGGTGCTGCTCGTTATTTCCGTGCTGATTATACTTATTATTCCGAACATCGCCGCCCAGAGCAGAAACGTCCAGGACACGGGATGTGAGGCGCAGGTGCGCATGGTCCAGAGTCAGATTGAAGCTTATACGCTGAACGAAGGCGGAACACCTGCAACAATTCAAGATCTTGTACCTGACTATTTAACAGCTGAACAGGTCAGCTGCCAAAACGGCGATACAATTACGATAACTAATGGCGAAGCCACGAGACAGTAGCGGCTTTACGATGATGGAAATGATGCTAATCCTGACGATTGTCAGCATCATTTTATCGATTTCCGTGCCGCATCTACCTGTATACCGGCAGCACGATCTTGCGGATGAAATCGAAAATATCAGCTATGTATTCCAGGGTGCCCAGATGAATGCACTGGCAAAACAAGAGTCATATACAGTATTTATGGAATATAATAACCAGTCTATTACAGTACGCGATAAAACACGCACTGTTATTTCACATTATGAGCTGCATGCATGCCGGCTCGAAGATTTCGGCATGAAGCAGTTTTCCTACAGGCCGAGCGGGGACACGAGTGCTTTTGGCACAGTGTATTTATCCTGCGGAGAGAAAAACGTTAAATTTATTTTTCAGATATTGAAGGGGAGGTTCCGTATTGAACAATGAAGGCTTTCTGCTCTACGACAGCATGGTGGCGCTTTTAATATTTACTGTCATCGTTCTTATGCTGCCCGGGCTTATCTACATTTCCGTTCTCGACGGAGACAGCATGGCACAGCTGAAATTTTACCGCGAACTGTATACTTTAAGCAGCCGCTATGATTCCTCCGCCGATTATATCAGTAAGGCTGAAGAACTATTTAACAAGGCGGGGGTGCCATGTGATGAACGGCTCAAAAAAATATGCAGCTGACGGTTTTACCTATATGGAAATGCTGCTGTCGCTTATGACTGCAGCACTGATTATGGCAGTCATGCCGGCGGTGATAGCTTTGTTTCAAACACTCGAGCTGCAAGAGGATTACTACGACACTGATATCTTCACACTGGATATTATGGAGACATATAAGGCATCCCGGAAAATTGAAGCTGCCGGCACAGCTGTTCACTTTACAACAGACAGAGGAAAGATTACCTACAGATATTCCAGCGGCAGAATTATTAAAAGTATCGAAGACGAGGGGTTTGTTACTTTAATGTTTAATATCGAGGAATTTATTACTGCTGAAACAAAAGAAGCGGTAAGTCTGGAGTTGAAAGGAGCAGCCGATGAGACATTTATCTTCAAAAAATGACGGATTTTTCAGCCTGTCAGTATACTTTTTACTTATATATTTAATCGGAGTATACTATCATTACTATAATAGGTTTCAGCTGGTACTGGATATCCGTATGAATTTAATTGAAATTTATATTTCAAGAATTGATCAAATAATAAATTAGGTGAATGATAATATGATATTAATCGGTTTTATGGGGTGCGGCAAAACGACAATCGCACATGAACTCGGCATACAGTTAAATAAAAAAACAATAGACCTTGATGATGTGATTCCAAAAATTGCGGGACAGCCGATTCCGGACATTTTTGCGGCTGAAGGAGAAGCGGCATTCAGAGAATACGAATTTCAGGCGCTTCAGTCGATATTGAAAGAAAATGCTATTATTGCGACAGGCGGTGGAGTCGTTACTTATGAAAAATCATATGCGCTGCTGAAAGAACTGACAGACATGCCGGTGTTTTTCTTAAACGCACCGTTCGATGATCTGTACAGCCGGATTCAGGAAGATGATAACCGTCCGCTCGGCAATCAGGATATTGAAAAAGTACGGGCACTTTACAATTCGAGACTGGATAAATATTCAGCGCTTGCCGACAGGGAAATCAGCACTTCAAAGACTGTTGCAGATACAGCAGCTGAAATCATAAGCTATATGGATGATGGGAATTTTAAAGCCTAAGTATTCAGCTTGCCATTTTAAATAAATTATGAGTATAATGAATACGGATTCACAAGACAGTTACGGATGAATAATACTGGAGAGAACGCGTTCAGCGTCGCCGAAGGAGCAAGCCCCTGCGGGGTGAATCTCTCAGGCAAAAGGACAGTGTTGCGACGTAATCCTGAAGATTATTTCAACAGGACAGCGATTATTCACTGTCCTGTTTTATTTATTTGAGGAGGAAATTGTAATGAGTGAGTTAAAAAGAACACCTTTAAATGAGTACTACCACGAAAACGGTGCTAAACTGGTCGATTTTGGCGGCTGGGAAATGCCCGTTCAATTCTCAAGCATCAAAGAAGAACACACAGCAGTAAGAGAAGATGTCGGTATTTTTGATGTCAGTCACATGGGAGAAATCCGTGTTACAGGCAGCGAGGCTGAAGAATTCTTAAACTATGCACTGACTAACGATGTTACGAAGTTAACAGATGTAAAAGCTCAATACACTACAATCGCTAACGAAAAAGGCGGGGTCATTGACGACCTTGTTATATACAAGCTCGCTGAAAATGATTACCTGCTGATTCCAAACGCAGGCAATACTGAAAGCGACTTCGCATGGCTTAAAGCTATCGAAGGATACGATGCAGTTGTGGAAAACGTATCAGCGGACTACGGTCAGCTTGCAGTGCAGGGGCCAAATGCAAGAGCACTGGTACAGAAATTCACAGAAACTGATTTATCCGGCCTTAAAATGTTCAACTTCGTAACTGGCGCTCAGGTGGACGGCAAAGATGTAATTATTTCACAGAGCGGATACACAGGAGAAGACGGATTTGAGCTTTACTGTAAACCGGAAGATACAGTAGACCTGTGGAAACTATTTGTAGACAACGGCGCTCTTGAGTGCGGACTCGGCGCCCGTGATACACTCCGTCTTGAAGCAGGACTTCCGCTTCACGGCCAGGATCTGTCACCTGAAATTACACCGCTTGAAGCACGTATCGGATTTGCTGTGAAAGTGGATAAGGGCGACTTTATCGGTCAGCCGGCCTTAAAAGAACAAAAAGAAAATGGTGCACCGCGCCGTCTGTCGGGCTTTGAAATTACGGGCAAAGGAATCGCGCGTACAGACTATGAAGTTTATGACACCGAAGGAAACAAAGTAGGGTACGTAACAAGCGGAACGCAGTCACCGACAACGAAACGTTCAATCGGTTTCGCTTTAGTTGATACTGATTTTTATGAACTGGATAAAGAATTCATAATCAAAGTGCGGAATAAAGATGTGCCTGCAAAATTCGTTAAAACACCATTCCACAAAAACTAAATGATTAATTATTTTAAAAGCCTGCAGCTTGATGCTGCAGGCTTTTTGTCTGATATTTTTGCTTTGTCTCGACCTGTTCTGTTCGTTTGGACGAATAACTCAAAATACGCCAAAAACCAAAAAAGACGCCTGACCGGCTGCGGTCAGGCGTCTTTTTGTTATTTTAACGGTTTTTAGATTTAATTTTACCTGTCCATTTAGCAATTCCCTGCTTTAGAACATTGATGTCCTTATGGCCGTCTTTTTTCAACATACGGGCCGCGCGCAAAGCAGTACGTCCGTTCTGATCATATAAGTAAACCGGCTTATCTTTTCTGATACCGCCTTTTTTTAACTGGAAGGACGATATCGGCATATTTCTAGCTCCGAGTATATGGCCGTGTTCAAATTTTTCCTTCTCGCGTAAATCAATCAGCTGCACTTTGCGCAAATCCTGATTGAATTCTGTCTCAGACAGCATGTTCACGCCTCTCATACTTAAAAATGCATTTATCACCAATGCGATGATGACAACTGCCAGAATAATTAAAGCAATAATCCAGCTTTCCACTTAAAAACCTCTCCTTATATATGTGTATTATTTTCTCCGCTGTTTACGCTTTGCTTTGCGTAATGCTTTTTTATATTTTCTCTGATCTTCAGTTAAGATAAAGAAATAATAAATGCCGTATAAAATTGCAGCTATCACTAAAAGAAAAATTAATGAATTGACAATCATACCGAGCACGAGATCAAGATTCATCAGAAGCCCGATTGCTGCAACAATCAAAACGATAATCACCAAAGCTCTTTTCACTTTTTATCACTCCCTAAAAGATGGTTGAATGAATGTATTGCAACTTCAACCTGATCGTTCTCCGGCTGTTTTGTCGTTAAATACTGCAGCCACAAGCCCGGCAGCCCGAGATACTTCAACACGGGCACCTCTCTCAGCTTGTTCGTCAGCTGCAGCACTTCAAAAGACAGTCCGAGGACGACGGGTATCAGCAGAATTCTGTTAATCACTCTCACGTAAAGCGGATCGACGGGAACAAACATGTAAACGATGAAGCCGACCAGTACGGTAAACAGTATAAAGGAACTTCCGCACCGGTAATGCAGTCTCGACTGCGCCTGAACGTTTTCAACTGTCAGCGGCTTATCTTCTTCGAAGCAGTTAATGACTTTGTGTTCAGCACCGTGGTATTGGAACAGTCTTTTAACCATCGGCGTCAGCGAGAGCAGGTATATATAGCCAAGCAGTATAATCAGCTTAATCAGTGTTTCAAGGGCTACCTGTCCGAATTTCCCTGTAATCATACCGGAAAATACTTCCGCGACAAACACCGGTACCAGTGTCAGCACAAATTTACCAATCAAAAAGGTAAGTATACCGATAATCACAGTGGAAAGCACCACTTTCGCTGTATTTTTCGAATTTTTTTCTTCTGCTATTTTATAGTCTTCCGCCGGATTCCGGTCGTATCGGTCCGCAGCAAAATCCATATGTTTCATGCCAAATACACTGGCTTCAAGTATCGCAA
>X87_Garden_Dormouse__coassemble_190_pt1 | contig 11412 bp, 8 predicted proteins | sample X87_Garden_Dormouse__metabat2_low_PE_003 | metagenome-assembled genome bin X87_Garden_Dormouse | reverse complement strand
TCATCGTGAATTAAGTTCGGGATACGGCTCATTTTATCGTGATAATCACTTTGAATCGTATTCAGTCTTTCATCGATTTCCTTAATGCGTTCACCGACGTCCCGCATTTCCTTAATTACGTCTTCAGCATCTTCCTTGTTTTTCTTCTTCACAGCGATTTCCTGTGATACTTTGTTGCGGCGGCTCTTCAGCTCTTCCGTTTCAGCAATAAGTGCACGTCTTTCTTTATCCAGCTGTAAAATATCATCGATTAACACAGGTTCCAGCCCGCGCTGTGCTACTTTCTTTTTAACCGTCTCAGTGTCGTTGCGCAGTACTTTAATGTCTAACATGTGCATACCTCCAAAATTTTTATATTTAATGCTTAAATCAGGGAAAAATAAAAACCACGTCCCCTGAAAGGGACGTGGTCTACGCGTTGCCACCCTAATTAGCACCATTTACTGATACTATCTCTAACATTTTAACGGCTTTCACCGGCTACTTTATTTATCGAAAGACAGAAATTCGCATATCACGCAATCATTTCCACCAGCCATGATTTCTCTATAGACGCAGATATACTACTGCTTCTTTCAAAGTAGTAAATATTAACTTGGTGCTATTTTATAACGTGGCCTTTAAAAACGCAAGTTTATAAATTTAAGCCCGGACGTTCAAAAATCAGTTTGCCGTCTGCAATGACTTTGTAAGCATGGTTTACACCGTAGTGATATGGAATGTACTCATGATTAGGTGCATCCCAGACGACGATGTTCGCAGCATCTCCCGGCTCGAGCGTGCCGCGGTCGGCATCGATAGCGTGAGCTGCATTCACCGTTACCGCATTCCAGATTTCATTCGGCGTCATTTTGAGTTTCAACGCCGCAATAGCCATAATCATCTGCAGATTGTCAGTCACACAGCTGCCCGGGTTATAGTCAGTCGCGAGAGACACGGCGCCACCCTGATCAATCATGCCGCGCGCATCAGCGAATTCGTTTTTACCAAGATAGAATGTTGTCCCAGGCAGCAGTACCGCCACCGTATTTGAATCAGCCAGCTGCTTTTTGCCTTCTTCGCTCGCTGCAACTAAATGGTCTGCACTGATTGCATCCTGCTCAATCGCAAGTTCTAAGCCGCCGAGAGGATCGATTTCATCTGCATGGATTTTCACGCGGAATCCTTTTTCGCGTGCCGCTTCCATGTATTTTCTCGACTGCTCGACAGAGAATACACCTGTTTCCGTAAAGATATCAGCGAAATCTGCATAATCTTTTACTTCATCTAGTAAATCCGTCATCTCCTGTAAAAATTCTTCAGCTTCTCTGCCTTTAGGAATGGCATGGGGACCTAAGAAGGTGTGACGCATCAGCACAGGGAATTTATCTTCCAGCGCTTTTGATACTTTAAGCTGTTTTAATTCGTTCTCGCGGTCGAGTCCATAGCCGCTTTTGCTTTCAACAGTTAACACGCCATGCTGAATCATGCGCGTCATGTTAACTGATGCTTTATTTAACAGTTCATCGAACGAAGCTTCGCGTGTCCGTTCGACCGTATTTAAAATACCGCCGCCCTGTTCAAGTATCGTTAAGTAGTCAACTCCCTGGCGTTTCAGTGACATTTCATGCTCGCGTGAACCGCCGTGCACGATATGCGTATGAGGTTCAACGAGGGCAGGGGAAACGATTTTGTCTTTTGCATCGATAATTTCTTTTGCTTCGTACTCATCTGTTTTTGCTCCCGCATAGACAATCTTGCCGTCTTTAATAACAACAATAGCGTCATCGACAATGTTCAATTCGTCCATTTCTTTGCCTTTTAACGGTCCATCGGTTTTTTTCGGTAAAATTAATGACTTTATATTTGTGATCATTACATCATTCATTATTTATTCTCCTTTAACATTGGTATATTCACACCGCGTTCTTTCGCTGTATTAATTGCGATATCGTAGCCGGCATCTGCGTGTCTTGCCACTCCCATACCCGGATCTGTTGTTAATACTCGGCCCAGTCTTTTTGCTGCACGGTCAGTGCCGTCCGCGACGACTACCATACCGGCGTGAAGCGAGTAGCCCATACCGACACCGCCGCCGTGGTGTACACTGATCCATGAACCGCCCGCAGCCGTGTTCACAAGAGCGTTTAGAATTGCCCAGTCGCCGACTGCATCGCTGCCGTCTTTCATGCTTTCTGTTTCGCGGTTCGGACTGGCGACAGACCCTGAGTCCAAATGATCCCGGCCGATAACGATCGGCGCCGAAATTTCTCCGGACTTAACTAGTTCATTGAGGGCGAGGCCCATCTTCGCGCGTTCGCCGTAACCGAGCCAGGCGATGCGTGCAGGCAGCCCCTGGAAGGCAATTTTTTCTTCCGCCATATCGAGCCAACGCATCAATTTCTCATTTTCAGGGAAGAGTTCACGCATCTTCTTATCAGCAACCGCAATGTCGTTCGGGTCTCCGCTTAAGGCTGCAAAGCGGAAGGGTCCTTTACCTTCACAGAATAGCGGTCTGATATAAGCCGGTACGAAGCCCGGGAAATCGAATGCATTTTCAACACCTGTATCAAATGCCACCTGGCGGATATTATTTCCGTAATCGAAGACAACTGCACCGTTTTTCTGGAACTGCAGCATCGCTTCAACGTGTTTTGCCATCGAAGCACTCGACAGTTTCACGTATTCTTCTGGGTTTTCTTCACGCAGTTTTTTAGCCTCTTCAAGTGAGTAGCCTTCCGGCACATAGCCGTTTAACGGGTCATGCGCAGAGGTCTGATCAGTCACGACGTCAATTTCAAAGCCGCGGTTTAAGATTTCATGGTGGACTTCAGCAGCATTGCCGATTAAACCTATCGATAATGGTTTCCCTGCATCGCGTGCTTCTGCTGCAAGTTTTAAGGCTTCGTCCAGTGAATCAGTTTTAATATCCAGATAACGCGTTTCAATCCTTTTATCGATTCTCGTTTCATCGACATCCACACACAATGCCACCCCTTCGTTCATCGTGACTGACAACGGCTGTGCACCGCCCATGCCGCCAAGCCCGGCAGTCAGAGTGATTGTCCCGCGCAGCGTGCCGTCGTAGTTCTGGTTCGCAAGCTCCGCAAATGTTTCATACGTTCCCTGAACGATTCCTTGTGAACCGATGTATATCCATGAACCGGCGGTCATCTGTCCGTACATCATCAAACCTTTTTTATCGAGTTCATTGAAGTGCTCCCAGTTAGCCCATTTCGGTACAAGTACCGAGTTCGACAGCAGCACTCTCGGCGCTTCCTCATGGGTTTTGAATACCGCAACAGGTTTCCCTGACTGAATCAGCATCGTTTCATCCGCTTCAAGATTTCTTAATGTATTTTCAATCGCTTCAAACGACTCCCAGTTCCGCGCCGCTTTACCGATTCCCCCGTAAACAACTAAATCTTCCGGACGTTCTGCAACTTCAGGATCCAGGTTGTTATACAGCATGCGGAGCGCCGCTTCCTGTTCCCATCCTTTACATTCGATTTCCAAACCTGTTTTAGCAGTAATTTTTCTAGACATATTGTCATCCCCTTAAAATATTAATAATGCGATTGGTATTACAATTAACAAGCTGAGCACTGTGCGGATAAACCACACAGCAATTAGTTTCCATACTTGTAAGTTCAAACTCGTACTTAATACCGCGGGAACTAAGCCGGATAAAAAGACGACAGCTGAAATAGAAGTCACCCCGGCGATAAACCGTGTCACAATGTCTGCTTCCGCAGCAAGCAGGGAAGGCAGGAACATTTCGACAATGGATATCGTTACCGCTTCAGCAATCAGCGGCACATTCTCAAGCGGAAACATATAGAGAAGCGGGTAGTAGACGTAGGAAATCCAAGTAATCACATCGGTATACTCCGCAATGATTAAACCGAGCAGGCCGATAGAAAGAACAGACGGCACGACTGAAGCGGTCATCTTCATCGCTTCAAGAAAGTTCGTCCATATATCTTCTCTCAGCGGACGCGCACTATGCGACTGCTGCTTCGCCTTGTACCATGCATACTCCAGTATGTTACCTTCGTAATCTTCTTCGGTGATGCTGTTTTTATCGTTGAAATATATTTCCTTTTCATTGCGTATCGGCGGCAGGTAAGCCGTCAAAGCAGTGACCAGGAAAGTCACAAGTATAACGATGATAAAAAACAGCACCCAGTGGTCCATCAAATCGAGTGTGCGTGCGACAACCACCATAATTGTCACTGAAACTGTGGAAAGGCCGGTCGCTATAATGAGCCCTTCCTTTTTGTTATACAAACCTTCTTTATACGTTCTGTTCGTTATCAGCAGCCCGACTGAGTAGCTGCCGACGAGAGAAGCCATCGCATCCATTGCCGAACGGCCGGGTGTTTTAAACAGTTTCCTCATGACCGGCTCCAGCAGCACTCCGATAAAAACGAGGAAGCCGTAGCCGAGAATGAGTCCAAGTGCTGCACCGCCAAGCGGAATTAAGAGACTCAAGTTGATAGCGAGCGAGTAGTATAGAAACGGCCCCATATTCTCATCAAGCACGAAAGCAGGACCGATATTAAACACAACCATGACGCCGATAACGAGCCCGAGTATTTTAAAAATCGTAAACAGAATATTAAATGCACTCTTCTTCCATGTTTTAGTCAAAATCGGAATCAATGTGCCGGCAAAAACAACTGCCAGGGTGTAATACTGAATATTCTCCCCAAAAATGCTATGAATGACAGTGACGATATGATCGAGCATAATCGACCTTGTTCCGGACATGGTGACCGGTACGAAAAATAGAAACAGCCCGAGTGCACTGAACACAAAGAAACGCCAAATTTTAAAACCTTTTTCACGACGCATCTCGTTCCGCGAGACCATAACATAACCCCTTTACTGAATTACTTGATATATAAGACAAGCTTATATAAATTCTGAATTTTTAACAAATTCTTAAGGAGAAGTGCAAATTATTTTAATTAACTTCCGTTAATGCCTTAGACAAGTTATTAATTTCAATACTGAAGTTGCGGTCCTGGTCGATAAAGTCCGCAATCAGACGGTATTCGTCAAATTTTTTGCGCGTTGCCGGAGACAATTTGTCTTTACCTTTAATCTCTGCTCCCGTCATCGCGATAAACAGCTCTGTGGCCACCACGTAGCGTGCGTTGTTAATAATATCTCTCGCATGACGTGCACCGATTGTCCCCATTGATACATGGTCTTCCTGGTTGGCAGAAGAGGGGATAGAGTCGACACTTGCCGGGTGGGCGAGTGTTTTATTTTCAGAAACGAGACTCGCTGCGGCATATTGTAAAATCATTGCTCCAGACTGCAAGCCTTCTTCCGGGCTTAAGAAGGCCGGAAGATCACCGTTTAATGCCGGATTAACTAAACGTTCGATGCGGCGCTCGGTAATATTCGCAATTTCAGCGACACCAATTTTTAAGAGATCCATTGCAATCGCAATCGGCTGGCCGTGGAAATTACCGCCTGAATAGACTTCATCTTCACTGAAAATCAGCGGGTTATCGTTCGCTGCATTCATTTCTATTTCCAGTTTTTCTTTAACGTAGTTCAGCGTCTGCAGTGATGCACCGTGCACCTGCGGAATACATCTGATAGAGTAGCCGTCCTGCACGCGCACTTCGCCCTGACGCGTCGTCAGCTGTGAACCTTCCAGATACTCGAGCATTTTTTCTGCGACGTAGATTTGTTCGGGATAACCCCTTGATTCGTGAATCTGATGGTTGTATGCATCTGTAATGCCGTTCAGAGCCTGGTGCGTCAGCGATGCAATCCATAAGCTGTCGTGCATCAGTTTATCCGCTTCGATATAGTTAATTACACCCTGGGCCGTCATCGGCTGCGTGCCGTTAATCAGTGCCAGGCCTTCTTTTGCCTGCAGTGTGATCGGTTCGATGCCGAGCGACTCCAGCACATCGCGTGTATTTCTTCTCTCATCCATAAAGAATACTTCGCCTTCGCCGATCAGCGTCAGCGCCATATGCGACAAGGGAGCAAGGTCACCTGAAGCACCAAGTGAACCTTGTTCCGGCACCACCGGAATAATGCGTTTATTAATATATAGCCTCAGCTGCTCAACCAGTTCTCTTGTTACACCTGAGTGGCCTTTCAGCATCGTGTTTAAACGGAAAACCATCATTAACAATGCTACCGGCTGTTCAAAAGATTTACCGACACCGCAGGCGTGGGAACGGATTAAGTTTGTCTGCAGATCTTCCACTTTCTCTTTTGAAATTAAAACATCGCAGAACAGTCCGAAACCGGTCGTAATTCCATAAATTGTTTTACCTTCTGCGATGATGTTTTCCACTACTTTTCTGGAAGCATCCACACGCTTATAAGCATCTTCAGTAATTTCCACAGTGCTTTCGGAATTTCCCAGGAAATCTTTTACTTGATCAATCGTTAAATGCTCGCCGTCCAAATGTAAAACCGACATGATATCCCTCCTAAATTTACGTACAAAAAAAGACACAAAAATCCCATTGATTTTTATGTCCCTAATAACTAATGTCTATGACAATTCTATTTAATTTAAATATGATTAATACCGAGTCCCAAAGCTTCGTGCTCTTTGCCTCTGATCGGCGCACCGATTGTTCCGTAGAAACAGACAGCCAGCCATTCGCCTTCGTCATCGCTGCCGTATGGATTCCCTCTGACAATCGCAAACCTTAAACCGACAGTACGCATAATTTCCCCTACGCTTAAATCTCCGCGGGTCACGCCTTGGAGCGCTTCTAAAATTGCGTGATATAAAGAATGAGTTTCACGATAAATATCTCCATTAATGAGTCCGCCGCGCTTCGCAGCAGTTTCAACCGACGAGATGACTTTGCTTAAATCCATAGATCCGACTTTGCCCGTCATCACTTTAAATGACTTAAAGTGGGGCAGTATACGGAGTGCTGTTTCTTCATCAGTCAGTGCAACGAGTGTAGTGAATTTACCAAATTCACGATGTGTACTTTGAGTCATAATATACCTGCCTAATCACTAATAACTATTTTTATTATAGCGCTTTCATAAAATAAAAACAAGAAAGTATGGTTTCTTTAATTTATCGATAAACGATATATTTTTATTGTTTTTAGATACGTTAGGTGGTAAATTTAATTTATAAAATATGAAAGCAGGAAAAACTATGATTAAAAAAACGCTGGTGCTGCGCATTACGCTGCTGATTACCGCAGCGATTCTTATATTATTTGGATTTTTGATGGGAATACAGCTTTTCACTTCAGAAGGTGAGGTTTATGCCGTCGTATACATTGCGGTTGCCGTTGTCTGGATTGATATGATTTTAGGGCTGTTTATCGTGTATGCTTTAAATAAGCTGCTGACACTGATCGACAGAGATGAAATTTTCTCAAGTCACACACTGACCATCATGAACCGGGTTCAGAAACTGACACTTAGCATTGCTATCGCAACTATCGGTTTAATGCCGTTTTTCTTTACGCTTGCCGAGCTCGATGATGCACCTGGACTCGTCTTATTCGGAGCTGGGATAGTATTTATTCCATTCGCGATACATGTACTGGTCGTAGTGTTAAAAGAGACACTTTCGAAAGCAGTATCAATCAAACAGGAAAATGAGCTGACAATATGACGAAAATAATCGTAAATCTTGATGTAATGCTCGCCAAAAGAAAAATGAGCATGACGGAACTCGCCAATGAGGTCGGCGTGACTATGGCGAACTTATCGGTATTGAAAAACAATAAAGCAAAAGCCGTCCGCTTCTCGACACTGGAGAAAATCTGCGAAGTGCTGGACTGTCAGCCCGGCGATATACTGGAATACCGGAAATAGGGCGGGTTTTAGAATTCAACGCCAAATCGCTCAAAACAGCAAATAAGCACCGGGATTTCTGTTTAGAAATCCCGGTGCTTATTTTTTATCTATTCTTCTTCTGATTCTGATTCCGGATCGAGATTATCTTCGACTTCATCGGTTTCAACTTCAAGATTGTCTTCCGCTTCCAGTGTTTCCTCAGCCATCTCAGAACCTTCGTCTTCCAGTTCTTCTTCTGCAATTTCATTTTTCACTACCGCAACCGTCGCAACGTCCTGCTCTTCGTCTAAGCGAATGAGTCTCACACCTTGCGTATTACGGCTTGTAATTGATATCGCATCGATTGTCAGGCGGATAATAACGCCTTTGTCCGTCACGATCATCATATCTTCATCCCGGTCTACTGACGCGATAAACACCAGTTTACCGTTTTTGTCTGTCAGGTTCGCAGTTTTCACACCGAAACCGCCGCGTTTAATGGAGCGGTATTCTTCTTCATGTGTAAGCTTGCCGTAGCCTTTATCCGTAACGATAAGGACATGCTGACCCGGATCAAGGACATCGACACCGACGACTTCGTCGTCACCGCGAAGGTTAATCCCTTTCACACCGGCTGCTGTACGGCCCATACTTCTGACCTGTTCTTCTTCAAAGCGTATTAGTGAACCTTCGCGTGTTCCGAGCATGACTTCTGTTGAACCGTCCGTCAGACGCACACCGAGGAGTTCGTCTTCGCCCCTGAAGCTGATGGCAATTTTACCGTTTTTATTAATCTGCTTAAAGTCATCCAGCGGTGTACGCTTCACAAGACCATTTTTCGTCGCAAATAATAATTGGTAGCCTTCAGTTTCGTCTTTGTCTTTCACGCTGATCATCGTACTGATTTTTTCATCTTTTTCGATTTCAATCAGGTTAACAATCGGCAGTCCTTTCGACTGGCGTGACAGTTCAGGAATTTCGTAACCTTTCAGACGGTAGACGCGTCCTGTGTTCGTAAAGAACAGAATATAATCGTGCGTGCTCATCGTCACAATCTGGCTGACGAAGTCATCATCGATCGTATTCATACCCTGAATGCCGCGTCCGCCGCGGTGCTGGGCGCGGTATGTTGAAGCCGGCAGGCGTTTGATGTAGTTGTTATGGCTCAGTGTCACAACAATCTGTTCTCTCGGAATTAAATCCTCGTCTTCAATATCGTAAATGCTGCCGAGTGTAATCTCCGTCCGGCGTTCATCTCCGAAGCGTTCGCGAATATCCGTTAGTTCTTCTTTGATGACTTCAAGCAGTTTTTCATCATCGTTCAGAATACTTTTCAGATATTCGATATTTTTAAGAATCTCATCATATTCATTTTGGATTTTGCCGCGTTCAAGTCCGGTCAGACGGCGTAATCTCATATCGAGAATAGCCTGGGACTGGCGTTCTGACAAGTCAAACTGGCTCATCAGGCTGTTTTTCGCTTCTTCATCCGTATCGGATGCACGGATTGTCTTAATGATTTCATCGATGTGATCGAGTGCAATCAGCAAGCCTTCCAGAATATGCGCGCGGTCTTCAGCACGTTTTAATTCGTATTTCGTCCGTCGCGTCACGACAACTTTCTGATGCTCTAAATAATGATAAAGTACTTCTTTTAAAGCGAGGACTTTCGGTTCGCCGTTCACAAGCGCCAGCATGTTGACACCGAATGATGTCTGCAGCGGCGTCTGTTTATAGAGATTATTTAAAATCACATTCGCATTTTTATCCTTGCGGATCTCAATAATAATTCTGACGCCTTCTTTAAGAGACGTTTCATCACGCAAATCCGTAATGCCTTCGATTTTTTTATCGCGTACTAACTCCGCGATTTTCTCAACGAGACGTGCCTTGTTTACCTGATACGGGATTTCTGAAATAACGATACGTTCTTTACCGTTCTTCATGAGTTCCACTTCACAGCGTGCCCGCATAATAACAGAACCGTGTCCTGTTTCATACGCGCGCTTAATGCCGCTTTTACCGATAATCAGACCTGCAGTCGGGAAGTCTGGCCCCTTAACGTGTTCCATCAGTTCCATGGTCGTAATATTCGGGTTATCTGCGAGCTCGAGTACCGCATTGATGACTTCCGTCAGATTATGCGGCGGAATGTTCGTCGCCATACCGACAGCAATTCCGCTCGTACCATTGACGAGAAGGTTAGGGAAGCGTGCCGGCAGGACAGATGGTTCCCGTTCGTTTTCATCATAGTTCGGCTGGAAATCCACTGTATCTTTATTAATATCACGCATTAATTCCATCGAGATTTTACTCATTTTTGCTTCGGTATAACGCATTGCTGCTGCACCGTCGCCATCCATGGAACCGAAGTTCCCCTGGCCGTGAACGAGCGGGTAGCGGTAACTGAAGTCCTGAGCCATACGCACCATCGCATCGTAAATTGAGGAGTCACCGTGCGGGTGGTATTTACCCATAACATCTCCGACGATACGGGCTGATTTTTTAAACGGCTTGTCAGAAGTCATACCGTTATCGTGCATACCGTATAAAATTCTGCGGTGCACCGGTTTCATGCCGTCTCTGACATCGGGCAGCGCACGAGATACGATAACACTCATGGCATAGCTTAAAAACGAGCTGCGCATCGTTTTCGTAATATTTATTTGCTGAAATTGTTCATCATGGTCCGCCATAAATTAAATCTCCTTTATTAAACGTCGAGGTTCTCAACGTATCTCGCATTTTCTTCGATAAAGTTGCGCCGGTATTCAACGACATCTCCCATCAGCATTTCAAATGTCTGATCCGCTTCAATCGCATCATCCAGTTCCACCTGAAGAAGATTTCTCTGTTCCGGATCCATCGTCGTTTCCCACAGCTGATCGGCGTTCATCTCACCGAGTCCTTTATACCTCGACATAGAAATTTTAGGTGTTTCAGGTAAGGTGCTGCGCAGAATATCGAGCGCTTCATCATCGTATACGTAATGTTTTTTCTTGCCCTGTTCAAGCTTGTAAAGCGGCGGCTGTGCAATATAGACATAGCCGTGTTCAATTAACGGTCTCATAAAACGGTAGAAGAACGTTAACAGCAGTGTTCGAATATGTGCACCGTCCACATCCGCATCGGTCATAATAACAATTTTGTGGTAGCGGGCTTTCGCAATATCGAATTCTTCACCGATACCGCTGCCGAGTGCCGTTACCATTGAACGGATTTCATTGTTTCCTAAAATTCTGTCCAGACGTGCTTTTTCAACGTTTAAAATTTTACCTCTCAGCGGTAAAATTGCCTGAATTTTTGAGTTGCGTCCTGATTTTGCCGAACCGCCGGCAGAGTCACCCTCTACGATAAAGAGCTCGCTTTTCGCAGGGTCTTTGCTCGAGCAGTCTGCAAGTTTTCCAGGCAGGCTCGACACTTCGAGTGCCGACTTGCGGCGCGTCATTTCACGCGCTTTTTTCGCTGCAACACGGGCATGCTGAGCTGTAATCCCTTTTTCTACAATAACGCGTGCAGTCTGAGGGTTTTCCATCAGGAATCTTTCAAAACCTGCCGAGAACAGCTGATCTGTAATCGTACGGGCTTCGGAGTTGCCGAGTTTGGTTTTCGTCTGGCCTTCAAACTGCGGATCCG
>X87_Garden_Dormouse__coassemble_187_pt1 | contig 11544 bp, 7 predicted proteins | sample X87_Garden_Dormouse__metabat2_low_PE_003 | metagenome-assembled genome bin X87_Garden_Dormouse | reverse complement strand
AAACCGTCACCGTGTCACCGCGCTGCGAGTTATCGACACTGGTGCCGTTTAAAGAAATATCGAATGAAGTTGAATTGCCGAGCGCGAGATTGACAACTGCTGCTTCAGGATCAATGTCAAAAGTGCCGCCGTCCGACTCCTCGTACAGATAGTTATTGTCAAGGTCATCCGTTAAGCTGACCCAGGAGGATTCATTACCCGACAGTTCGAGTGTCAATTCCTCAGGAGCTGTGACATTATAAACCAGCGTATTGCCTTCGCGGTTGACAAAGTTCACTGACGTCTCCGGTTCTTCTGCCGCTTCCTCTTCTGCTTCTTCAGCCGGCTCTTCTGACTCTTCTTCCGCCGGACTTTCTTCAGGTGCTTCCTCTTCTTCTTCCTTGTCAGCGGTGAGGTCAGTTACTTCATTCTCTGTTTCATATATTCTTTTCGTCTCGAAAATATCGCCTTGGGAGCCGATCTGCAGGAGCACCAGCCAGACAGCAAAGAGCACGAGAATCATCGTAATAAAACCAAACAGCACCTTTTTTAAGTACTGTAAATCCTGATTGGATTTCTGATTACGCTTCTGATTATCAGTTCTAGTGTCCGGGATTTCATCCTGGAAACGCTCGAGCAGCTGTTCAGCATCCAGGTTCAGGAAATCCGCGTATTTTCGAATCAGAAAACGCGTATGTTTTGGTTCCGGCAAGAGCGTCAGGTCACCCGCTTCAATAATTTGAAGCACGCTCCGTTTAATACCGGAACCGCGCTCCATTTCTTTTAGAGTGATGCCTGATTTTTCACGTTTATTTTGTAAATATGTCCCAAGTTTCATAGTTTGTTAGCTCCAATTAGAAAAAGTCCATATTGTCACTTTCGAACCAGTGACGTTTCTTATGTTTTTCATAAGTGATTTCCTGATCTTCGTGTTCTCGGATTTCGATAATATAATCAAAGTCTTCCTGCTTTAATTTAAAGAATGAATCATCGATCAGCAGGTCCGGATGTTCCACAACTGTTGTACCGTCGTAGTTAAGCACCTGGTTCACGAGACGCTTATGATCCGTATTTGTAGATTTCGATGTTACCGCGCCGTCGATAATGTAAACATTGCCTTTATCGAATTCCTGCTTGTGGAGACTCGTGCGTTCGGTTTGTTTTAACATGGTCGATGATAAAAACAGCCATTTGTCGCCGGCCGATACACTTCCGGCAACGACTGACTCTGTCTTCCCGACCCGCGGCATGCCGCGTACACCGATTAAAAAAGTCTCATCGATATCGAACAGAATAGCAAGGAAGTCTACAACGACACTGATTTCAGCACGTGTAAACCTGAAAATATTTTTGTTTTCCTCCGCCCGCTTTATAAATCTGCCGTGACGGAGCGTCAGCCGGTCCGTAATGGTCGGCGTCCGCATTTTTCCGACTTCAATTTCATCGACATGACGGCAGATCCATTTAAAACGTTCCAGCTTCCACAAATTATCGGTACGGAGCAGCAGGGCGCGCTGCGAGACTTCAACACCGTTAATCGTTTTAATGCTGAGACCGATATTTCCCATCAGACTCAAAATATCGCCGAGCAGCCCCGGCCGGTCATCGAGGTTTTTATATTCCAAATAGACTTCTTCGTCGCGTTCCGGATAAAAATTAGGTTTCTCAGTATTCACGTATACCATCCCCCGTTAATTTTCAAAACTTCTCCAGTAATGCTGCGCGCATTTTCTGACAGCAAGTATTCCGCCGCCGAAGCGACCTCCCGGGGTTCGATTAAGCGCCCTTGCGGTAGGTCTTCCAGCATCATTGCGATGTCTTCTTCAGACAGCTTTAAGGTCATTTTACCACGGACGACACCGGGTGCTACAGCATTAACTGTAATATTCGACGGCGCGAGTTCCTTGGCGAGCGATTTGACCAGTGTTTCCTGGGCCCCTTTAAAGGTGCTGTAGATGCTTTCCATGCTCGCACCGTAAGTGCCCCAGACACTTGAGATTACGATAATGCTCGCACGACGGCTCCGTCTCAGCTTCGGCAGCAGCACCTTGATAAAAGTAATCAGTGCCCTCACGCTTACGTTGTACTGGCCGTCGACCTGTTCTAAAGTCGTATCCTGTATTAATTCAAACAGCGCTTCACCCGGTGTGAAAATCAGTGTATCGACTGTTTTCACACCGCTGAAGCAGCCTGCAAGCTCACTTTCTGAAAACGGCTGTGACAAGTCGAGATAGTGGTGCGTACTGTCAAATTCCGGCGTGTTTTTGTGTGAGAATGTAATAATTTTATCATTTTTTAAACATTCGTGAATACATTTTCCGATATCACCCGTTGCACCGACTAAAACGACATTACTCATAAGCTTTCACAATCACTTCGACCATGTTTTTCGTGTCGATTGAACTGTTAAAGTAGTTTTTAATATCTTCCAGTGTAATACTGTCGATTACTTTCGGCACGTTATATAAATCATAACCGTCGAAATAATATTTCGTAAACTGGTTGGCAATATACTCAGGCGAGTTCAAGCTCGTTAAGTAATCTCCCATGAGCTCGCGTTTCTGGCTCTGAAGACGTTTTTCAGAAAAGAAGTCAGTCGTTTTAACTTCGTCGATAATACGCACGATTTCCGCCGTAAACGTTTCATAATCATCCGTTTCCGCTGCCATCAGCGTATGTCTCACCATTTCTTCTTCCTGATAGGCGAAGTTAAATGAATCATCGACGATGCCGCGTTCAAGAAGATCTTCGTAATATGGCGACTGTTCACCGAAGACCATATCGAGGGCAAAGAGCATCGCTGCATCTCGGCGCTCTCTGACCGCATTGTCGCTGTCATCCGGCAGTGTTTTAAAGCCGAGCATCACTTTAGGTGTCGATACCGCAAGCTCCATTACTTTCTCTTTAGTTTTAACCGCGTAAGGCTCTTCCGGTATAAAACGTTCGATATCCGACGGCTCGAAATCTGGCCGTGAATTCTGATGCGCTTCTATATAAGCGAAAGTTTCTTCTATATTAAAGTCGCCCGCTAAAATCATTACCATATTATCCGGCGCATAGAACGTCTTATGGCATAAGTACAGATGCTCCGCCGTAATTTCCGAAATCGACTCAAGCGTCCCCGCAATATCGATAGCGACCGGTGAATTTTCGTACATAGCGTTCAGCGTTTCGTGGTACAGACGGTAGCCTGGATTATCCTGGTACATTTTAATTTCTTCATTGATAATGCCGATTTCCTTCTCTACTTTTTCAGGAGTAAAGTACGGTATTTCCACCATATCCATTAAAAGCTGGAGATTTTCAAAGAAGTTTTCCGTCGTGCTGAACAGGTAGCTCGTTCTGTCAATCGATGTAAAGGCGTTCGCACTCGCACCCATTTCAGAAAACTTGTTGAAGACGTCGCCCGCTTCTTTATCGAACATTTTATGCTCTAAAAAGTGCGCAATGCCGTCCGGCACATTGTGGACTTCGCCGTGAGCTTTAAAGTGATTGTCCACAGAACCGTACTTCGCCGTGTAGGTGGCAAATTTTTTATTGTAGCCTTTTTTATCGATGATAAATACCTCAAGGCCGTTATCCATCACCTGTTTATGAACGACTTCATCCAGGTGGTCATAGCGGACTGTTGTATATTTATTGGTCATTGTCTATACCGCCTTTCAGCGTAAATACTGTATCGAGTTTAATTTTTTCTGCGATTCGGATGACATCCGCTTTCGTAATCGCTTGGAGCTGTTCAGTCCAGCTCTTCACCGGTGCTGTTACAGACTGTTCTTTTAAGAGCGTGTTGTAATTTAAGGAAATTAAACCGCGCGGCTTGTCCATCGATTCCTTTCGGCTGGACAGCATATTGCGTTTAATTTCTTCGACAAAGGATGCTTCAAAGTCACCGTCGGTGACGCGCTTAAGTTCGCGCTTCACTGCATCTTCAAACACTTGAATATTGCCATTGTCCACACCCGCCAGCACAAACATGTAGCCGTTTTTTACATCGACCTGTGAATGAATCGAATATGCCAGGCTCATTTTTTCGCGGATATTCGTAAAGAGAAGAGATGCCGCACTGCCGCCGAACAGCTGATTAAAGACATTCAGCGCCATGACATCTCCGGGCTCTGAATACTGCACACGGAAACCGAGGTTCACTTTCGCCTGCTCAATCCGCTCATGTGCTGTTTTATATTTTACTTCGGGAACATCCCGTACCGGATAGCCTTTATACGGATACATTTTCGTCTCCTCGTGACTGTGCAGGCGTGATAAGTAATCAAATACCTTATCTTCTACCTTGCCCGCAACGAGGATAGACATATCATCCTCTGTCATCATGCTCCTGTGGGCGTCCTTCACATCATCAAGAGTTAAACGCTCTAAATCGTCTAAATCACCGAACGATAAGTGTTTATAGTCTTCTGTTTCAAACATCGTTTCGAGCAGCATTTCAAAGGCGCGCTGCGAATGATTATCGCGCATGCTCTTCAGGCGGTTCGTCATCAGGCGCTTTTCACGCTCAAAAAATGCTTCATCCGAGTCATCGTAATTAAACGGCGTATGCAATACGTCTTTTAAGAGTTCTGTAATATCATTCAGCATGTCGATATCTTCCATAATGAATTTATCATTGACGAATTCAATTGAGAATTTAACGATATGATCGCTGCCTTTTTTGACAACATTCGATGTTAAATGCGCACCGTAATGTTCTGCCAGATATTCAAGCAGCACTGCATTTGACGTAAATTTTTCTGTCTGTTTAATCATCATGCGGCTGAGCAGACTGCGTACAGTCACACTGCCGCCCGTGAGCGGCGTTCTGAAATAGACGCTCACGACGACTGTTTTAAATTTTTCTGTATATATTTTTACAATTGGCACATTATTAATGACTCTTTTGTCTACACCCTGCATTAAAAAAACTCCTAACTAATCTTCATGGTTTTCAATCAGGACACTGCGCGGCTTGGAGCCGCTCGCGGGTCCGATCACCCCGTTCGCTTCCAAATCATCGACGAGACGCGCTGCACGGTTGTAGCCGACTCTGAACTGGCGCTGCAGAAGACTTGCCGACGCGCGCTGTTCTTCGATTACAAACCATTTTGCATCCGGATAAAGTTCATCTTCCGATTCAACCGGCGCACTTACTGTCTCCTTCTGATTCATTATAACTGATTTCTCATAATTTGCTTTCATCTGATCTGTAATAAACTTCACGATATCCGTCACTTCATCATCATCGAGGAAAGCACCCTGGACGCGGATCGGCTTCGAACGGCCGGACGGCAGGAACAGCATGTCCCCGCGTCCGAGCAGTTTCTCTGCACCCATCGAATCGATAATTGTCCGTGAGTCCGTCTGAGAACTTACACTGAAGGCGATTCTCGACGGAATATTCGCTTTAATAATACCCGTAATAACATCGACAGACGGACGCTGGGTGGCGATAATTAAATGAATACCCGCTGCCCGCGCCATCTGTGCAATACGCGTAATCGACGCTTCCACATCTTTTGAAGCCACCATCATTAAGTCCGCGAGCTCATCGACGATAACGACGATGTAAGGCAGTTTCTGCACTTTCTCAGGATCATCTGCCTGGCGCTCGAGATACTGGTTGTAAGCTTCAATATTTCTCGTATGCGATGCACTGAAGAGGTCGTATCTTCTTTCCATTTCACTCACGATGCGGTTTAAGGCATCGCTTGCTTTCTGCGGATTCGTGACCACCGGCGCTAACAGATGCGGAATACCGTTATAGACGTTCAGCTCAACCATTTTCGGGTCGATCATCATCATTTTAACTTCATGCGGTTTCGCATTTAAGAGAATGCTGACGATAATGCCGTTAATACATACCGACTTACCGCTTCCTGTTGATCCTGCGACGAGCAGGTGAGGCATCTTATTGAGTTCAGCCATTATCGGCGCACCGGAAATATCTTTACCGAGTGCGACTTCAAGCGGATTGTCCGATGACTTACGTTTAATCACTTCGCGCAGCGTAACCATGCTGACAACTGAATTCGGCACTTCGATGCCGACTGCTGATTTGCCCGGTATCGGCGCTTCAATGCGGATATCTTTTGCAGCTAAACTGAGCGCAATATCGTTTTGAAGATTGATGATTTTAGATACTTTCACTCCGACGTCAGGCTGAATTTCAAACTGCGTTACAGCAGGACCGATGCGGATTTTAGACACTTTCGCATTGACATTAAAGTTCTTGAGCGTTTCTTCCAGAATACGCCCCTGCTGGATGACTTCCTTGTTGCTAACTTTCTCGCCCGGTTCTGCATCGTTGAGCAGGTCAATCGACGGCAGCTTGTACTCGATAAGCTGCTTGAGTTCTTTATCATCGAACTCTTCGAATTCACTGTCAGCTGCCTCGCCTTCAGGAATATCAACTGCACCATCATCATCCGGCGTGTCGTATTCAAGTTCTTTTTTCTCAGCAACTTCTTTTTCTATCTCAAGCGCGTGATCTTTTGCGGTCGTATCTTCAGGCGCCTCTATATCTTTATATTCTTCCATCAGAATTTCCGAATCGTAGACTTCCGGTTCAACATATTCGTCGGCTTCTTCTAAGAGTGAATCTGTTTCAGGCTCATCTTTCTTACTGAAGCGCGCCTTCCGTTTTTTGTCGGTACGCTTTTCAAGCGGGCCGTCTTCGGCCGGCGTTTCAATAATCGGTTCTGATTTTGATTTTGCTTTTGGTTTCTTTTTGACTTCTTTTTCTTTCTTCGGACGGTTTTGGAACCATTCAGCCAGTCTTTCAAACAGGCTGACGATTCCAGCGCCGATGGCAGTCAGTCCCCGGATAACAAAATTAAAGTCATTCCGGAGCGACTCCTCAATGCTCTTGTGACGGACGATAATAATACTCATATAAATGAAGATTAAGCCGATTAAGAGCGTCCCGAAGAAGCTGATGCTAGTCGCTGAAAAATTGAATAAGGTCTGGCCGATAATACCGCCGCCGGTAAAGTCAAAACCCGGCTCTCTCGTCATGACGAGCATATCGTTAAAACTGAAATAATTGTCTGTTCTCGGACGGTCCGATAAATACAAGATCGAGTGCAGCAGGAACAAGAGGCCAAACTGCATCATTAAATAGCCGAGCATGCGTTTTGTAAACGGGAATTTTAAATGTGTCGCCAAATAGAAACTCGCGAGCAATAACACGAGGTATGTAAAGTAGCGGCTTGTGCCAAAAAGAAAATTAAACACTGCATCGGTATATTCCCCGACGAGGCCCAGCTGGAATACTGTAATGATAAGTAAAATAATAATGATTAAAGCAAAACTCGCATAATACGTTTTCTTATCATTGTTTTTCTTTTTCGCAGTGCGCTTTCGTTTAGTCGCCATCTTTTACCACCTTCATTTTCACTTTTTAATTATAACAACGGAGATATAAGGTTATCCTAATATCTCCGCCGGTTTACACTCTATTATATTTCAGAAATGATTGGAATAATCATCGGACGACGCTTCGTTTCATCGTATAGGAATTTGCCAAGGTCATCTCTGATATTTTGTTTTAAGACACTCCATTCAATTTTGCCCGCACTGATATTGTCTTCGACAATACCTCTGACGTGCTCGGATGCTTCTTTTATCAGCGCTTCCGATTCTTTCACGTAGACGAATCCGCGGGATTGAATTTCAGGTCCTGCCGTAATTGATCTCGTCTCACGGTTAATAGTAACAACCGCGATAAAGATCCCGTCTTCAGAGAGCAGTCTGCGGTCCCGCAGCACAATGTTGCCGACATCGCCGACACCGCTGCCGTCAATCAGGACGTTGCCTGCTTCGACTTTTTCGGTACTGAACATCTTCTCGCCGTCATACTGAACAACGTCCCCTTTTTCAAGCAGGAAAATATTTTCTGCCTTCACACCTGTTTCAGATGCGAGACGCGCGTGCGCAATCTGGCTTTTAAATTCACCCTGAACAGGAATAAAGTATTCCGGTTTAAAGATATTCAGCATCATTTTAAGCTCTTCTGCAAGTCCGTGGCCTGAAGCGTGAATATTTTTCGACGGTGTGTTGATTACAGCACCGGCCTTAACGAGTTCGTTAAGCGTCGTGTACAGGACAACTTCCATGTTCGATGAAGGCGTCGTTAAAATATACACTTCGTCGCCTTCTTTAATATTTGTTACTTCGTGCTGGCCGCGCGACATTTTGCCGAGCGCTTCGATCGGTTCACCCTGTGAACCTGTAGCGATAATAACAACTTCATTGTCCGGGTAGTCTTTAATTTCATGACTCGGCAGAAGCAGACCGTCCGGAATATCGAAATATCCGAGCTTTCTCGCTACTTTAAATGATGATTCAAGCGTGCGTCCGAGGAACGACACTTTGCGGTTTACTTTCGCAGCATTGGTCAGCACCTGCTGGATGCGTACGAAGTTCGACGCGTAGCATGATACGATAATGCGGTTTTTAGACTTCTGGAAGGCGTCTAAAATGTGGTCTTCGATTAAATTCTCCGCCACGTTGTAGCCCGGTTTCTCAGCTTCTGTCGAATCGCTGATCAGCGCGAGCGTTTTATTCTTCTCGGCGAGTGAATACATCTTCGCCATATTGTAGTCGTAGTTGCCTTTTAAGCTCTGGTCGAATTTAAATTCGCCGGTGTAGACGACTGCACCGTAAGGTGTATTCATACTGATGCCGTATGAATCCGGGATACTGTGGGATGTTTCGAAAAATTCCACGTTCGTATCGCCGAACTTCATAACAGATTCATTGTTGATTGCATAAAACTTAACTTTCTTTTTAACGTTCTTCTCTTTCAGACGTTCTTTAATTAAAGCAAGGGTTAAACGGGAGCCGTAAACAGGTACGTTTAATTCTTGAATAATGTAAGGAATTGCACCGATTGAGTCTTCATGTCCGTGTGTAACAAAAATCGCTTTCAGGCGATCTTTGTTCTCGAGAACGTATGAAATATCGGGTATGACAATGTCGATACCCAGCATTTCATCTTCCGGGAACATTAGACCTGCATCGAGAATAAACATATCGTCGTCAACTTCAACGACATACATGTTTTTTGCAATCTCGCCAACGCCGCCGAGAGGAACGATTTTCACATGTGCTTTTTTACTTTCTTTCTTCACATTGATGTCCTCCTTTGTTAATATCCGGCAGTTATTTTAGTCTTCTTTTTTCTCTTTATCTGTCTCCAGTAATTCTTTGCGCGATGCGTTAACGCGTCCCTGGTTATCGATATTCGTTACTTTAACGAGGATTTTATCGCCTATTTTAACGACATCTTCAACCTTGTTGACACGTGTATTGTCGAGCTGGGAAATATGCACGAGTGCATCCTTGCCCGGGAAGAGCTGAACGAAGGCGCCGAATTTCTCGATGCGGCGCACCTCGCCGTTATAAATTTCGCCGACAACCGCTTCGCGTGTAATATCTTCGATAATTTTACGCGCTTCTTTAATTGCTTCCTGGTCGCTCGAACCGATGTAGACAGTACCATCCTGTTCGATATCCAGTTTAACACCTGTCGCGTCGATAATTTCATTAATTTTCTTACCGCCCGGTCCAATAACGTCGCGGATTTTAGCAGGTTTAATATGCATAACTTCAACTTTCGGCGCGTGTGCTGATAGTTCAGTGCGCGGCGCGTTGATTGTTGCAAGCATATTATCCAAAATGTGCAGGCGGCCGATGCGTGCCTGCTCAAGCGCTTCCTGTAAAATCCCTTCATCTAAACCGTCGATTTTAATATCCATCTGAATCGCAGTAATTCCTTTCGGAGTTCCCGCAACTTTAAAGTCCATATCTCCAAGCGCATCTTCCATGCCCTGAATATCAGACAGAATTGTGTAATTTTCATCTTTCTTAACAAGACCCATAGCAATGCCCGCTACCGGTGCTTTAATCGGCACACCTGCATCCATTAAGGCTAATGTCGAACCGCAGATCGATGCCTGTGAAGAAGAACCGTTCGATTCAAGTACTTCAGACACGACGCGAATCGTGTACGGGAAGTCAGTTTCATTCGGATGACTTGCAACAGCGCACGTTCCCCGAGTGCTCCGTGACCGATTTCGCGGCGGCCCGGTCCGCGGATTGGACCTGTTTCGCCGACAGAGAAATTCGGGAAGTTATAGTGGTGCATATAGCGTTTGTTGTCTTCTGTGCCGAGACCGTCGATAATCTGGTGCTCGCCGAGGCCGCCGAGCGTTGCAACAGACAGCGCCTGAGTCTGTCCGCGTGTAAATAAAGCTGAACCGTGCGTGCGCGGAAGCAGTCCCACCTGTGAATTTAAGGGGCGAATTTCTGCCGGCTCGCGGCCGTCAGGACGGATTTTATCGTCTGTGATTAGACGGCGGACTTCAGCTTTAACAAGGTCGTCGAAAATAGTCGATGCATCTGCTGCGAGTGCGTCGTAATCTTCAGCGTCTTCGTCGAGACCGGCGATAATATCCTGCTTAACTGAAGAAATATTTTCTTCGCGTGTCTGCTTGTCGTTCTCCTGAATTTTAGCATACAGGTCCATGCTTTCAGCCTGAGCTGTAATCTGTGCGCGGAAGTCCTCGTCGATCTGCTCAATTTCAACTTCGCGTTTAACAGGTTTAATTTCAGCAATTGCATCGTTCTGGAACTGGACAAGCTCCTTAATGTTTTCGTGACCGAAAAGAATCGCTTTTAACATAATATCTTCAGGAATTTCCTGTGCCGCTGCTTCCACCATGTTTACTGCGTCGTAAGTCCCCGCAACCTGGAGTTCAAGTTCCGATTTCTCCTGCTGCTCCACTGTCGGATTGATGATAAACTCCCCGTCGATTAAGCCGACAGTAACACCCGCAATCGGGCCGTCAAAAGGAATATCCGAGACGCTAAGCGCCATTGAAGATCCGAGCATTGCTGCCATTTGCGGAGATGCATCATTATCTACAGAAAGCACTATAGACATTACCTGTACGTCGTGACGGTAGCCGTCCGGGAACAGGGGACGAATCGGTCTGTCGATTAGACGGCTCGTGAGCGTCGCATCTTCACTCGGACGCCCTTCACGCTTGTTGAAGCCGCCGGGAATTTTCCCCGCTGCGTACATTTTCTCCTCGTAAGCTACTGTTAACGGGAAGAAACCGATATTTTTCGGTTCTTTCGATCCTGTCGCTGTAGAGAGCACTACTGTATCGCCGTAACGTACAAGTACAGAACCGCTCGCCTGCTTAGCCATCTCTCCGTACTCTATAATAAGCGGGCGGCCGCCCCACTCAGTTTCAAACACTTGTTTAGTCTGTTCATTCATAATTTGTTTTCTCTCCTTAGCTTTGGCACTTATAATTATCATATCATTTTTGCTGTGAAATATATATATAAAAAGGTGGCGGGTTTTAGAGCGCTGGCGGGGGTTGCGTGCCTGTGGGAGGTGCTCATTGTCACTAGGACGGCGCTGCGCGACTATGAAATCCGCTCATTGTCACTAGGACGGCGCTACGTGACTATGAATTCCGCTCATTGTCACTATGACGGCACTACGTGACTATGAATTCCGCTCATTGTCACTAGGACGGCGCTGCGCGACTATGAAAT
>X87_Garden_Dormouse__coassemble_176_pt1 | contig 11995 bp, 12 predicted proteins | sample X87_Garden_Dormouse__metabat2_low_PE_003 | metagenome-assembled genome bin X87_Garden_Dormouse | reverse complement strand
GCGGCGTCCGGGTTGGCATGATCGGATCTCAGATGTATCCGGCGTTAACACGCCGCACAGTATAAATAAAACAAAAAAAGACCGGGGCAGTAAAATTTCCGTCCCGGTCATAAATATATTAGTCGTCTAATTCTTTGTTTTTACTGCGTTCGATTTTTAATCTTGCTGTTTCTTCCGTTTCTACTTCAGATCCCGTTTCATCACGTTTCAATTCATTAAGAATTGTCAGCTGATACGGTTCAACATCGGAGTGGAAGGCACTTCTCGCGATAAGGTGTGCACCGACAGGTGCTGAAATGAAAATGAAAAGAACTGCCAGCAGCAGTTGTGTATCAACTTCTGCTTGATAGTATGCAAAGTATATAAATACTCCGATTAAAGTCATACCGACTCCAAGTGTCGAGCTCTTCGATGCTGCATGCAGTCTAGTGTATGTATCCGGCAGACGGATAACACCAATTGCAGCAACAAGTGTGAAGAAGGCGCCGGCGAGTAAGAAAAGTGCGATAAGACTAACTATTATTATCTCTGTCATTTTCAATAATCACACCTTTCTCGAGGAATTTGGCGAAGCCGATTGTTGCGATAAATCCAATCATACCGATGAGCATAATAACTACCAGCAGGTATGATGTATCAAGCGCCATAGATACGAGACCGATCATTCCCATCAGCGTGACACCAAATGCATCGAGTGTAATTACTCTGTCATGCAGGGTCGGCCCCTTTATAACTCTGTATATCATGCCGAGCATTGCAAATGCGAAGATAATAATACTAATGATTACGACTATATTGATAAAGTTTGTCATGGTTTAGCCACCTCTTTGATAACATTTTCAAAAGAAGTTTTAATGTTTTCAATTTCCGCATCTGCATCTTCCATATCCAGACCGTGAATGTAAATAATTGAGTAATCTTCTGAAATCGCTACAACTACTGTACCAGGTGTCAGTGTAATTAAGGTTGACAGCAGTGCAACTTCCCATTCTTCTTCCAAGTCATTCGGGTAAGCATAGAACCCCGGATGAATATCAATTTTAGGAGACACTACAATACGTACCACTTCAAGATTTGCTTTTATCAATTCGATAATAAAAATAAAGAAGAGACGAATCATCCAGTACAGTCGTTTTAAGTAAAAACGACCCGGCAGGAAGTTGCGGAGAATGTAAACAGCAACCAGACCGATAATATAACCAGTAACAAATGTTCCTATAGTGAACTCGGCATTCATAAACACCCATAAAAATGCCAGAACAATATTAATTAAGAGTTGAAATGACAATTATTCCACCCCCATCAAATAGTTAGAATACGATGACGGATTGTAGAATGCTTCAGCCGCCATTTCAAAGGCCGGGAATAAAAAGTCAGCTGAAAGCCCAAAGACAGTTGAAACGATAACGAGACCAATAGCTGAGAACAGCAATTTATCCGATTTAATATCTTTCAGTTCAATCGGCTCTGACGGTTCTCCCCAGAATACTTTAATGAATACTTTCATAATACTGTATAAAACAATCAAACTCGACAGCAGCACGATTATTGCTGAGAAAGTATGGCCGTTGTTAAAAGCAGATTCTACGATATACAGTTTACCGAAGAATCCAGGAAACGGCGGTACCCCTGCCAGGGACAGGCCGGCGATAAAGAATGTCCAGCCGACGACAGGATGCTGTTTTATAAGTCCGCCGAGATCTGCAGCATCGTTCTTCCCTGTACGGTAAATTATAAAACCGATGAGCAGGAACAGCGCTGCTTTAATGATCATATCGTGGATTAAATAATACATGCCGCCGATAGTTCCGGCGTAATCCATCATTGAGAAACCGACGATAATGACTCCGATTGCAATCATAATGTTATAAATAATAACTTTTTTCATATCAGTATATGCTAGTGCTCCTATACAGCCGGCGACAATAGTGAGGAGCGCAAGCAGCAGCAGCACCTGATGGGTATAAGCTGTATCGCTGGTAAAGAACAGTGAAAATGTTCTTGCAATCGCGTAAACTCCTACTTTAGTCAGCAGAGCGCCAAACAGTGCAATGACCGGCATCGGCGGAGCACTGTAAGAACCCGGCATCCAGAAATAAAGCGGGAACAGTCCGGCTTTTGTAGCAAAAACGAATATAAAGACAACTGCAACAAGTGTCATAATAGCGAGGCTGCCATCGTAATTGGATAGTTTAATATGAATATCAGCCATATTTAACGAACCTGTAACTGAATACAGGTAGGCAAGTCCTACAAGAAAGAAGTTTGATGACACGATGTTTACAACGAGATATTTAAAACCTTCCTGAAGCTGGATTTTCCGGCTTCCGAGAGTAATTAAAACATAGGAGGCAAGAAGGAATACTTCGAAAAATACGAACATATTAAAAATGTCTCCTGTTGTAAAAGCACCGTTTATCCCGGTAATCATAAACATGACCATAGGATAATAGTAATATCTTTCTCTCTCATATCCGATGGACTGGAATGAGTAGATAACAACGAAAAACATTACGAGCGATGTTGTAAAGACGAGCAGCGCGGCAACCATATCATAAACGACACTGATGCCGAATGGTGCCGACCAGTTACTGATGAATGTTACCATCGCTCCGTTCTTGTATACATAATAGATATTAAATGCTGCAATACCAACCATCATGAGTCCGGTGACAGCCGACACCATACGGTGAGGTATCGGACGCTTTCCGATAAACAGCATGATGACGCCGGCTATAAACGGAAGAATGATAGGGAGCATGGGTAATATGTTAGTCGTCATGTGGAACTCCTTTCATATCTTCAGTGTTATCTGTGCCGAGTTCTTTATAATTTCTGAGCAGCAGTACAAGGCTGTAAGCAGTCAACGCGAATGAAATAACAATCGCTGTCAGAATCAAGGCCTGGGGCAGAGGGTCTGAATAAGAACTTACGGTATCATCCAGAACCGGTACGTTGCCGCGTTTTAGCTGTCCCATTGTCAGAATCATCAAATGTACACCATGTGACAAAATAGATACACCGATGATAATTCTGAGAACACTCTTTGAGAGAATTAAATAAGTCGCACTGGCGATTAAGATGCCCGATAAAATAATAGTGACGAGTTCCATTATTTCTCTGTCCCCCCAACCAATGTGACAATCAGGAGCGATGTGCCCGCAACAGTAAGGAAGACACCAACATCAAAAATTACGGCTGTGTGCAGGGCAACTTCACCAAATACCGGCATAGTAACATAGGTGTGCTGGTGGGTGAAGAAGGGTACACCGAAGAAAAACAGCAAGGTCGGCACTACAATTGCCAGTGCCAGTCCGAGACTTATCATTAAATGAAAGTTCACCGGAATCATTTTCTTAACTGTTTCATAATCATAAGCCATAAGCAGAAGTATAATGGCGGAGGCAGCAAGCAGACCGCCGACAAACCCGCCGCCTGGTGTGTAGTGCCCTGCCAAAAATAAGTTTACCGAGAACAGCAGGATGATGAGAAAAATCACTTTAGAAGTGAACTGGATAAACACATCATTCATCTGGCGCTGTACTTTACTGTAACCGGCTCTTTTAAGCGTGCTCTTCATTTTCATCATCCTTTCTTGATACTTTAGCTTTCATCAGTGCGTAAATACCGATACCTGCGATACCGAATACAAGTGTTTCAAACAGCGTATCATAGCCACGGAAGTCAACGAGTATAACGTTAACCATATTTCCCCCGGCTGCGAGATCGTAGACATGATCGATATGATACTGACTGATGGAATCGAACAGCCTGTTTGAATATGCCGCGAGTCCGAAAAGTATAACGATTGCGCCGACACCGACAGATACTATGAAGTTCGTAAATTTAAATTTGATACTTTCTTCGTGTTTTGATTTCTTCGGCAGATGATAGAAACATACAAGGAATAAAGTAGTTGTTACTGTTTCTATAGCAAGCTGAGTCAAAGCAAGGTCCGGTGCCCTGAAGAATGCAAAAAACAAGGCTACTGAAAATCCAATAGCTCCGAGCATAATTATGGAAACCATGCGTGAGCGGGTCATCATTATTATTGCAAGCGAGACGAGGATAATCAGTACAAGAGCCATATCCTGAATACCAACATCAGCGAAATCACCGAATGTAATCGGCAGTCCTGTGTAGAAAGTTGTAACTATGCCGAAAATAACAAAGAATCCGAAAATATAAACCATGTAATCTCTCAGGAAGCCAGTCATTACGTTTTCTTCTGCTTTAGCAGAACCAAGCTGGCTGTAGATGAGACCTTGGTCGTATAAATGATTCAGTGTAAATTGTTCTTTATGGTACTCGTAGATAAACATCCAGCTGTTTCTGAATATATAAAGTGCTGTACCGATAACGACTATAGCAACTGTGGCCCAGAGGGCAGGATTATTCCAGCCATGCCAGTGTGAAATTTCAGTATTTAAAGCCGTTTCTGTACCCAATATACTCATTGCTGCAGGATCGATAATGGTACCTGACAGAATATTTGGGAACAGACCGAAAATAACAACGAGTGCTGATAAAATTATCGGTGATGCAAGCAACAGTTTCGGTGCTTCATGCGGTTCTTTTGGTGTCTCGTGAGTACGTTCACCAAAGAAGATGCCATGAATTAATTTAATTGAATAGATGAATGTAAATATACTGCCGGCGATTGCAAGAATCGGGAACAGTACACTCCAGTCAGCTAAAGCACTGAAATTTGCATTGCTTATTTCAAACATTGCTTCTAAAAATAACTCTTTCGACAGGAAACCGTTAAATGGAGGAATACCTGCCATCGATAAGGCTGTAATAAGGGTCATAGTAAATGTAATCGGCATGAGCGTCATGAGACCGCCGAGTTTACGCATGCTGCGCGTTCCTGTTTCGTGGTCAAGAATACCTGCCACCATGAACAGGGCGCCTTTAAATGTTGCGTGGTTAATAATATGAAACACTGCCGCAACTACTGCAACTGTGAAAATCTGTTCATCCGCGCCTGTAGCAACTGCAAGAGCGCCGACACCGAGAAGACTCATAATCATACCGAGCTGGGATACGGTGGAGAATGCAAGTATACCTTTTAAATCATCCTGCTTCACCGCGTTAAATGAAGCCCAGAGCAGTGTAACCAGACCGACAACCAGAATCAGCCATACCCATAATTCGCTGAAAGCGAAAACTGGTGTGAACCTGGCAACGAGGTAAAGTCCTGCTTTAACCATTGTAGCGGAGTGCAGATACGCACTGACCGGTGTAGGAGCTTCCATAGCATCCGGCAGCCAGATGTAAAAGGGAAACTGTGCAGACTTCGTAAATGCTCCGAGCAGCACTAAGACTACCGCGATTGGAGTGAGCGGACTTGCCATAATTAAATCAACATTGGCGATTATTTCTCTGATGCTGAAGGTGTCTGTAATAATGTACAAAATGATAAATCCGCCGAGCATCATAAATCCGCCAAAGAAAGTAATCAGCATTGATTTTTGTGCACCGTATATCGATTTCTCTTTAGTAAACCAGAAAGCGATTAAGAGGAAACTGGAAATTGATGTCAGTTCCCAGAAGAAATACAGCATTAGAATATTATCGCTTAAAACTACGCCGAGCATAGCAGTCATAAAAATAAGCAGATAGACATAAAAATTGCCAAGTTCTTCTTCTTTGGATAGGTAACTGATAGAATATAAAACTACCAGTGCGCCAATACCAGAAATCAGTATTGCAAATAGTAAGCCGAGACCATCTATGTAAACGTCAAAATTCAACCCGATACGGGGCATTAAATTTAATGTATGATGGAAAACTTGATTATTGGCAATAGAGGGTATCAAGCTAAATAAGTATGCGACTATCACAGTCGGAATAGGCAAAACAAACCAACCGAGATGTACATCTTTAACATACCTGTATATTATTGCGATAGCGACCGCAGCAATAACAGGTAAAAATATTGCTAAATGTATCAATGTCAAAGTGTATCCTCCTCTAACGTTATTATATTTAACCATTATACATTAATATTAATTGTAAATAAACGCTTAGGGTTTGAAATTTTCGACTATTCTCGTATACTGTATATATGGTAGCAAGTGGTATGAGAATTAAAATGTTTAAGTTTTAATTTCAATATTACTGGTGCTTATATGAAATTAATAAAATTTTTCAGGAGGCCAAATTTATGGCATATTCACAATTAACAACTGAGCTTTTAGAAGGCGAAACAAAAGCGGTAATCAAGACCAATATGGGTGACGTAACAGTTAAGCTTTTAAATAATGTCGCACCTAAAACTGTAGAAAACTTTGTTACACATGCGAAAAATAAATATTATGATGGTTTAATTTTCCACAGAGTCATTAAAGATTTCATGATTCAGGGCGGAGATCCGACAGGCACAGGCATGGGCGGAGAAAGTATCTGGGGCCAGGCTTTTGAAGATGAATTTTCAACAGATGCATTCAACCTCTACGGTGCTTTGTCTATGGCAAACGCAGGACCGAATACTAACGGTTCACAGTTCTTTATCGTTCAGCTGAAAGATGTACCATCAGATATGGTATCGCAGCTTGAAGGCGCGGGCTACCCGGCTGAAATTATTGAAAGTTATAAAAAACACGGCGGTACGCCTTGGCTCGATCAGAGACACACTGTATTCGGCCAGGTTATCGAGGGCATGGATATTATTGAAAAGATTGCCGATGTTAAGACGGGAAGACAGGATAAGCCTGTTGAAGATGTAATTATCGAAACAATTGAAGTAACAGAATAATATATAAATGAAAGTGCACAGTCTGGAAATAATGAAGGCTGTGCACTTTTTTCTTAAAAAGTATCACAAATTAGTCATTATTATATTATTTAAATCATAAAACACTCTGATATACTTATCTGTGTAAAGGTGAGTGATTTAAAGATGATGCCATTCCTTTATTTCCCGGAAGATAAAACGGAATATATTCCAGCGCTTATCATGTTACTTCTTTTTATATTACTTGCGTTTATCGTGTATAAACTTATTAAAAAATATTCGCGCAACGAAGAAGAGAAGATGAGAGATTTCGAAGAAAAAGTTCTCGAAAGACTCGAACATGAGCATAAGGATGACTCCACACGGAAATAGTGATTCAATTAATATAAACAATCTATTATTTCTGTGTGCGACCTTAGAGTCCTGCAGATTTACATAACTTATATGAAAAATACGCGCACATATGCCAGCCCGGCATGTGTGTTTTGCTGTGTGATTTTTTTGGCTACTTCATTCATTTATGTTAAAATGGTGTTGGATTTAACAAAGAAGTAAATAAGTAGGGATAACATGGCAAAAAAATACCGGATCGGCCAGTTCGTCAAGGTTAAAATTACTGGTATTCAGTCGTACGGTGCTTTTGTCAAAACTCCTGATAATCGTGATGGTCTGATCCATATTTCCGAAGTGATGAACGATTACGTTCACGATGTGAATCAATATTTATCCAAAGGCCAAATAGTAAAGGCTAAAATTGTCAGCATTGATGAAAACGGTAAAATCAGCTTATCATTGAAAGAAAATGAATACTTCAAGAACGAAGAGAAGAAAAGAGATAAGCGTTCTGTATTAGAGAAGATCAAAGATACTGAAAAATACGGTTTCCAGACTCTGGCAGAAAGAATGCCTGTCTGGATAGAAGAGGCAAAAGAACGTATGAAAGATTAATACCAGTAGCAGAACCTGTGAATTTCACAGGTTTTTTGTTTTTTCTTGGATGAATTTATATTCATATAGAATTCATAGATTCCAATGAAAATGTAGTCTCGAAAGTATAAAACACCGCTTATTTGTATACGTTTTCAAATATGATAAATCCCTTTGTAAAGCACTCTAATAAAATTCTTGAAAATAAAGTTGATTACGGGCATGATGGATATGAATACATATTTAATAATGTATATTTAAATAGTTTTTTAAACATAAAAAGGGGGAGAATGAAATGAAAAGTGAAGAAATCATCAAACAGACAGAACGGTATGATACGAATATATACAAACCGCTGCCGATTGTAATTTCAGAAGCGGAAGGCGTGTGGGTGAAAGATCCGGAAGGCAATAAGTATATGGATATGCTGAGCGCATATTCTGCTGTAAACCAAGGACACCGTCATCCGAAAATTATTCAGGCGCTGAAAGATCAGGCGGATAAAGTAACACTGACGTCGAGATCATTCCATGTCGATTGCCTTGGAGACTGGTTCGAAAAGCTCAGTGAAATATCAGGGAAAGCCCGGGTTCTGCCGATGAATACAGGGGCTGAAGCTGTCGAGTCGGCAATTAAAGCTGCCAGACGCTGGGCATATGAAGTTAAAGGAGTACCTGATAATCAGGCTGAAGTTATAGCGATGAAAAATAACTTCCACGGCAGAACGATGATTCCTATGTCGATGTCATCAGAGCCGGAATACCGGAGAGGGTTTGGGCCGCTTGGGGACGGATTCCAAATTGTTAATTACGGTGATGCGGAAGCGCTGGAAGATGCGATTAATGATAATACAGCAGCTGTGATTTTAGAACCGATTCAGGGGGAAGCGGGTGTCAATATTCCGCCGTCAGGCTACCTGAAAGAAGTCAGGGAAATTTGTGACCGCAATAATGTGCTGTTTATCTCTGATGAAATTCAGGCAGGGCTCGGCAGGGCTGGAAAAATGTTTGCGACAGACTGGGATGAAGTTGTTCCGGATATGTATATTTTAGGAAAAGCACTCGGCGGCGGAGTATTCCCCGTGTCTGTTGTGCTTGGTGACGACGAAGTGCTCGGAGTGCTGAGTGAAGGATCACACGGATCAACTTTTGGCGGTAATCCGATGGCCGCTCGAGTATCGGAAGCAGCACTCGACGTTATTATAGATGAAAAACTTTCAGAACGTTCCCTGGAGCTTGGAGAGTATCTGCTTAGTGAATTGAAAAAAATAGAACACGAAGCTATTGTAGATATACGCGGCAAAGGGCTGTTTATCGGCCTCGAACTGAATAAAGGTGCGCGCGGATTCTGCGAGCAGCTGAAAGATGAAGGCGTCCTCTGCAAAGAAACTCACGGCACCGTAGTAAGGTTTGCACCGCCGCTTATCGTAACTAAAGATGAGCTCGACTGGGCCCTTGATAGAGTTAAAAAAGTTTTTAACAAAGATACTTTCTAAAAAATTTCTTTATGATACAATATTAATTGAAAACAGTTACAAAAAGAGGCGGATAAAATGTCAGAAGAAATTAGTTTAGTTGAATCTACCCAGCGAATCATCAAAGAGGCGTTGGATAAGCTTGGTTATAATGATGATATGTATCAGTTGATTAAAGAGCCATTGCGTTCATTAAAAGTGCGTATTCCAGTAAAAATGGATGACGGGTCAGTTAAAGTATTTACAGGCTTCCGTGCACAGCATAACGATGCAGTGGGTCCTACCAAGGGCGGAGTGCGTTTCCACCCGAGCGTTTCAGAAGATGAAGTTGTAGCATTATCTATGTGGATGACACTAAAAGCAGGTATTGTTAATCTGCCTTACGGCGGAGGGAAAGGCGGGATTATCTGTGACCCGCGTGAAATGAGCATGGATGAAGTTGAAAGATTATCACGCGGCTACGTTCGTGCGATATCTCAAATCGTTGGACCGACTAAAGATATTCCTGCACCTGACGTATTCACAAACTCGCAGATTATGGCGTGGATGATGGATGAATACAGCGCAATTGACCAGTTCAACTCACCTGGTTTTATTACCGGTAAACCATTGGTGCTCGGCGGTTCGGAAGGCCGCGACAGAGCGACAGCACTCGGTGTTGTAATCTGTCTTGAAGAAGCACTTAAGAAACGCGATATGAAGATAGAAGATATTCGTATTGTCATTCAGGGATTCGGTAACGCAGGAAGTTTCCTGTCTAAATTCCTTTTCGACAAAGGTGCGAAAATCGTAGGTATTTCAGATGCTAACGGTGCACTTCACGATCCCGAAGGTCTGGATATTGACTATCTATTAGAACGCCGCGACAGTTTTGGCATGGTGACAAATCTGTTTGACAATGTGTTATCAAACGATGAATTATTCTCATTAGACTGCGACGTTATTATTCCGGCAGCAATTGAAAATCAGATTACTGAGGAAAATGCTCCGAATATTAAAGCGCAGATTCTGTGTGAAGCAGCTAACGGACCGACTACTACTGAAGCGACACGCATCCTGACTGAAAGAGACGTTCTGATTGTACCGGACGTACTTGCATCAGCAGGCGGAGTAACAGTATCTTATTTCGAATGGGTACAAAACAACCAGGGTTATTACTGGAGTGAAGATGAAGTAAACGAGAAAATGGAAGAAAAACTCGTTGCTGCATTTAACGAAATCTATGACCTGCACGACAACCGCCAAATCGATATGAGACTCGCAGCATTTATCGTAGGTCTTAAACGCACCGCAGAAGCTTCACGCTACCGCGGATGGGCGTAAAAAAAATTATTTTAAAGACAAAACCTTTTTATAGGTTTTGTCTTTTTTATTGGAGATAGAAGCTTACCTCACCAATGAGCTGTTTTCATTGCAGACCTGTTTTAACTCAGTCCCAAATACAAAAGAATTTAAAAGATTTGTTACACCCGGTAAACGTTGTGATATAAAGCTTTCCGCGTATTTATTAAGACTTAATTTTCAGACAAATTGAATTTACCGCTTGCATTTATATTTTTATCTTGTTAGTATTAAAATCAATTCGAAAGAAGAGTAGTACCATATATTGATTTAAAAGAGAGCCGGTGGCGCTGTGAACCGGTATTTCATATATGTGAATGGACTTCTTTATAAACAATTAATTAAATATAATTTTTCATGAGCGGACCGGTTTTAACCGGTCAATACAGGTGGCACCGCGGATTCCCGTCCTTAATATTTTTATATTAAGTACGGGAATTTTTTTATGTTAATTTAATATCAGCAGATGGATATAGTAGCAGCAGTTTTACGTTTCACAGAGAGCCGGATTTGGTGGGAACCGGCAGCGTGTTCTGCAGTGAATTGGGTTCCAGTTTTAAATTCTGCCCGGGTAATGCCGTTATACATTAGAGTGAAGCGAAAGCTTCAACAGAGGTGGTACCGCGGTTAACATCGTCCTCCATGACAATATGTCATGGAGGATTTTTAATTTTAAGGAGGAATATATTATGACATTAAATATTACGACGGTAACTGAAGCAGCGATAGCGAAAGTGGAAAATGGAAAAGATTTAACATATAAAGAAATGTACGAATTTTTTACTGAAGTTCTAGATGGTGGAGTAACAGATGACGAGCTGCGGGATTTTATCGTCGCTCTAAGTGATAAAGGTGAAACAGTGGATGAAATTACAGCGATTGCCGAAGTGCTGAAGTCATATGCGAAAGATATTCCGGACGTAAACGATAAAATCATGGATAACTGCGGCACGGGCGGAGACCGCTCGCAGAGTTTCAATATATCGACGACCTCTGCTTTTGTCCTCGCAAGCTGCGGTGTAACAATTGCGAAACACGGCAACAAGAGTGTGACAAGCAAGACTGGAAGTTCAGATGTACTGCAGTCGCTTGGTGTGAATTTAAACTTTGATGCTAAAAGAGTGGCACACGAACTTAACGAATCAAATATTACATTTTTAAGCGCACCGCATGTACATCCGAAGATGGGACAAATTATGAGAGTCAGACAGACACTGAAACGTCCGACAGTATTTAATTTTATCGGACCGTGCATCAGCCCGCTGAATCTTGATTATCAGTTTTTAGGCATATACGATCGTGAAAAACTGCTTACGATCACACAGGTGCTGAAGCGTCTCGGACGTGAAAATGCCGTTGTATTGAACGGTGCGGGGCATATGGATGAAGCGACTTTGCTCGGTGACAATCACCTCGTATTTTTACGAGGCGGGGAAATAGAAGAAGTTGTGATTGATCCGACGGACTACGGCTTAACACTGTGCGACAAAAGCGATATTGCAGGCGGGGACGGC
>X87_Garden_Dormouse__coassemble_174_pt1 | contig 12074 bp, 12 predicted proteins | sample X87_Garden_Dormouse__metabat2_low_PE_003 | metagenome-assembled genome bin X87_Garden_Dormouse | reverse complement strand
CGTAAAACTCTCCTGCATTGACAGTTTTCGTACGGTGCACATTTAAGTGATGATTACAGTAGACAGAAAAGCTGTTGGCATCTCCTGATGTGTAATCCACTCTGGCAAGGTTGCCGATAAAGAGCGTCTGACCACTGTTTAACTGAAAAGTTTTTGCTTTGATTTCTTTAGCTGGTGAAACGTATTTTAAATCGTTTACTTTCACATAATGTGAAATTTGTGAATCGACGACAATTCCCGGAGTATCGTACAGGGTCTGGGTATCACCGAGCGGAATATCGATCATCCCGAGTGTCGTACCCGGAATGTTGCTCGTCGTAATAACATTCTTTAAGCCGGTATTGTCTTCAAGCAGTTTATTAATTAATGTCGACTTGCCGACATTTGTCGTGCCGACAATGTATACATCTTTTCCATCTGCCATATCACTGATTTTTTTCATCAGCGCATCCAGGTTCTGGCCTTTTAAGGCGCTGATTGCAACTGTATCGTTTGCAGTTATACCTGCGTCTTTCAGCATTTTCTTAGCCCGCTCTACAAGGCGGCTTGTATTTGTGGATTTAGGGAACAAATCTATTTTATTCACTACAGCAAGTACTTTTTTGTCTCCGACAATACGGTTGAATGACGGGATAATACTGCCTTCAAAGTCGAACACATCAATTACTTTGACAATCAGGCTGTCCGTTTCATAAAGCGAATTCAGCATTGTTAAAAAGTCGCCTGAATCCACATTTAATTCCTGTACTTCATTATAATGTCTTAAACGGTAGCAGCGCTGGCAGATCGGCTCTTCTTTATGAAGTCCGCTTGCCGGAATATACCCCTCTTCATTCTTATCTTCTGTCTGCAAAATGCTTCCGCATCCGACACATTTTATATCAGTCACATTATTCCTCCCATGTAATCATGTTTTTTCTTTTAAAGTATTTCATTATAACACGTTCTATTCTGCGGTTTAAGTAGGTCGCCCAACCATCTTTTTCTTTGACGGGCACGACGAGAATACTATTGATGTTTACCCGGTTTGCCCCAAGTATATCCGTCATCAGCTGGTCGCCGACCATGACGGTATTCGCTTTTTTAGTGCCGAGTATTTTTAATCCTTTGTGAAAATTGGCAAGCATCGGTTTTTTTGCTGCAGAAATATATTCAATACCGTGCGGTTCTGCAAATCCCGCCACTCTTTGCTTATTGCCGTTCGACAAAATGAGCAGTTTAATGTTCGACTCTTCAAGCGTTTTTATCCATTTTAAAACATTATCATCAGCATCAGCCGCGTCAAAGGCAACCAGTGTATTATCAAGATCTGTCATTACAGCTTTAATATTATGCGCTTTTAAAAATTCCGGCGTAATATCTTCATACCGGCTGACAAAATGACTTGGCAGAAACTTATCTTCTATAATTTTCATAATATCTCTCCGGAAATTAAATTCATATTAACACAAAAAAAGCACCTTAAAAATTAAGGTGCGCTTCGCTTACTCGATTATTTCAGGATCTTCTGTGTCAGTTTCAGTAAATACAACGAAACCGATAATAACCGTTATTACAATTGCAAGGATCATTAAAAATAACATAGTAACCTCCACATCACAGTTCTCTTAATAATGATTTTACAACTTCGGACGAGTGAACACAAGCTTTCGCGAGAAATTCTTCATAATTCATATCCGCTGCATCATTTGCAGAGTCGCTCATAGAGCGGATAATGACAAACGGCGTGTTAAACTGCCAGCAGGTCTGCGCAATACTTGAAGACTCCATGTCTACACACATTGCCTCTGGAAAATGCTTAAAAATATGTTCTTTTTCAGCATTGCTGTCGATAAAGGAATCCCCGCTCACAACGAGACCGCTCGCACCATTAATCTCATCATTTAAAGATAGAGCATCGAGAGCTCGTCTGATCAGATTTTCATCGCTTGTATATACTTCCGGCATGCCGGGAACCTGGCCGTAGCTGTAGCCGAAATTAGTTGCATCCACGTCATGGTGGGCAACCGAAGTTGATACCACCATATCAGTCACTTTAAGATTTTCTCCCATGGCGCCTGCGACTCCGGTGTTAATTACATAATCTATATCGTAACGCTCAAGCATAAGCGCCGTAATAATACTCGCGTTGACCTTGCCGATACCGGACTGGACGAGCACTATACTTTTACCGTTTAATGTGCCTGTATAAGCTGTTGTATGTGCAAGCTTGTCTTCTTTTTCTATGAGCATCGCATTTTTTAACAGTTCAACTTCCGGCTCCATAGCACCGATAATTCCAATTGTATAATTAGTCAATTTTAACAATCTTGACTTTCATTTCATTGCCGTTCGGTAAAGCAACGTTAACTTCTTCTTTCAGTTTTGCTCCAAGAAGTGACTGCGCCATCGGAGATTCGTTGGAGATTTTACCTTCAAACGGATCAGCTTCCGCGCTTCCGACAATCTGATAAGACTCTTCATCACCGTCTGGAACTTCTTTAAATGTTACTGTTTTGCCGAGAGATACAGTATTATTATCTCCTGTATCTTCAATAATTACAGCATGTCTGATCATTTCTTCAATTTTAGTAATTTCTTTTTCGACAAACCCCTGCTCATCTTTCGCCGCATCGTACTCGGAGTTCTCTGACAAGTCTCCGAAACTGCGGGCAACTTTTATTTTCTCTACAACTTCCGGTCTTTTAACCGTTTTCAATTCTTCTAAATCTACATGAAGCTGGTCGTATCCAGCCTGTGTCATTGGGTATTCTTTTTTGTTTTCCATCGTAAATCCTCCGTTATTTAAATTACTTCTAATATTTTATTCGTTTACCAGCGTGCGAATCTTAGTTGTAATAATATCTATCGCAACCATGTTCTCGCCGCCTTCCGGAATTATTATATCACTGAAGCGTTTTGTCGGTTCGATAAACTGCAGGTGCATCGGCCGCACAACTGATAAATACTGTTCAATGACTGAATCCATCGAACGTCCGCGTTCTTTAATATCCCTGCTCAAGCGGCGTAAAATACGAATATCAGAATCAGTATCTACGTATAATTTTACATCCATAAGATTGCGCAGTTCTTCATTTTCAAGAGCGAAAATACCTTCGATGATAATGACTTCTTTCGGCTCCACTCTTATCGTTTCACTGCTTCTCGTATGATTGGTATAATCGTAAGTCGGAATATCTACTGTTTCGCGGTTGATCAGCTGCTTGATATGTTCAATCAGCAGATCATTATCAAAGGCAAAGGGATGGTCGTAATTCGTCTGCAGACGTTCTTCCATCGTCTTGTCACTCTGATCCTTATAATAGTAGTCCTGTTCGATTAAAACAATACTGTGCCCCTGCAGGGATTCCATAATTTTTCTTGTTACTGATGTTTTCCCTGAACCGGAACCTCCGGCTATACCGATTATTGTCGGTTTGTCCATTCTGTTACACACCCTTAGTAAATTACAAGCAAGCCGTCGCCGACATTTAAAAATGAAGTCGTATACTCGCTGTCTTTCATTGACTGATTAAACGCTCTGACTTTGTCCCTCAGTTTGCGCTTATTTTTATTTTCTACATCATCATCTGCAATAAGACCGCGGACAAAAATATTATCGACGATAATTAAAGCATCCTCAGTTAAATATTTTTTATATTTATCAAAGAACAGCTGATTATTCCCTTTAGACGCATCGATAAAAAGAAAGTCAAATTGAGCATTGCCGAGATCAGCTTCTTTAGCATCAGCTAAAATCGTTTTAATATTACTGCTGTAGTCACTTTCACTGATATTCTCTCTGGCTGTTTCATGGCTCGCTTCATCTTTTTCAATCGTAGTAACATGAACACCTTGCCCCGCGCTTGCAAAATGCAGAGCGCTGTAGCCGATCGCCGTACCGATTTCCAGAATATTTTTAGCACCTTTAATTGCGATGTACTGTTTTACAACATTCAGTGCATCGCTGTCTATAATCGGCACGCGGTTTTCCACTGCGTACCGGTGAACAGCAGGGAACAGTTCTTCATTCGTATTTAAATCTTTTACATAATTTATAAGTTCCATCTGATCACCATATACAAAAAATACAACTGATAACATAAGTTATCAGTTGTTAATCCATTACAAAAGATAGTACCATAATTCACTCTTTTTGAAAAGAGCTGATTACTGGTTATCTATATATTGTTCTCTGTTAGCCAGATGCTCATCATAAGTTTCCGCAAAGTGATTATTACCTTCACTGTCAGCAAGGAAATAGAAATAATCAGTATCGGACGGATTCATCGTGCTCTGCAGAGACTCCTGGCCCGGTGACGCAATCGGCCCCGGTGTTAATCCTGTATTTATATAAGTATTATATGGATCATCCACTTCGAGATCTTCGTACAAGACAACTTCCTGATGCTCTCCGAGAGCATAGAGCACTGTCGGATCAGTCTGCAGCGGCATAGCCGGATTGACAGACATACGGTTTAAAAAGACGCTCGCAATGCGTGAACGGTCAGCAAGAGACGTCGCCTCTTCTTCGATAAGAGAAGAGAATGTCAGGAACTGATGGAAAGTGAGTTCCATAGGCTCGCCTTCATATTCTATAGTATAATCCGGTACGGACGTAAACAGACTGTAGCTGTTCTGCTCAGTAGCATCGAGCATATTTCTCACAAGCTGTTTTAAATCAGGTTCTTCAGTTGTAATATCGTAGGTTGCAGGATATAAGTAGCCTTCAAGAGGATACTTAATATCTTCAGCTAGAATTTCATCAGTCAGCATGTCAGGGTATTCTGCTATCAGTTCCTGAATGAATTCTTCATCTTCCATCAGTGCCATAAAATCGTCGCCCGACACCGGCAGATTATTTTCCAGCTGCGTGCTGATTTCCTCCAGAGTGTATCCTTCAGGCACTGTTACACGGTACAGCACTTCCTGATATACCGTGCCGGATTCAAGCGTTCTTGCTATCTGCTCAAAATCCATGGCCGGAGACATCTGATAAGTTCCTGCCTGGTAGCTCGAAATACTGTTTAAACGTAAATATAATTCAAACATCGTACCATTTTTAACGATGCCCTGTTCTTCCAGAATATCTCCGATGTCACCGGCGGAATATCCTTCGTCAATTGAGAGTTCTACCGTTTCCGTGGAATTCTCGTCTACTGGCTGCAGGCCTCCGCGTATGTATAAAAATGCGGATATGATACCGATAATAATTACAATAAGCAGTGCCAGCACGATGAACAGAGTCAGGTACGATGAAACATTTTTAGAAAATTTAACATCATCGTATTTACTCATGTGTATCTCCTATCTGAAAAAATAGCTTCCAATAAATTATTGGAAGCTGAAAGCATTTTACTCGTCATAGTCGTCCATCTGCGTGTTAACTACTTCTTCGATCATATCCCATTCGTCGTCAGTTTCAACCGGCAGGAATTTACCGCCGTCACCGTCTTCGTCCGGTACATTAATCATCGGAATAAGTTCTATGTCTTCCTCTTCATCGCTGAAATTACCTTCTTCAGCTAAGATTACGTAGTTTTTATCGAAATCTGGGTGATAAAATTCCAGCATCTTGCGGTAAAGTACTTCCGAACCGTCCTCATCATAAAGTGTAAGCAGTTCTTCTTCTTTGTTAAATTCAGTGTTTTCTTCGCTCATAATTATGCTCCTTTGTGCGGGTTATCCAAGTACCCCTGTAATATAAATACTGCCGCCATCTTATCGATAACCGCTTTTCTTTTCTTGCGTGATAAATCTGCTTCAAGCAGGGATCTTTCAGCCGCTACTGTACTCAGCCGCTCGTCCCACAGAGTTATTTTAACATCTGTGAGTTCAAGCGCAAGTAATTTGGCGAAGTGCTGCGATCTTTCACCACTTTCACCGATTGTATTGTTCATATTTTTCGGCAGGCCGACAACGATGGTATCCACTTCGTTGGTCTTTGCAATTTCAACGACCTGAGCTATGCCGTAATCGCCGGACGGTGTATTAATTTTAAGCGTGGTAAGTCCTTGAGCTGTCCAACCCAGTGCATCGCTTAAAGCTACACCGATTGTTTTTGTGCCTACATCAAGCCCAAGAATTCTAACCATTTATCTCTTTGGAAACATAGTTCTTAACTAAAACTTCCATTATTTCATCGCGTTCAACGTGGCGAATCTGATTACGGGCTTCATTATGGCGCGGAATATAGGCTGGATCTCCGCTTTGAAGGTAACCGACAATTTGGTTAATAGGATTATAGCCGCGTTCTTCCAATGTGTTATAAACGTTAGTGAGTACCGCTTTTACGTTTTCTTCTTTACGTTCATCAACACTGAATTTCATTGTTTTATCGAACTGGTCCACAAAAAAGCACTCCTATTCTTACTTCTGTATTTAATGTTGATTATATCATCTTAGAGGTGCTAAATAAAATCTTTAATATACTCGTCAACAAACTGTAATGCTGCTGTTATACTTGCAACATCTGTACCGCCGCCCTGAGCCATGTCCGGTCTGCCGCCGCCTTTGCCGTCGACAATACCGGCCATGCCTTTCATAATATCACCGGCGCGGACTTTCGATGTTAAATCTTTTGGAACAGTAACAACGAGTGATACTTTACCGTCCGTCACTGCAGCCAGTGCTATAATCGCATCCTGATTCTGCGATTTAATCAGGTCCATTTGAGCACGGAGATCTTTCGCATCGGCTGCTTCAACTTCTTTTCTGATAACTGAAACGCCGTTTACTTCCGATGTTGCATCACCTAAATCATTTAATTTAGACTGCTGCAGTTCCGCTTTCAGTTTGTCATATGCATCCTGCTGCTCTTTTTTCTCTTCAAGCAGCTGTTCAAGTCTGTGTTCAACATTGCCTGTTTTTGTTTTAAGTGTGCCGGCTACATTTTCGACTGTTTGCTCATATTCTTTGTAAAGCTCGACAGCGTATTTGCTGGTCACTGCTTCAATGCGTCTGATGCCTGCCCCGATTCCGCTTTCTGAGACAATTTTAAATACTCCGATATCTGCAGTATTTCTGACATGAATACCGCCGCAAAGTTCAACTGAGTATTCGTCAATATCCACAACACGCACTACATCGCCGTATTTCTCTCCAAACAGAGCCATCGCGCCTTTTTCTTTCGCTTCTGAAATCGGCATCTCTTCGATTGAAACATTTAAGCCGGCATAGATTTTTTCGTTGACGATATTTTCAATTTCTGCCAGCTGCTTTTTGTTTAAGGACTCCAAGTGAGAGAAGTCGAAACGGAGACGTTCGGCCTGAACGAGTGAACCTGCCTGATTTGCATGTTCTCCGATGACATCTTTTAAAGCTTGGTGCATTAAGTGAGTCGCCGTATGGTTTTTCATAACAAAGCTACGCTTTTCTCTGTTTACGGCAAGTTTATACGTTTCGCCTGTTGTTAACTTACCTTCAGTGACACGGATAACATGAACATTTTGCCCGTTAGGCGCTTTGTACACGTAATCCACTTCAGCTGTGCCGCCTTCATTTGAAATAATGCCTGTGTCAGCAATCTGTCCGCCGCTCTCAGCATAGAATGGTGTTTCAGAGAAAATGACTTCAACCTGGTTTTCTCCGCTGTAATCATTAACGATTTTGTCCTCTGCCACTATATAAATCAGGCTGCTTTCTGAGCTTGTCGTTTCGTAACCTGTAAACACACTCGGTTCTGTAATACTGTGGAAGGTCTCCGACTGAACCTGCATCGAGTCCCCGCTTTTACGCGCCTCTCTTGCGCGCTGTTTCTGAGCAGTCATCTCTTCGGTAAAGCCCGCTTCATCAACTTCGAGACCGTCGAGTGCTGCATATTCCACTGTCAGCTCATACGGGAAGCCGTAGGTGTCGTAAAGTTTAAATGCATCTTTACCTGCAATCACTTTATCTCCGGCGAGTGCACGGTCACGGAGACCCTGATAAATCTGCATGCCATCGTCAAGCGTCGTAAGGAAGCGTTCTTCCTCGCCTTTAACAACATCTTTAATGAATGAAGCTTTCTTTTTTACATTCGGGTAGAATTCACCCATGACATCTCCGACGACATCAACCAGATTGTACATAAATGCTTTATCGATTTTCAGGTCTTTACTGAAACGTACTGCCCGGCGGATTAATCTGCGGAGCACGTATCCGCGACCTTCGTTTGAAGGCAGTGCACCATCGGCAATGGCAAATGTAACAGTTCTGATATGGTCTGAAATCACTTTAAAGGCTGTATCCAGTTCTTCCGATTCACCGTATTTCTGTCCGCTGACTTTTTCAATTTCTTGAATAATTGGTGTAAACAGGTCTGTATCGAAGTTTGTTTTTGCATCCTGAATAACACTTGCGATACGTTCAAGACCCATCCCTGTATCAATATTCTGCTTAGGGAGCGGCGTATAGCTGCCGTCTTTATTATGGTTGAATTCACTGAAGACGAGGTTCCAGATTTCAAGGTATCGTTCATTTTCCCCGCCCGGATACATTTCTTCAGGCGGTGTTACCGTATCATAGTGTTCACCCCGGTCGTAGAAGATTTCACTGTTCGGTCCGCACGGGCCTTCGCCGATATCCCAGAAATTGCCCTCAATACGGATAATCCGCGATTCATCGAGACCGATAACATCTTTCCATATATTTAAAGCATCAGTATCTTCCGGATGCACTGTAACGTACAAGAGGTCGGGATCAAAGCCGATCCAGTCGCCATGCGTTAAAAACTCCCAGGCACGGATAATCGCTTCTTCTTTAAAATAGTCGCCTATGGAAAAATTTCCAAGCATTTCAAAGAATGTATGGTGACGCGCAGTGAAACCGACATTTTCAATATCGTTAGTGCGTATTGCTTTTTGCGCGTTAACGATGCGTGGATTTTCAGGCACGACACGGCCGTCAAAATACTTCTTTAAGGTTGCGACTCCCGAGTTAATCCATAAAAGAGAATCATCATCGATCGGCACGAGCGGTGCACTCGGTTCCACCATATGATCGTGTGCTTTAAAGTAATCTAAAAACATTTGGCGTACTTCATTGCCTGTTAATTTTTTCATAGTTATCACTCCTGTAATTTTATAAAAGAATACAAAAAAACCGCCCCTTAATAAAGGGACGATTGTTACCGCGGTACCACCCAAATTATGACATAGTCATCACTTTAGTTTTTCTTAAACTGACTGAAAGGCAGCACATATACGGATTATCATTGTTTTCACCAGCCACAATGTCTCTAAAAGTAATACCCGCATATTCGGAAATTCAGCTTTTATTAATACCAATTATAATTTTATAATCATTTAGTGTCAAACAAATTCGTACGGTGTGACACTTTCCATGCCGATCATCGGATCAATCGTCATGTTTTCAATCATTTCTTCTGTTAAATATTCGGGCAGCTCCCCTGGGTCTTTTTTATATACTTTACAGTATTTCTGCAGGAACTGCTGCAGCATCGTATTTCTCGGAATACCTTCGCGTTTAATCGCGTTGTAAAAAGCATTGGCGTCGCCGCACAGTATTAATGATTCTTTCGCTCTCGTAATTCCCGTATAAATGATATTTTTCATCAGCATATGGTAATAACTCGAGACGATCGGCATGATGACAATCGGGTACTCACTGCCCTGCGCTTTATGAATACTCGTACAGTAGGCGTGCGACAGTTCCGTCAAGTCACTGCGTTCATAGGCAATTTTCGTATTGTCATAATCCACGACGAGCGTATCTTTATCTACATCATCCGTATCTTTAAAGTAGATACCGTCGATAATACCGGAGTCGCCGTTAAAGATATTATCTTCTGTCCGGTTAATCAGCTGAATGACTTTATCGCCCGTCCGGAAAATTTTGTCGCCGAACTCGAGTTCTGTTTTGTCCTCAGACTCAGGATTTAAAATTTTCTGCAGAAGCTGATTTAAAATATTTATTCCTGCCGGCCCTCTGTAGATCGGTGCCAGCACCTGAATATCCCGCATGTCATATCCTTTTTTTACCGCTTTGGATACTACTGTATCGACTACATCGGCAATTTGATTTGTTCCTGCTGGAATAAAAAGGCGGTCTTTAAATTTATCGTTTATATTCATCGGTACGCCTTTGTCGATATCATAGGCCAGTTTGACAATTGATGATCCTTCACCCTGGCGGTAGACAGTATCGAGTATAGTCGTTTTAATTGTACCGGAACCGATTAAATCTTTAAAGACAGTTCCCGGACCGACCGAGGGCAACTGTGCACTGTCACCGACAAAGACGAGTTTTGTATGAGGCATAACGTTCTGGATGAACTGATAAAACAGCCAGGTATCCACCATCGACATTTCATCCACGATAATCAATTCCGCTTCAATTTCGTTGTCGATAATATCGTCGACTGCCGTATCCTGACCCCAGCCGATCAGCCTGTGAATCGTACTCGCCTCAATACCGGAAGTGTCGGCCATCCGCTTAGATGCCCGGCCGGTGGGTGCGACGAGTTTGACCGGATAGTTTTTCGGTTCATATGAATCGTAATCTTCATATTCAAAGATTTCCTGATACAAGGTAATAATCCCTTTAACTATCGTAGTTTTACCGGTCCCCGGCCCGCCGGTAATAATCGATACTTTTTCTGTCAGCGCATTTAAGATTGCATGGCGCTGCTTGTCGTTATAATCAATCGACAGCGTTTTCTCAATACCGCTGATGACATCTTTAGCATGTTCTAAATCAAGCTCATCAGGATTATGCGCGAGAATACTGCTTACTTTCTCGGCAGCTTTATGTTCTGAATAATAAATATTCGGCAGCGTGACTCTGTCTTCAGTAATAACAAGCTTTTTATTCAGTGCCAGCTGCTCTGCTGCAACGTCTACATCATCGCCCCTGAAATATATACCGGATGTATTCAGCCGCTCGAGCGTTTTTTCCTTTAGTTCTTCATGCATGATATAAGTGTGGCCGATGCTCGTAATTTCATCATTCAGCGTGTGCATCACACCGGCAACAAGACGTTCCGGGTCATCCGGTTCTATACCTGCATTAAGCGCTATCTGGTCAGCTTTTTTAAAGCCGATACCGAATATATCACTGACGAGCTGATACGGATGGTTCTCGAGAACATTTAAGGTATCTTCCTTGTATGTATCGATAATTTTTGAACGTTTTGACGGTTCGATATTCAATTTAATCATCAGGAGATAAGCTTCATCTGCCACATTTGAACTGCGGACAGTTTCAGTAATCTGCAGTTTTTTAGCTTTTGTCAGCCCTCTGACTTCATTTAATGCATTATCATCTTTTACAATTTTGCTGAGCGCATCGAGGCCCAGTGCATCGACAATTTTTTCAGCCGTCTTCTCGCCGATACCCGGAAATTTATCGCTCGAGAAATACTGCACCAGGCCGTGGCTCGTATTCGGGATTTCTTTTTTAAATTCAGTAGCGCTGAACTGCTCGCCGAAACGGGCATGCTGCGTCACCTTGCCTGTAAATTTATAACTCTCTGTTTCCTGGATATCATGAAAATGGCCGGTAACAATTGCATCATCTTTAAATTGGGTGTTCGTCTTCGAGACATTGACACGCAGAACATGAAACCGCGTATCTGCACTCATAAAGATTACACGGTCCACATCACCGACAATATAAAGTTCATCATAGATAGATGTCTGTGCATCAGATGTCATAATGATCTACTCCAATTCTTTAAATTTTTGCAGAGCATGCTGCGCGAGATGATGGTCAGGCTGTATTTCAACAGCACGTCTAAAGTGTTTTTGCGCCGTTTTTGAATCTTCATCTTTCATATAAACGGCGAGACCGAGGTTGTACTCCGCATCTGCGTGATTCTGTACCTCTGTCACGGAGGTCAGCAATTTTACAGCCGGTTCGTACTGTTCCAGCTGGCACAATGTTAAGCCGTATTCAAAATTGATATCTGTATCTTCAGGTTTTTTGTTATACGCAGCCTCAAAAAACGGGATACTCATTGCAAAATTATCTGTATTCATATAGGAACGTGCAATCATAAAATTTAAGTCGCCGTCTTCATAATGTTTATCATAGATGCTTAAATACAAGGTGAGTGCTTCTTTATAGCGTTCGGCATTAAAGTACAGATTTCCAAG
>X87_Garden_Dormouse__coassemble_173_pt1 | contig 12075 bp, 11 predicted proteins | sample X87_Garden_Dormouse__metabat2_low_PE_003 | metagenome-assembled genome bin X87_Garden_Dormouse | reverse complement strand
CCTTACCTCGCAAAATCCCCATCATAACCAGTAAAACCAGCAAATCATCCGCAAACCCCCGCACCCCGCACCTTTAATTTTTAATCCGGTATAATTTCATGATAATATGTAGACAAAGTAGGTGAGGCTTATGCCGGAAGTATTAGTTGTTGAAGACGAAACGAATTTAGCCCGTTTCATAGAGTTGGAATTAGGCCACGAGGGTTACAGTGTAACGCTGGCAGCGGATGGTCAGGAAGGTTTTAATATGGCGAGTGAAAATGATTACGATGTCATTTTGCTGGACTTAATGCTGCCGAAACTGAATGGTCTCGAAGTGTGCAGACGGCTGCGCAAAACAAAGGATACGCCGATTATTATTATTACAGCGAAAGGTGATACATACGATAAAGTCGTCGGTCTCGATTACGGGGCAGATGATTATATCGTGAAGCCGTTTGAGATTGAGGAGCTGCTCGCGCGCCTCCGGGTGATTATGCGCCGCAACAAGACTGCGGAGACGAGTCACTCGACACTCGAACTGCACGGCATTTCTATCGACACGTCGGCCTATACTGTCGCGATTGACGGCACGCCGATTGAGCTTACAAAAACGGAGCACGAACTGCTGCATCTGCTCGTTAAAAATATGAGTATCGTTATGAAACGCGAACAGATTCTCGATATTATCTGGGGCTACGACAGCGAAGTGGAAACGAATGTTGTCGATGTGTACATTAGGTATCTCCGCAACAAATTAAAACCGTTCGGCAAGGATAAACTGATTGAAACCGTCCGCGGAGTCGGATATGTGATCAGACAATGAACCGCGTGACATCTCTCAGAACGCAGTGGCTGAAACTGTCCATTTTAATTATTACAATTACTTATATACTGTTCAGCTCGCTCCTGATTTACGCGACGAGCGTCTATTTAAAAGACCAGGAGTACCGCGCAGTGTCGAGGAGTCTGACGGATGTCAGCTCGCTGTATGAGAACCAGCCGTTCAACTCGATTACAGAACGTGATATATATACGAGTCTGTACGATAATCAGCAGATGGGTCTCTACACGCTCAGCGGCGAAGAGGTTTACCGTTGGCCGATCCGCACTCAGCTGAATATCGAGACGGATTTTGAAGCGAACTTAAATCCTGTCATTGAACCGGCGAGTGTCGACGGCGATGATTATCTCGTCGGCACACGCATGCTGCAGTCGGATTACTGGCACGGTTACATCTCCGTTGTCCATCCGCTGAACGAGTACAATACGATTATCCGGATGATGTTGTTCATCGCAACGATTATCGGGTTTTTATCGATTACATTCACATCGGTTATCAGTTATTTCTTCTCGATTCAGATGGTCAAGCCGATCGGCAGATTCACCGGCCAGCTGAAGAAAATTGAGAATCAGGGCTTCGCCGAACGGCTCGATTTAAAAACGAACATTATTGAAACCGATTATATGATTGAATCGTTTAATAATATGATGGAGGCGCTCGAGGAGTCCTATAATCAGCAGAAGCAGTTCGTTGAAGATGCATCCCACGAGCTCAGAACGCCGCTCCAGATTATTCAGGGGCATCTGCAGCTGATTAACCGGTGGGGCAGGAACAGCCCTGAAGTGCTGGACGAGTCTCTCGGCATTTCAATCGAAGAGCTGAAGCGCATCAACAAGCTTGTCGAGGAACTCCTCCTGCTCACTAAAAACGAAGGGGCGGATTATCTCCAGACTGAAAGCATTAATTTAAACGATGAGATAATGAGCCGTATTGAAAGTCTCGATAAAGTTCATCCGGATTATACGTTTGAAGCGAAACTGGATAAAAGCAAGCTGATGTATCCGATTAATAATTATCATTTTGAACAGATGCTGATTATCTTCCTTGATAACGCGATTAAATTCGATACGGAGCATAAGCACATTACTGTATCGTCGGAACGTCTTAAAGACGGCAGCATCGAAATAGCGATTACGGATTCCGGAATCGGTATCCCGGCAGAGGAAATCGATCAGGTATTCAACAGATTCTACCGGGTGGACAAATCAAGAAGCCGCGATCAGGGCGGAAACGGACTCGGTTTATCGATTGCTAAAAAAATCGTCGAATTATACCGCGGAAACGTATGGATATCAAGCAAAGAAGGAAAATCGACTACAGTTCACATCAAATTTCCAAAATTGAAAAACTAATTTATAAAACATTAGTGACAATCTGTAATTGCGCTTTCAAGAAGCAGTGTTAAATGGTAAAATTTTATACGTAAAGAGTATTTAAAAAATATAAAGAGGTGGCAGTACAATGCAACAAAATGAAGTTGAGAATGCTCCTGTAAGATTTGGAACAAATCTAGGCATGATTCTTGAGTATTTTGACATGTACAAAGAAGACCCGGATTCAGTCTCGGAGGAAATGCAGTTATTATTCGACAGCATTTCTTCGAATGAAGGAAGCAATACTCGTCATTCAGATAAGGCTCTTACTCCGGCCGGACAGGATAAAATCAAAGGTATCTTGCAATGGTTAAATGACATCAGGCAGTATGGTCATTTAAAAGCGGATGTCTATCCGGTATATTCACCGGAAATTGACAACGCACCTGACTTTGATTTTAACGCCTACGGTTTTTCAGATGCTGATCTTGAAAACCTGCCGGCAGGTATCGTTTCTGAAGCGATTGCCGATAAATTCGACAACGCGCTTGAAGCAGCACGCTACCTGGAAAAAATCTACACTTCACCGTTATCATATGAATATACTCATATTAACAACACTGAAGAAAGAAACTGGCTGCAGAACACCATTGAAGGACTCGGAGAAGTTGAACTTTCCAGCGATAAGAAAGTTTATCTTTTCAAGGAACTAGTTAAAACTGAAGGCTTTGAAAAGTATCTTCATAAAAACTTTGTCGGCGCCAAACGATTTTCAATCGAAGGGGTGGACTCGCTCGTGCCGATGCTCGATCACCTGCTCGGGCGTATGGCAGAGGAAAACATTCCTCATCTGCAGATTGGTATGGCTCACCGCGGTCGCCTAAACGTGCTGACACATACGCTCCAAAAACCGTACGCTATGATGCTGAGTGAGTTTATGTCGACAGACCCGATGAAATTCCTCCCGGAAGACGGTTCGCTCGTGCTTACCAACGGCTGGATGGGCGATGTGAAGTATCACCTCGGCGGCGTTAAGACGAGAACAGACAAAGGTATCGAACAGACAGTGACGCTTGCCAATAACCCGTCACACCTTGAAATTGTCGGACCTGTTGTTCAGGGACGCACGCGCGCCCAGCAGGAACAAACTGATCAGGCGGGCAAAGCGGTTCACGATGTGGATAATTCACTTGGTGTAATTATTCATGGTGACGCTGCCTTCCCGGGACAGGGTGTAAACCCTGAATCGATGAACTTATCGAATCTTAACGGCTACTCAGTCGGCGGTGCTATGCATATTATTACTAATAACCGCATCGGCTTTACGACAGAGGAGTGGGATGCACGTTCAACACTGTACGCATCTGATATTGCCAAAGGCTTCGATATGCCGGTCTTCCACGTCAACGCAGACCGTCCGGAATATGTGCTCCGCGTCATCGATATTGCGATTCAGTACCGCCAGAAATTCAAAAAAGATTTAGTCATTGATCTTATCGGCTACCGCCGTTACGGCCACAATGAAATGGATGAGCCGATGACGACGAACCCGAATCTTTACAACGAAGTTCATGAATATCCTTCAATCGATAACCTTTACGGTGATAAACTTGTCGAAGAAGGCGTTATTACACAAGAAGACAAAGACAGTATTATGCAGGCGATTCAGGATGAATTAAGAGCCGAACATGATAAGATTGACAAAAATGATACTGTTGTCACTGAAGATATTCAGACGCCAAAAGAAATTATGGAAGGCCAGGCGAATGAAACAGAAGAAGATATTACACGCGACCGTCTTCAAAAGATAAACGATGAACTGCTCGAATATCCTGAAGGATTTGCACCGCTTAAAAAACTGAATAACGTATTATCAAGACGTAAAAAACCATTTGAAGATGACACGGCTCTTGTCGACTGGGCGCATGCGGAAGCTCTTGCTTTTGCAACGATTAACCAGGACGGCACGCCGATTCGTTTCACAGGTGAAGATGCAGAACGAGGAACATTCGCACACCGTCACGCAGTGCTGCACGATCCTGAAACAGGTAAGAAACATACACCGCTCCATAACATCAGCGATGCAGAGGCGTCATTTGAGCTGTACAACTCGCCGTTAACTGAAATGGCAGTCGTTGCTTACGAGTACGGCTATAACGTTGAAAACAACAGCGCGCTGACAATCTGGGAAGCACAGTACGGAGACTTTGCCAACATGGCTCAGCCGATTTTTGATGTGTTCGTATCATCTGCACATTCCAAATGGGGCGAAAGAACTGCTTTAACACTTCTTCTGCCGCACGCACAGGAAGGTCAGGGACCAGAGCACTCATCTGCACGTCTGGAAAGATATTTACAGCTTTGTGCTGAAAACAACATGACAGTTGTAAACTTATCGAGCAGTGCCAACTACTTCCACCTCTTAAGACGTCAGGCGAAGTATTTAAATACTGAGAAAATGCGTCCTTTAGTTGTTATGTCACCGAAAAGCCTGCTGCGCAACACGACAGCGAGCCAGCCGGTCAGCGAATTTGTTCAGGGCCGTTTCCACGAAGTAATCGTACCTGAATACAAGAAATCAAAAGTGAAAACAGCAGTCATTGCCAGTGGAAAAGTCGCTGTTGATCTGCTTGAAGCACAAGCTAAAGCTGAAACACCAAACGACGAAGTATTGATTATCAGACTGGAACAGCTGTACCCGTTCCCGGCTGAAGCAATTAAAAAAGTATTAGATGATATTACAAACCTGAAAGAAGTACGCTTCGTTCAGGAAGAGCCGCAAAACCAGGGTTCATATCATTTTGCACTGCCTTACCTGCTCGATATCGTTCCTAAGAAAGCAGAACTGAACTATATCGGCAGAAAACCGAGCGCTTCAACTTCTGAAGGCAACGGCGGTTCTTACAAACTTGTACAGCAGAATATAATAGAAAAAGCTTTAAAATAATAGGGGGTAAATTATAAAATGGCTGAAATTATCGTGCCTGAATTAGCAGAATCAATCACAGAAGGAACAATATCTACATGGTTTAAGCAAGTAGGGGACACAGTGGAAAAGGGAGAGAACGTACTCGAACTTGAAACTGATAAAGTAAACGTTGAAATCGTCAGTGAAGAAGCAGGCGTGATTTCAGAACTTAAAGCCGAAGAAGGCGACACTGTTGAAGTTGGACAAGTCATCGCTGTTGTCGGTGAAGGCTCAGGACCTGCTGCTGATAAGAAAGAAGAAGCAAAAGAAGAGAAGTCTAAAGAAACCAAGGACAGCGCACCTGCTGCTGAGCCAGCTGAAGAAGACGAGAACGATGAACTTGTCGTTGCGACACCTTCAGCAAGAAAACTTGCCCGCGAAAAAGGGGTTAAAATCTCGGATATCAATCCGACCGATCCCCGCGGTCTAGTACGCAGTCAGGACGTTGAAAACCACGGCAATGCACCTGCGCCTAAAGCTGAAAGCAAGCAGGAAGAGAAGAAGGCAGCACCTAAAGCTGATGCGGCACCTGAAAAACCGGACAAACGCGAAAAAATGTCCCGCCGCAGACAGACTATTGCCAAACGTCTTCTCGATGTATCGCAAAATACTGCTATGCTGACAACGTTTAATGAGATTGATATGACGAACGTTATGGAACTTAGAAAACGTAAGAAAGAAAGCTTCCAGGAGCGTAACGACGGTACTAGACTCGGCTTTATGTCATTCTTTACCAAAGCTGCTACAGCTGCCCTCCGTAAATACCCGGCAGTAAACGCTGAAATCGACGGTACGGACTTTATCTACAAAGAGTTCTTCGACGTATCGATTGCAGTATCTACCGATGAAGGTTTAGTTGTACCGGTTGTCCGCGACACGGACCGCAAAACATTTGCTGAAATTGAAAATGATATTGCTGAACTTGCTAAGAAAGCAAAAGATAAAAAATTATCTCTTGACGATATGGCAGGCGGATCATTTACAATTACTAACGGCGGAGTTTTCGGTTCACTCATGTCTACACCGATTATCAACGGCACACAGGCGGCGATTCTAGGCATGCACACAATTCAAAAACGTCCGGTGGCAGTAGGCGACGATATTGAAATCCGTCCGATGATGTATATTGCACTGAGCTATGATCACAGAATTATCGACGGTGCTGAGTCAGTCGGCTTCCTGAAGACGATTAAAGAATTAATTGAAAACCCTGAAGATTTATTATTAGAAGGCTAAAATATAACAATTTAATAAGAGAAGGTATCCTCGCGATACCTTTTCTTTTTTACTTAGGAGGAATAATTATGCTTCAAAATGAATGGGAAAATAATAATATCAGAACTGTGACCGTAAAACATGTGGATGCTGAAAAATATAAAGTATCCGATATGCTTACAGTAGGCAAAGAATATACAGTAGTCAATGAAACTGAAGAGTACATTTTCGTCAAAGATAATTCAGGAAAAGTAGGCGGCTACTACAAAACGTATTTTTCATAGTTTAAAAGTCAGATAATTTCAAATACTTATGGATTTTTTTGCTAGAGTAAGGTAGAATTATTGCATATTAATTATTATAGAAGAGGCGATGCCCATGAGTACAAAACAAGTCATTATGGTAGGGTTTACTTTATTTGCCATGTTCTTTGGAGCTGGTAACTTAATTTTCCCGCCTGCACTCGGATTTTCAAGCGGGGAATACTTCTGGACAGCAATAATTGCATTTGTCCTGACAGGAGTAGGACTTCCTTTAATCGGAGTTATCGTAGGTTCAATTTCAAAAGACGGATATAAAGAATCACTTAAAAATATCCATCCTGCATTCGCAGTCATTTTCCTGGTTGCAATCTATTTAACAATCGGGCCGTTCTTTGCAATACCGAGAACAGCAACAACTGCTTATGAAATGTCAATAGTGCCGTTCTTAAGTGAAAACACAGGCATGTGGCTGTTAATTTTCTCTTTAGTTTACTTTATCGTAGTCTTATTATTAAGTCTTAAACCCGGCACACTGGTTAACAGTATCGGGCAAGTATTAACGCCGCTGCTATTAATTGGAATCGTACTGTTAATTGCCGTTGCAGGATATACATATTTCAATAATCCAATTAACCCGGCTGTTGAAACATTTGAAGGTTCTTCAGCATTTACAACCGGCTTTACTGAGGGTTACTTAACTATGGATGCCATCGCAGCGATTGCGTTCAGCGTCCTTGTTCTTAACTCAATCCGTCAGCTTGGTGTAACCAACCGTAAAGATTTACTTATCGGAACGATTAAATCAGCACTGCTTGCTGCCGTACTTTTAGCTGCCATTTATATTTCACTCGGATGGCTTGCAAACAGAGTCGATCTTGGCGGTGCCGCAGTCGATGACCAAAACCTTGGAACCTTCCTGCTGACCTTTATGAGTGATGAAGTGTTCGGTATCTTTGGACCGATACTACTCGGTTTAATCGTATTATTTGCCTGTATCACTACAGGAACAGGACTTATCGTATCTGTTTCGGAATACTTTAACAGTATTTTACCGAAAGTGCCTTATAAAGTATGGGTTGTCCTGTTTGTACTCATCTCATTCGGTCTGGCTAACCAGGGTCTGAATCAGGTTATTGCTACAAGTGTACCGATATTGTCTATTATTTATCCGGTCGCAATGACTACTGTCTTACTCTTAATACTGACTTATTTCATACCGTCACCGAGACTCAGTCTGCAAATTCCGGTATTCTTAGTGTCTATATTATCTGTGATCGCAGTAGTACACAGAAACGGCTGGTTTGAAATGAGCTGGATCGAGTCACTGCCGCTGTTCTCAAGCAGTTTTGAGTGGATACCATTTATGATTGTCGGCTACATTCTAGGCTATTTAATCGGCATGAAGAAACCCAAAGTGGAATACTCATAAGAATAAAAAATCACTTCTCCGTATGGGAGAAGTGATTTTTTGTCTATATCATTAGTATCTGTGTTTATCTTTAATCTGAAGGAGACGTTCTTTCAGTTCTTTTTCCATCGTTACCAGTTCAGCCTCTGCAGATTTACGTTTCTCGGTACCTTCAGACTGGATTCTGAGTGTTTCTTCAATGGTTGTAACCAGATTTTCCTGAGTGGTTTTCAGCGTTTCAATATCGACGATGCCGCGTTCATTTTCAGCTGCAGTTCTCAATGAGTTCTGTTTCAGCATCTCACTGTTTTTAGTGAGCAGGTCATTCGTCGTATTTGTTACTTCACGCTGAGCTTTCGATGCCGATTCCTGACGGAGCAGGGTAAGGGCAATAGCCATCTGGTTTTTCCATAACGGAATACTCGTGAGAATCGAGCTCTGGATTTTTTCAGCGAGTGTCTGGTTGATATTTTGAATCATCCGGATTTGCGGTGCCGACTGCAGTGTGATCTGTCTAGACAGTTTTAAATCGTGTACGCGCTTCTCTAAACGGTTGATATACTGCATCATATCGTTTACATCCTGTACATCCATCTGATTGCCGGAAGCATCTGCTTCTGCTTTTAAGCGCGGCAGTGTTTCCTGCTCCAGCTCTTCTTTTTTAAGCTCTGCTGCTGCGATATATATATTAATCGCATCAAAATAGTCCTTATTCTGATTGTACAGCCCATCAAGCATATTCACGTCTTTAATCAGTACTTCCTTCGCATGCTCAAGCTGAATTGAAATACGGTCGACCTGTGACGCAATACTCTGATGTTTCGAGATCATTTCATTTACGGAACGTTTTACACGCCCGAACATACGCTTGAAAATATTACTTTTCTCATTCGTCAGTTCTTCCGGATCAATCTCTTTTAATTTTTTCATCAGTTCTTCAAGAGTTTCACCGATAGGGCCAACATCTTTCGACTGCACTTCGCTCAGCATCTGATGAGAGAACTTAGACATTGCCTGCTGTGCATTGGCTCCGTAAGTAATCAGTGCATCGTTATTCAGCGGTTCAATTTTATCTTTAATTTCATGGATAGATTTAAGATCTGATTCACTGAATTGATCTTTAAAGGTCGTCAGCACTTCGCTGTCTTTCGGTTTTGCTGCCGCAGCTTCTTCCGGCTGCAGTATTAAACTGTCGTTACTGTCATCAGCTTCTTTAAATGGATCCATTAAAAGTTCGTCCTTAAGATTTCTTTCTTCAGCCATTTCCTTCACCCCGGTGTACTTTTTCTGTTTCTTTTTCAGCTTGTCGTTTTTGCTTCAAATTCACTTTTTCTTTGCCGAGCTTATTATCAAGTGCCGCCTGGCGTTTTTTGGCGCGGGCGGAGTTCATCTTAATTAAATCACGTTCGACATTTAAATCCTGGTAGCTCCGCTGATTCATGTGCGAGAGGTTCGACTGCAGCGTACGTTTCAATTCTAACATTGATAAACGCGTCTCGTGCAGCTGAATACGTTCATCTTTTGATTTCCCCGGCATCTTATACAGATAAAGGTACTTTTCAATCGTATTGACCGCAGTTTCCAGATTGGAATGGAAAAACTGCTGTACGCTGTAAAACTGCCTAGGGTCTTCCTCTACAGATGAAATAATCGTTTTAACGATCCGGTTAATATCGAATATCATCTTCGCGTCTTTTATCGATCTGATATTCATATAGCTGGAACGCAAACGATTCGTATGCTCTTTCGCCTGAGCGAGCTGTTCTTTTATATATTTGTACTCACTGTTTGTGAGTTTCAATTTCTCTAAATGCTTATGATGTGAAATACGCTGGGCGGGCAGGTATGATGCACCAAAACCGCCGATGCCGACTACGACGTCTAAAAACATATGAATATCGAATATATTAGACGACAGGACCCAAGCGAGGAGGCCGGCCGGTACAGCAATCACAGAAGCAATGAAATGTGAATAATTACTCTTCATTGTTCAAAACCCCTTAGTATAGATGTGCCTATTTATTACAATTATAAAGCGTTATGCTTGATAATGCTAATTATACGCGTTTATAATAATGAATAATATCGGCCAGGGAATGGAGTTTTAAACATGTATGAAGTCGTGATCGTTAAAGCGGATTATGAGGGCTGGTGGCTCTTCGACGGTTGGCAGGACGACATTATTAACAGGCAGCAGTTTAACGATACCGCTCAGATGCTGACAGGCTACAAGGCAATTATTGAACAGATGAAAAATGATTACAGCAGCTATATTCAGGGTAAATATGATTTATACGCATTTTTTAACGCATGTGAAATCGAATTTTGCGAAGAGTGTGATGAAGACGTGCAAATATTCTACACGCCGATAATGACAAAAAATAATGAATTTTATAATAATTAGTGAAAACGTCACACAATTGTTAGAAACACATTTGCAATATAATGAAGTATGTTGTATAATATGAATCATCAGTAAGTTCTTCTTATTGATAATTTACGTCTTTTGGAGGATTTTATTAATGAAACAAGGTACAGTGAAATGGTTTAACGCAGAAAAAGGATTTGGCTTCATCGAAATTGAAGGAGAAAACGACGTATTCGTACACTTCTCAGCAATCAACCAAGAAGGCTACAAGTCTCTTGAAGAAGGTCAAGCAGTTGAATTTGAAGTAGTTGAAGGCGACCGCGGTCCACAAGCTGCAAACGTTGCTAAACTATAATTATAAATTGATTCATTTGAATAATTTGTAACTTCTAAACAAGCACCCGGATTTTATCCGGGTGCTTGTTTTTTATTGAGGGGGGATTGTAAAAAATATGTTTAATCTTTTATTATCTCTTAAATGTAAAATTAAGAGAATACTTTTCATGGAAATATATTTTACATCTGCATACATATAATTCCATTAATAGTGAAACTTGTGTAAAAAGTAAACCAGTTTTGCTATTTTTGTGTTTAAGTAACTTTTTTAAAAGGAAACCGTACTTTTCACCTATATATAGGGTAGAAGGGTTTTTATTTTAAAAGGGGGGTCTTATATTGTTTATCAATGAAAGAACAAAACCGCATGAGTTAATTTATTACGAAGCGCTGTCTGCGAGGACTTCGCTGATGAAAAAAGAGTCAGCAAAGTTCGAGAATGTGAAGAAAGGTTACGAAGGCGAAATGCTGTACGATCAGATTTTTGACAGTATCGGTCATGGCAACGTATTGATTTATCGGGATCTTTTTCTCAGCATTGATGGCTCAGTTACACAGTACGACACTTTGATAATTAGTGATATTGGTATTATTTCGAATGAAATCAAGAATTTTTCCGGCAGTGTCACGTTTCGTGACGGCAGCTGGTATAGAGGTAATTTCGCGATACCGAATGACGCTTTCAGTCAGCTGAACCGTTCAGTCGGAAAATTAATGGAACTTAGGAATACATCTCGGAGTGATTTTAAGGTGTCCGGGAAGCTCATTTTTCCCAATGACAATTTCACTTTTCATTCTGATGACCAATCGAATTGGAATAAAATTATACTGCGTTCCGGTCTGCGCGACTATTTCCGCCAGTTTAATCAATCGGGAATTGTGGCTGGGAATAAAGCGCAATATATTTCATGGCTGATCAGCAGCAGTATAGTTGAAAATCCTTACTTTAAACCTGCAGTCGATAAAACCCGTCTGAAATTCGGCTTGTATTGCGGCCGTTGCGGAAGCTTTAATCTCAGTAAAAAAAGATTTCATTTGACCTGTAACAAATGCGGCAGCACAGAATGCAATGAAACTCACCTGCTACGCGCTATGAATGATTATAAATTTTTATTTTATAATCAGCCGATGACAAGAAATTCACTATTGGAGTTTATCGATTATGATTTACACTTTAAAGCTGTTTCCAGAGCATTATTAAAACATTGCTATACGAATAATAAAGGAACACGCACCACCTATACTTTTAAGTATTTTGATTTTGAAGATGCTGTAAATAAATCTGATGCGTATATGAGATATAAAGATCATATACCAATGATTTAAAAATTTTGAGATAGATTACATTTCTTATTAAGTTCAAGCGCTCAAGTACGACACG
>X87_Garden_Dormouse__coassemble_171_pt1 | contig 12222 bp, 13 predicted proteins | sample X87_Garden_Dormouse__metabat2_low_PE_003 | metagenome-assembled genome bin X87_Garden_Dormouse | reverse complement strand
GAGTCCCTGGGGTTTGAATGACAGGAGATCATGTGTATCCGCAGTCTCTGGGGTTTGAATGACAGGAGATCATGTGTATCCGCAGTCCCTGGGGTTGGCATGACTGAAGATCATATGTATCCGGATGCTCTGGGGTTTGCATGACAAAGTATCAAGTGTATCCGCAGCAGCTGGGATTGGCATGAACGGAGCTCATGCTAACTCCAACCCCACAATCCTACTCTCTCCAATAAAAAAACACAGTTCCCAAGAGGAACCGTGTTTTGAAGTTAAATTTATATTAGCCTGCGCAGCCGCAGCTTCCGCCTGTTGCACAGCCGCTGTTTGAACTGTTTGAGAAAAATGGATTACTGCTGACGATATTTGCATGGGGACTGACTGACTGCCCTATAATAAAGAGTATTTCATCCAGCAGCGACTGCAGCTGAAATTCCGCTCTCCGGTACTCCATTATAATCGGATGCATGTCCAAGGCTTTTTTATACTGGTTGATCTCTTTTCGTTTCGTGCTGAAATCAGGGTGATATTTACCAAAGCGTTCAACGTCGATAAAGTTCTCTTTTAAACGCGCAAAGTGTTTAATCATGCCTCTGACTTCATCATCTGTATCCAAGAGTGTTTTATAATTACAGTAGTTTTTATATTCTTCTGTCTCAGTAACCATATCGTTTAGAGAGTCTAGTGAATCCAAAATTTCAAAATCCATAATTGCTGTCATATAATCACCTCTCCTTAACCATTTTATCATATAGACACATTTGTTACTATATGATAAATACCATTTGCAACCTGTATTGTAATAGATTAAAATTAGGGTAATGGATAAATGATAGGGGGCAAAATGATGGTTTTTGAAAACTCAGGTATTGAAAATGTAGTCATTCCACAAGGCTCACTGCAGGAAATTATGAACCACAATGGTTGTGTTCTTGGCGGCAGTTGGGATTACGAGCGTATGACTTTCGATTATAAATACGAAATTCCTGAAGGTATTTATTACTTACGTTTTCCTGGATATGCAGTAGACGGTGATGTCGGTGCAAATAATGCAACATTACAGTTAATGGATCCTTATATGGGGAAACATTACTACCCGACTGGTATCGAATACGGCAGCGATGAAGTATTCCCTGAACGCATCGTTGAACATGCGATCAGCAAAATCAGAACAATCAGTAAAGAACTGACTGCAGTTGCGGGCGTTTAATTTACAGCAGCTGCTACATAATAAAACCTCTTACAGTAATTTGTAAGAGGTTTTTATTAATCCTAATGGAATATTGCATCCCACAGACCGGTCGTTTCTCCGCCCGGATATAAAATATAAAGTATGATATAGACCATGATACCTGTCACTGCAGTGAAGAACCAGATTGTCGCTGCTGTCATACCGAACTTTCTGTGCTGGCGCAGTTTGTTTTTCTTGCCGGTGAACACTTGGATTCCTCCGAAAATTCCTCCCGTAGTAGCCAGAATAATATGGCTGACAAGAAAAATTACATAGTAAATTTCAAGCGATTCAGGTCCGCCAAATTGAGTGTTTCCAAGGAATACAGTTTTCGATATATAAATAACGAAAAATGTTAACGCCGACCATGCAGCGAGTGTCATGAATTTCTCATGCTTCAGCACGTGCCCTTTTTTAATATGATAAACTCCAATACCCATAAATATCGCGCTCAGTACGATAAATGATGTACTGAGTGTGGGCAGGATAAAATATATGTCCAAAATTTTTCCTCCTATGCTCTAAACCGGTTGTCCATTTCTTTTTGCGCCTGTGCTTTTGCCAGGGCACGTTCTGTAATCTGATTTGCATCTCTGCGTTCTTCATTGAACCATTTAAAGAATATGTGAGCGAGCATTACTCCGAAGAATACTTCCTGAAGTACTTTCATTATAATACCGCCTGTCTGCTGGTCATTCAAAGGCGTTGAATTTGTAAAGTATTCCGGTCCGGAAATCATCCCTGCTCCGGAAATACTGTCAAGAATACCTGAAGGTACGCATAACTCCATCGCACTTAACCACGCTTCACCTTCTGTAAAAGTAGCATAAATTGGTGTGCTTGAGAAAATAATCAGTGCACATGCCGGAGTAACAAAAGCTCCGATTCCAAAAATATAAAGCAGTTTAAACAATCCGCCCATATGCTCTTCTTCAGGTTCAACTTTGTTGAACATCGGGTAAAACGCCATTAAAGCTGTCAGGAACATTACTGCGAGTACTAATGTATGAAGAGTTGCACTCATTTTTAAGTTATCCATAACGACGGGTAAATGATAAATTGAAAATGCAGCGATAAGCAGCATCAGTGAGATTAAAGGTTTTTTCGCACCTAATCTCAGCACCGGACCGATTACCGGCAATGAAACGATATATTTCTGCAGATAAGCCGGCACGCTAAAATACATCAGCGGTGCAATTAAGAATAATACAAAAGCCATCTGCACCATGTGGAATGTAAATAATATATGACTTAATAAGTCGACTGGCGAGCCGTACATTGCATACAGTAAAATCATATTGACTGCAAAGAGTGCCCCTTCTCGACTCGTCAGCGGTCGTCCACCTTCAAATTCCTTATACCATCTCGTGGTAACAAGAAAGAAGACTGCCGTAACAAGAATAACGAAAGCCATAAAAAAGGGACTCCAGTTGGCCATAAAACCGAAAATTTTAATTGAAGTTATATTTCCCATACCTACCACCTTAAATTTAACCTTATTATCTCTAGTATAAATTTATTATTATCATAACTCAAGACGATAAAAACACACAAAGTGACAAACTATTGACCAAAAAAAAGATGACCTCAGAACGAGATCATCTCTTTTTGTATTAGATCGGCTGACCGATCCATACGATATAAATGAATGTTACACAGAAAGCAATTGCGAAATACATTCCTACAATCATAAACAGTTTAGCAAAATCATGCCCTTTATCTTTCATGTGCATGAAGTAGTAGAACTGCAGTACAACTTGAATGAATGCGAACAGCATTACGCTTCCCATGATGAACGTTGGATCAAATTCCAGTGCAACCATACCGAATGCTATGAATGTTAAAAAAATCATAAATGAAAATCCTGTAAGCTGCAGGCGCATTTCTTTTGTACGCTGGCGTCGAAGATTTCTCAGCTGAGTTTCTGTCATTGGTTTCTCTTGTAAATCAGCCATTTATATCACTCCTAACAAGTAAACGATTGTGAAGATGAATACCCACACAACGTCGATGAAGTGCCAGTACAGCGCTGCTGTATTCACTTTAGCTGCTGTATATACTGATAAACCGCGCGTTGCGTTACGGATAATCAGACCTGTAATCCAGATCAGACCGATAATTACGTGGAAACCGTGAGTACCGATCAGAATATAGAATGCACTACCGAAGGCGCTGGATCTGAAAGTATGTCCAAGGTGAACATATTCATAGAACTCGTAAATTTCAAGTGCTAAGAATCCTGCACCAAGAAGTACTGTAATAGCTAGCCATAACTGCATTTTACTGAAGTTATTATTACGCATGTGATACACCGCGTATACACTCGTCAGGGACGATGTAAGTAATAACATCGTCATGACAAATGCAAGTTCAAGGTGGAACAAATCAGCTGCAAGCATATGATCCGAACTTGGCACGCTGTCTTTCAATGCCATGTAAGTTGCGAATAATGATGCGAATAATACTGTCTCTCCTGCTAAGAAAGTCCAGAAACCGACGAATTTATTTCTACCTTCGTGTGTTGCTGTCTCCGGGTGCTCAGGCCACTGTTCGTTAGGGACATTATATTTCATTTCAGCCATTACTTAGCACCCCTTTCCTCTTCTTCAAGATCTCTTAATATTTCTTCTTTCGTTACATAGTAGCCAAGGTCATCTTTAAATGAACGTGTAATCATTGAGATAAATGTAATTGCAAGTCCGATTACAAGTAACCAGAATGCCCATGGTTTTACTGGTAAATCTGCTACTGCATCGATTGCCCATTCTTTACCTGAAGCAAAGTACAGAGCACCGAATGAAGCGATGAACAGACCAAGTGACATTACAAACGGAATGATTGAGTTGTTCGGCATATGGAAATCTTCAACCGATTCCGCCGGAAGCATTTTTCCGTTACCTTCTTTTTTCTCAATCCAGAATGCATCAAGTCCGCGTACTAAAGGAATCTGTGCATAGTTGTAATACGGTACTGGAAGCGGTATTGACCACTCAAGTGTACGTCCGTCGCCCCAAGGGTCGCGGCCCACTTTTTGATTTTTAGCAACTGTCATGATGATGTTAATCACTAAAACAATAACCGCTGCTGCCATCAAGAGAGCACCGATGGTTGATATTAAGTTTGCTGCATTATAGCCCTGTCCGTCGAGGTAAGTGAATACCCGGCGCGGCATTCCCCATAGTCCTAAGAAGTGCTGGATCAGGAATGTCAGGTGGAAACCTACAAAGAACAGCCAGAATTCTACTTTACCAAGTTTATCACTCAGCATCGTGCCGAATATTACCGGCCAGTAGTAGTGAAGTCCTGCAAGTAAGGCGAACACTACCCCGCCGACGATTACATAGTGGAAGTGGGCTACGATAAAGTATGAGTCATGGTACTGGTAGTCAGCTGGAGCAACTGCCTGCATAATTCCTGTTACCCCACCCATAACGAATGAAGGAATAAATGCAAGTGCGTACATCATAGGTGTTGTAAACTCTATGCTTCCGCCCCAGATTGTAAAGATCCAGTTAAATATTTTAATACCTGTCGGTACTGCGATTGCCATTGTTGCCAAGGCGAAAATTGCGTTGGCTGTCGGCCCGAGACCAACTGTAAACATGTGGTGTGCCCATACCATGAATCCGAAGAAACCGATAAGCACTGTTGCGAATACCATTGCTGAATAACCAAATAAGCGTTTACGAGCAAATGTTGCGAATATTTCAGAGAATATCCCGAACGCCGGAAGGATTAGAATGTAAACTTCCGGGTGACCGAAGATCCAGAATAAGTGTTCCCAGATAATCGTGTTACCTCCAGCTTCTACAAGGAAGAAGTTGGAACCGAACATACGGTCAAAGATTAACAGGAAAAGACCTACTGTTAACGGCGGGAATGCAAAGACGATCAGAACACCTGCAACAAGTGCAGTCCATGTAAAGAGCGGCATTCTCATATATGTCATACCTGGTGCTCTCATCGTAATAATAGTTGTTACAAAGTTGATTCCTGTCATCAATGTTCCTGCTCCGGTAATTTGCAGACCCAGTGCATAGAAATCAATACCGTGGCCAGGTGATGCAATTGACAGTGATGCGTAGCTTGTCCAGCCCGCATCCGGTGCTCCGCCCATGAACCATGATAAGTTAAGGAAGATACCACCCAGGATAAACAACCAGACACCCAGTGCGTTCATGAATGGGAAAGCCATGTCACGTGCACCAATTTGAAGTGGTACTATAACGTTCATGAACGCGAATAATAGCGGCATCGCTGCTAAGAATATCATTGTTGTACCGTGCATCGTAATAACTTCGTTAAACAGACCTGCTGAAAGGAAGTCGTTGTTCGGCACTGCCAGCTGAAGACGAATCAGCATTGCTTCTATACCGCCCATTGCGAAGAATAATCCCCCAGCAATCAAGTACAGAATACCAATTTTCTTATGGTCAACGGTTGTCATGTATTCCCAAATCGTTGCACCAAAACCACGTTTTTTTGCTGTTGCTTCGGACATTGCTAGTTACCCCCCTCTTCTGACTCTTCATCGGCAGCAGGTTCTCTTAATTGCGACACATCGCCGGAACCTTCTTCAACCTTAAGCTCCATTAAGTAAGATGCTACTGCTTCTATTTCTTCGTCAGTTAATTCGTAAGTGCCTGCCATTTTGTTATCCGGTTTAAATGACTCAGGATCTTTAATCCATGCTTCAAGATTTTCCTGGTCATGTTCTAAATAACCTGCGATTAACTCACGGTCACCGAAGTTCGTTAAGTTAGGACCCATAGCTCCCGGACTTGTCGGTGTAGCGGCGTGACAGCCCATACATGAGTTATTGAAAATTTCCTCTCCGCGCTGTGCATCTTCAGATGAAGCTTGTACAGGTTCTTCAACTGCTTTCATATCTGCAAGCCACTGATCGTACTCTTCTTCAGGCAAGGCTTTTACTTTAAAGTCCATTAAGGCGTGCGATGGTCCGCAAAGCTCAGCACATTTACCGTAGAATAAACGGTCTGCATCCTGGGCTTTATCGTCGTCAAAGACTAAATAGAAACTGTTGATACCATCGATGTTGGTATCCATTTTACCTCCGGCTGCCGGCACCCAGAATGAGTGTTTAACATCCGCACCCTGCAGGTTGAAGTAAACTTTTTGGTCAGTAGGAACTACGAGTTCCTGAGCTGTAACAACTTCTTCGTTTGGATATTCAAATTCCCACCAGTACTGGTATGCTCTGACGTTAATTACTGTTTCTTCGGCGTTTACATTGCCGTCAGCATCTGTCATAGCTTCAGTATCTGCCTGTTTAAATACAAAGTATACTGTTGGAATTGCTAATACAATAAGCAGAAGAATTGGAATCGATGTCCAGATAACTTCAAGCGTGTGGTTACCTGCAACTTCTTTCGGTTCGAAATCCTCACCTTTTTTACTTCTGCGGCTCTTCGTTACTGCGATTGTGAACAAGACAACAACTACTGCGATAACAAGCAGCATAATGATGATTGATAAAATCATTAAATTGAACTGTTCGCGTCCGACTTCCCCTGCAGGTCTTAAGGTACTTAATTCATTCGTACCGCAACCGGCAAGGAAAAGAGTAAGAGCAGAAACTAATAATAATGCCTTACCTTTAAGAAAACTTAAATTCATTGTTAGACCCCTCTTTCATTCATTTACTTTTTAAATATTCACAAGTAAGCCGGCTACGATAATCATGACGAAAAATATCACGACGTAGTTGAGTGAAAAGACAAATATTCGCCCGGCATAGCGATTATAGTCCGTAATCCGTTTGAACTGATTAACACTTAAATAAAACCAGACCACATTAAGTGCGGCTGTCAATGCAACAAACCACATACCAAGTTCAAACATCATAAGTGGTGTGAACAAAAGAAGTGACACCCAAAAAATAATCGAGTTTCTAGTGCGAACATTCCCTTTCACAGAAGGCAGCATTGGAATACCCGCCTCTTTGTATTCATCGCTCCGTCTTATAGCCAGTGCATAGAAGTGAGGCATTTGCCATAAGAACATTACGAGGAACATCGACCACGCTAATATATGTAGATTGGGTTCAAAAACTGCCCAGCCAATTAGCGGAGGCATTGCTCCGGGGATTGCCCCTATAATTGTGTTTGAGACAAGATGTCGTTTGGCAAAAATGGAATATACAACTGCGTAACCGAATGCTGCGGTTAACCCTAGAACTCCGACAGTCGTATTGATTAAAAACAGCATTGCGAGGCCAAATCCCAGCATCGTAAATCCGATTGCAAGAATTTCTTTGCCTGAAAATGTTCCATCAATACTCGGTCTTGCCTGTTTCGATTTCATCAGCCGGTCAATATCTCTGTCATAGAAATTGTTAAGGGCACAAACGCCTCCGATGACTAGTGTAGTACCTAGGAGCATCAACAGCATGACAGGAATCGCTTCGAAAAACGAAATGCTATAATACATAACAGCAAGAAAGCCCGCTGCAAACGCAGGTATTAAGTTCGCTTTAATTATGCCATCCTTGATGAGTGTTTTAACTGCTTTCAGTTTTTTACTGCGTGCCGTTTGATGTACCTCTTGCTGGTATACATCACTGTGCATCTATACGCCCCCTTTCATAAACAAACACATTTATCTTTAATAATAGATTATCCCGGTCACATTTTCTATACATATTTGAAATAAAAATGTTACTTTTTGCATTGTTCATGAATTATTCATCAATATGCCTCATTATGATACGGAATCTGTTTTATACTCAGATGAGTATGGTATGAATCTCTACACTAGTTAATTTTACCATAGTTTTATAAATTGTTAAGAGCTATTCAAAACTTTGCACATTGCAAAGAACAGTATTCTAATATATATTTATTATTTGTATAGCGAACAGAAACGCGATTATTAGAGGTGTTCTATTTGTACAGAAATTTAAAAATTGTAGCGATTATTACGACACTGATTATGGTCTTTGTCCAGATCGGCGGCGCACTTGTTACAAAAACCGGTTCCGAAGACGGCTGCGGAGAGACCTGGCCGCTTTGTCACGGGCAGCTCATTCCAAAAGACTGGCCGCTCGATACAATTATCGAACTCGCACACCGCGGAGTTTCAGGCGTTGCTATTATCTTCCTATTAATACTGGGATATATGGCCTGGAAACAGATTGGACATGTCCGGGAAGCTAAATTCCTTATTTACCTGTCACTGAGCTTTATACTGATCCAGTCATTGATTGGTGCAGCAGCTGTAATCGGCATCTGGGAAGGCGACTTCGTCCTCGCAGCTCATTTTGGTATTTCATTAATTTGCTTCGCTGCAGTATTTCTTTTAACACTGCTTATTTTTGAAGTCTCACACGGACAGCATGAACGTAAAATTTATGTCAGTCCATTTTTAAGATATAACACGATACTGATAACAATTTACATATATATTGTTATTTACAGCGGAGCATTAGTCAGACACACTGACTCTTCGCTTGCATGTACTGAATGGCCGCACTGTATGCCGGGCGAAATAATGCCTGAGAACTTTTATCAGTCGGTCCAGATGGGACACAGATTTTTAGTCGGCATACTCGCAATATGGATGCTGCTTATACTCATCCATGTACTGCGTAAATACAGTGATTCTCCGCTTATTAAAAAATGCTGGATTACTGCATTTGTACTGCTGATTCTGCAGGTGATTACAGGCATGCTGTCTGTATTTACAATGGTAAATATTTTCATTGCACTGTTCCACGCACTGTTTATTACTCTCTTGTTCGGAGTGCTCTGCTACTTCATTATGCTGTTATCGAGAAATAAAGATTAAAAATAATAAGCAGATTAAATCCCGCCAGCCATTACGGCTGACGGGTTTTTTTATCCTGTGACATATATATGCTGCATTTCGGGTATTCATATTATTAATACTTATATTTGATGAAAGGAGAGGCTGTGCATTGAAAGATATATTTGCATTACTTAAACAGGGCAGTATGGCCTCGCTTACTGCAGCTGTTGTAAACTTTATTCTGGCAGGACTGAAAGGTCTTGCATTTCTATTCACGGCAAATGTTGCCATGTTCGCCGAAATGATGCATTCTTTCGGAGACGGCGTGAACCAGCTTTTTGTTTTTACCGGTTCAAGCCTTTCAAAAAAAGCACCGACTAAAAGGTTTCCATTCGGCTTTGGCAGACTGGTGAACCTCGTCTGTCTGTTTGCGATAATTATCGTAGCGATACTCTCTTACGAAACTGTAAAGGAAGGCATACATCATATAATCGAACCTCTCCCTGCACAGACCGAAACCACTCTGCTGCTAGTAAATATTGGCGTTCTCGCAATCTCAATGATGCTGGAAGGAAGTGTTCTTTATAAAGCCGGCAAAGAATTGCTGCAGCAGGCGGGTCAGCCGTTTGACGGTCTTAAACCGCTGACTTTAAGCTACAAGCATATCAACAGTGCAAAACCTGCAACTAAACTTGTATTTTTAGAAGATACTGTAGCAACTGCCGGAGCCTTCCTCGCAATTATCGCTATACTAATCGGACGGTTTACAGGACTTCTGCAGGCGGAAGGAATTGCATCGGTCTTAATCGGTCTCATGATGTTCTACATCGTCTACAGAGTATTTATGGAAAATGCAGCGGGTGTGCTCGGAGAAAGCGACCCTCATATGGAACAGCGCATTTCACAAATCGTTCTGAAAAACGATGAAGTTAAAGATATTCAAAAACTCATCGTGCTGAAAGAAGGAGATGCTCTGCACGTGGAAGTCATCGCTGAGATCGCTCCCGATCTGACCGTTGCCTACACGAATGAACTCCGCGATGATATTGAAGCGCTGATACTGAAGCAAAGTCATGTTACCGACGTGAATATGGAATTCGAAGTCGACGACGGCAAGAGATCCTGGCAGGTGACTCAAAATCAGCTGTACAGGAAATCACAAAAGAAATAAGAGTATAAATTAACAAACCCTCCGGATTTAAGACCGGAGGGTTTACTGTCAGTATTTATTTTTTCAGTTCAATTTCTTTCTGTTTAACGTGTTTCGCTGCAATGGTGAGCAGTCCAACCGCAATCGATACACTGAGGAAGGATGATCCCCCATAGCTTAGGAACGGCAGCGGCACCCCCGTCAGTGGAATAATTTTTGAGATTCCGCCAACATTTATAAATACCTGGACCGTGATATACATGGCCACCCCGATACATATAATCCTGTAAAACGTGTCGGTCGACCGGTGGGCGTACATCAATGCTTTGACGATAATAATCAAATACAATATTACGACAAGCAGTACACCCACGAGCCCGAGTTCTTCAGCGATAACTGCCATGATAAAGTCTGTATGCGGTTCAGGCAGATAACCGAGTTTAATTATACCGTTGCCGATACCTGTACCAAACAGCCCGCCGTGTGAAATCGCAATAAGCGAGTTCGTCAGCTGGTAACCTGTTCCCATCGGATCATTAAACGGATGGAAAAATGTTTCAATACGGTGCATCTGATACGGCGACAGCACTGAGCCGTTAACCAGATAAAGTATCCCGGCGATGACACCGAGTGTCGCCGTGCCGAGTGCCATTGCCCAGCCTATGACTTTAAGCGGGATGCGGATATATAAAAACATACTGAGAATAATCGCAGCAGTAACCATCCAGGTACCGAAGTCATTAATCATAACCATACCGGAGATAACCAGTATGAATACAAGCGGAATAATACTTGTCAATTCGTCGCTGTCGATACGTTTTTCACGTTTCGAGTATATGTAAGCCAGATACAAAATTGCTGTGACTTTAAAAAATTCGGAAGATTGCAGACCGAATCCGCCGATTCTGATCCAGTTGCGCTGCCCATTGATTTCCGTACCGAAAAACATTGTAATTAAAAGCAGCAGTACAATTCCCGCCAGCATAATGAGCTGGACACCCTTCATTTTAAAAAAGTTTCCGCTCATAAAATACGTCATAAAAAAGACGATGCTAAAACCAAGCAAAATAAACATCAGGTGTCTAATGTAATAGTATTCAGAGTTGCCCTCGTTCATCTGCGCGGGCACCATACTCGCACTGTAAACCATAACAAGTCCAATGAGTGACAGTGCAACATATGCGATTAGTATTAAAAAATCCACGTATTTGGAATACGACTTAACATAGTTGAAGAAATTTCTTATAAATTGCACGGCTGTTCCCTCATTTAAAAAAGTCTAAAGAAATATTCTTTAGACTTGATTCTTTTCTTTTTCCATATATGCTTCGTGTACTTTGGATACTTCAACTTCAAGGTGATCCAGAATATCACGGCCGTCTTGTGCATCAACTAAACCAAGTCTTACTGCAAAATTTATTTCTTTCGATAAGCCGAACATTTGTGTATCCAGCACTTCTTCAAACACAGGGCACTGGGGCATCGTTAAATTTTCCATTTGAACTTCGATTAGCTGGAGAATTCTGTCAGCGTCTTTATCCAATTGATTATAAGCAAGTTTGCTCAGTTGTTTTTCAGCAGACACGCGGTTCCCCCCTCATTTACTCTTCATAAAATTTTATCCTAACAATCGTAAAAAAGCAAGCAACATCCGAAGATGCAATAGTAAATGTTTACTACTCCATTGTATAATTTTATCGTAAACTTTGCTATAATTTCTAAGCAAAGGGAGCGATATTAATGATAATTCAACTTACTGGAAATGTACGGTACCAGATTACTCTTGATCCTTCGACCTGGATATTCGATGACCGTAAAATTAAATTAGAAGATTTACTGGCACAAAAGGAAGACGGAGAAGAGATTACATTCAATGACGAAACCGAATGGAACCGTCAAATTATTGAAGGAGAAACAAAGCCGCCCACGCTTAAATCTGAAAAGAAACATAAAAAAAGAGAACTGCTCGAAAGTTCTTTCGTAATCGGTTTAGCACCTTTCCTCGAATATGCAGAAGCTTATGAAGATGAAGATGCAAAGATTGTGTTTGTACATAACGGCGGTGAAACAGAACTGC
>X87_Garden_Dormouse__coassemble_169_pt1 | contig 12357 bp, 13 predicted proteins | sample X87_Garden_Dormouse__metabat2_low_PE_003 | metagenome-assembled genome bin X87_Garden_Dormouse | reverse complement strand
CGCCGACAGAAGATAAACTGCCTTTAAATGAATCCATACCTGTGATGACTTTCATCTGGTTCTCTCCTATTTATACATAGTAATTTTCATTAAATAACTTAATTTATAATGAGTATTCATCCTCCAATATAATTAACTTACGGCTCTGATTTGAACTCATTACTATTTATGATTATATTTATATACAATTCTAATTGTAAGGAGTTAATACGATGACTTTGGATGATATTGTATCAAACTTAAATACACTCAGTTTATTTATACCTGTTATTGGACTCATTGTAACTTTTTTTTATAAAACTATTAAGATTTCCTACTCCGATGATGTAGATTTGAATAAAGCAAATAGAGCTTTTAAAAAGTTCTTAAAGACATCTTTATATTTCTTATTTGTATTTTCATCTATATTAATCATACTTTTCACTTTATCCTCAGATCTTATTCAAACATATAGTCAAGAATGGGAGATGCTAGAAAATAAAAATAGAACTTACATTACATTTTTATTTTTCTATTCTATAGTAGCTAGTGCACTTGCTTTTTATTCTCTAATATTTTTTTCAAATTACAAAGAAGAGACTTTTCTAATTTTAGAAGATTCTCTCGGAGAACACGAATATAAACTACTTAGTAAAGCATATGAACAAAATATTGTGACTATCAAATATCAAAATCCAGAAAACCTTGATACAGTCTATGAAAAAGCTGTCGATATAAAGGAATGCACTTTAATTTATAGAACTGTGACTAAAAATATAATTCAACAAGATTTCCACCTCATTAGAACTAAATCACCAAGTTGGTTACGTCTAATAATAATCGTTCTTATTGTTATTTTAATCGCTATTTCATCATGTTATACTTTCAGTGTTTTTTGGGGGTACATTGAATTAAGTTCAGCTACCGATGGATTTTCTGAATCTTTATTTGCAATATATATAATTATTTCTTTAACTTTTGTTATTCCAATAGGCGCAGGAATTATTTTTCTTATAAAAGCTTATAAATTCAAATGGTATAAATAATCCCCGGATATTTAACATGCTCATCTTAAGGGTAAAGATGAGTAAAGTATTAATTAGGAGGCTTACAATGGATTCTTTCAAAGCTTTAGTTGCTGATAAAACTGACGAAGGTACTGAGATGAGCATCAAGGTGCTCGAAATAGAAGATTTAACCGAAGGTGACGTGCTGATTGATGTGCACTATTCCAGCGTCAATTATAAAGATGGCATGGTGGCGGCAAAAGGTGAAATTGCGGAGTATTTCCCGATTATCCCGGGCATTGATCTTGCCGGTGAGGTTATTGAGTCAAAGGATGACAAGTTTAAAAAAGGGGATGCTGTCATCGCGACGAGCTACAAAATTGGCACGGGCATTTCAGGCGGTTTTTCTGAAATTGCACGTGTTCCGGCCGAATGGGTTGTACCCTTACCTGAAGGCATAACTTTAAAAGAGTCGATGGAACTCGGTACAGCTGGTTTAACAGCGGGCATTTCAATTACAAAGCTCGAACAAGCCGGCATGCATCCTGATAACGGTGATGTTCTGGTCGCCGGGGCTTCCGGCGGGACAGGCAGTTTATCCGTTAATATGCTGTCTTCAGCAGGTTACAATGTTATTGCAAGCACCGGCAGTATGGATGAAGCAGACTATTTAAAATCAATCGGCGCAGCAAAAATCATTCATCGTGATGAAGTGATTAACCAGGATAGCAAACCGGTTGTAAAACCTGCCTATCAGGCAGCTGTTGACCCGGTCGGCGGCAAGACGACAGAATATATTATTAAGAGCCTTAAACCCGAAGGCGCACTTGCAACATTCGGTCTTGTCGGCGGCATTCAAGTCCGTACAACAGTTCTACCGTTCATCGGACGCGGTATTCACTGGCTCGGAGTCGACTCCGTTTTTTATCCTATGGAAAAACGTAAAAAAGTCTGGGACAGATTAGCGAATGATTTAAAACTGGACATTCATACAAAAGAAGTCGTCAACGAAGTGAGTCTCGAGGAACTGCCGCAGGTGCTTCAAGATATTATCAACGGAAAAGTCAGAGGCCGCACGATTGTTAACTTAAAAAACAGCTAGTTTATACAACAGGAGTGAAGATAAATGGGGTTGGGAAGCTTTACGATTGTCACAGGTTTACTAGTGACAGCTGCACTTTATATTATTACCTGTCTGTCATTCTATTTTGTTATAAGAAAAGCCGGATACAGAAATAAGTGGATGGCTTTTGTGCCGATACTTTCAATATATAAACAGCTTTGCTTCGTATACGATTACTTTAAAGCTGATCAAGTGCTGAATGGCACGATGCCAGCAGTAAAATACCAGGATGTCAGAAGAAATTTTGTCTCTTCAGCAACAGTCGCATATGTTATTCTGCTGTTTATTGGAGCTTTTCTTTTTTCATTACTATTGGAGTTTAACGTTCTTGCAATCGACAGCAGTGCTCTAGATATTATTACTAATGCAGCCAGCATAATTGTTAACGCAGCTGTCGGTTTCTTTATTTTAAGAAGTTTTATAAATAAAGAAACCGGTGAGAGCATTTCACCATTAATGGCTTTTCTGCTGGTTGTTCTTGGCATTGTCACTATAGGATTCAGTTGGATTGCCGTATATTTCTATCTCGGCTTAAACGACAAACATTATTACGCCTTTCGATTTGATGATTGATATGAAAAGAAAGAAGCCCGAGAATATAAAATGCCCCAAAAAGTTTAACTTTTTGGGGCATTTCATTTAGCTAAGCTTTAAGAGGTCTTTTGCAGTTTCTATAAAATATTCCTTCACCAGTTACATTAGATTTTTCGATTTTCTAGCTATACAAATATTTCCAGCCATATTTTTACGGCTGTTCCTAAAATGAGCAATCCCAAAATCCATTGTAAAATAGTCACATTAATTTTCTGTCCGGCTTTCGCTCCGAGCGGGGCTGCAAGGAGACTCGCTGCAATCATAATAACTGCAGGACCGTACAGGACCTGATCGGTAAATACTTTTCCTGCTGTTGTCCCGATAGAAGAAATAAAAGTCACTGCAAGGCTCGTTGCAATCGTTATCCTTGTTGGTATTTTAAGAACCACGAGCATAATCGGCACTAATATAAAGGCACCTGCTGCCCCCACAATACCTGAAGCTGTTCCCGTTATAAATGCCAGTCCTGCAGCTAGAAATCTATTGAACTGAAGGTCGTCTCCAGGTGAAAAAGGCACTTCCTTTTTAGGCATAAACATCATTACAACCGCAATTGTTGCAAGTACCGCATAGACGATATTAATCTGACTTTCCGTAAGAAAGCCGGAACCGTATGCGCCGAGGAGACTGCCGAGCAGTATTGCAACGCCCATATAAAGTATCAGTTTTATATTCAAATAACCGCTGTTTTTATAAGCCCAGACACCGCCTATCGTAGCAAAAAATACTTGCACCGCGCTGATACCTGCCACTTCATGGGGTGTGAATGAAGCGAATCCAAACATGGCAGGTATATAGAGCAGCATCGGATATTTTATAATGGAACCGCCGATTCCTACCATACCCGATATAAAAGAACCGATAAAACCAATTAAGAATATGACAATGATAAATGTGATATCCATTATCTCAACGCTTCTTTAATGCCTGTATATCCTTTTTCGATATTTATAACATTATCGAATCCGCGGGCTTTAAGCACACTCATTGCGATCGCTGAGCGGACTCCCGTTTGGCAATGAACATATATTTCTTCTTCTCTATCAAATGGAATTTCTTTGTCCTGCAGATGACCAAAATGAATATGCTCTGCCTGATTAAGATTTCCTTCTTTGTATTCCGCAGTTGAACGAACATCAAGAACAGATTTGTCTTCTGCATTTTCAGTAAAATCTTCCGGTGCAATATTTTTATAAGAATCATTAAAGTACTGCTCTGCCTGATCGCTTGGCACAATCAGCTGCAGATTATCAAAACCGATGGCTGCAAAGTCTTTTTGCAGTGTTTCACTTAAGTCTGGATCCGCAATAACAGTCATGGGTTCATCGTAATTGATGTACCATCCTGCAAACTGAAGAAATTTTCTATTATAGGGAATATTAATTGCACCTTTTTTGAATCCTTCTTTAAATTCTTCTTTACTTCTTAAATCGAACAGCTGTCCCGGTAATACTTCCGGTATACCCACATCTATTTTTCTTATTTTGAATTCAGGCAATCCTTCCTGATTCACTTTTTTCATTTGTGCAAAATAACTTGGAGGTTCCGGCTGGTCACTTGTCAATTCGTTGATAAATGCCTCTTTATCTTCATATTTGAAGACCCAGTTATTTTTCTTTTCATAGCCTAACGTAGATAGTGGTACAGCACCTAGGGATTTACCGCATGCACTGCCTGCCCCGTGGCCCGGCCATACTTGAAGGAAGTCAGGATAGTTATCCAATTTTTTCAGCGAATCAAACATGGCATTTGCACCTTCTTCTGTGGTTCCTTCCATGTTCGCTGCCTCTTCAAGCAAGTCAGGACGTCCGATATCTCCGACAAATAAAAAGTCTCCGGTAAATATACCCATTGGTTCCTCACTGCCGCCTCCGCGGTCAGTCAATACAAACGATATACTCTCCGGGGTATGTCCCGGCGTATGGATGACACTTAATTCGACTTTACCAACGTTGATAGTATCTCCCTCTTTAAGAAATACAGTCTCTTCAGGGACATTCTGATACTTCCAATTTTCATCGCCTTCATCGGATACGTACAGTTTAGCGCCGAAAACTCTGGCAGTGTCACGGAGACCCGAGGCAAAATCAGCATGAATATGTGTTTCTGTCGCTTGTGTAATTTTAAATCCTTCTGCATCTGCTGTTTCCTTATATTCATCAAGCACACGTTTTGGATCGATGATAATAGCTTCTTTTGTCTGCTGACATGCGACCATATATGACGTTTGTGAAAGTTTTTGATCGTAAAATTGTTTAAAATACATTTTATATACTCTCCTCTTTTATTTAAAATTTCTAGATGAACAGATTAAGATTTCCGTTTTCTGCATCTCCGAGATAAGTCCCTACTCCGCCGAGCTCCACATTCGGTAACAGCTCATCTTTATCGACTGCCATAATATCCATGCTCATGGTGCAGGCAACCATCTTAACGCCCAGCTGATCTGCTTTTGTAATCATTTCTGATAAAGCGTCAACTTTTTTCTTCTTCATTACATGCTGAATCATCTTAGATCCCATACCAAACATATTCATTTTAGAAATAGGGAGTTTAGATGCCGACTTCGGCATCATCATACTGAATATTTTATCCAGTCCTTTTTTATTCTTTTTAGCTGCATGTGGGTTTTTAATTACATTCAATCCCCAGAACGTAAAGAACATTGTGACGTCTTTCCCCATACCTCTGGCACCACTTGCAATAATAAATGAAGCAAGCGCTTTGTCCATGTCTCCGCTGAATACAACCATTGTCGCCCCGTCTTTTGTCTCTTTCATCTGGTAACCATCAGAAGCAGATTTCGTTAGTACATCGTTTTTTTGAAGTACTGCCGTTATATGTCCATCTGCTAATTCATTTTTTACTACTGCATGGCCTTTCTTTTTCGCCCATGCTTCAACATCAGTTGAAAAACCGGGATCTGTTACTTTAATTTCCATTTGTTTCCCTATTTCCAAATCTTCCATTACTTCATTTACTTTAAGCAGCGGCCCCGGACATTGCAGCCCGTACGCTTCAATTTTTAACCTTTCAGGGTCGAGATTAATATCCTCCTGATCAACTTTGGAGCTGGATGCAGAATAATCTGTTCCAGTTTCTGCACTGTTGAATTGTCCTGTATAAGTAGAAAATCCGCCATTCAGACTAAAAGCATTAAAGCCGTTTGCTTTCAGCAGCTCTGCTGCGGTTTCACTCCGCCTTCCGCTTTTGCAATAAGTAAATATAGTCTTATCTGCCGGCAATTCTTCCAAACGATGACTGAGTTCCTGTAACGGAATATGTTTAGCCTGGGAAACATGGCCCATGTCATATTCAAAGTTCTCTCTGACATCCAGCAAGTACTCTCCCGCCTTCAGCAGTTCATCTGTGTCATTCATATGATAAACAGTTTGTTTCAATTTATAACTTCCTCTCTTATAAATACCTATAGGGGTATATTAGCAAGCGCAGTTATTTTTGTCAAATACCCTGCAGGGTATATTGGATTTTAAAATTAAAAGCAGAATCTTATCTGCTTTTATTTAATAATTCTACAGCTTCTTTAATTAAATCATCTGTATTCTGATCTGGATGTACCATTGCTTCTTTCACACATTCGACCAGGTTTTCACTGATGATAACATTCATTGTCCGGTCGAGCGCATTTTTTGCCGCACTCAGCTGGGTTACTACATCTCTGCAGTTTTCACCATCTTCCATCATTTTTTTTGCACCGTTAATTTGTCCCTGCAGCCGGTTAATACGATTAATAATCGCTTTATCATATACATAACTTTTCTCTTCAGCAGACATATACATCCTCTTTTCACTTTTATTCATGCAATATCTTATATTAAAAAAATGAAAGAGTCAAATACCCCGCAAGGTATTTTGCGTGAAATTTCATAATGTCTCTATTAGACTGGTAATAGTAAACTAATATGAATGGAGTGTTTGTATGAATCACTGGGATGAAAAATTCAAAACTGATGAATATGTCTACGGTGTTGAACCTAATGAATGGCTGCGGTCGGTCCTTAATGAACAGACAGATAAAGATATCGCTCTGCTTGCAGAAGGCGAAGGCCGGAATGCCGTCTATCTCGCAAAACTTGGAAATAAGGTGACGACTTATGATTTTTCAAAAGAAGGTATTGAAAAAACAAAACGTCTGGCAGAATCCGAAGACGTTGATGTCGATACTCACCTGCAGGATATAACAGTTAAAAATGCATTGCCTCGTGAGAACTACGATATCAGCGCAAGCATTTTCGGTCATGTTCCAGAGTCAGGTAAATATGAAATGTTTGCTAATTTAATAGAATGTGTAAAGCCGGGCGGCTTAATTATCTTTGAATTCTATTCCGTAAAACAGCTTGAATATAAAACCGGCGGGCCTAAGGATATAACCATGCTTTATGAGGTGGATGAAATTAAAAATTACCTCGAAGATTTTTCTGTGGAGGTTATAAACCTGGAGGAAGTCGTAACCGAAAGAAATGAAGGTACAGCCCATAACGGACAAGCTTCTGTTATACAGGGCCAGCTGAAAAAGTTATAAAATGGCAGCCGCTGCTTACAAAAAAATCCTGAATGGAGTTATCCATTCAGGATTTTCTTTCTTTACTCGAATATAATTTTACCTTCGATTTTAATCTCAGCGTCCGCTCTCTTAAGCAGATTACCCACGTGACATCCCATATCAGCTGTATTAAATGCACGTTCTACAAATTTAATCTCTTCTTCAGTAGCGTTTTCCGGCATGGTCACTTCGGGATAATGCACAATTTTTAGCCCTTGATCTTTTGAGTTAACAGCATCCGTTGCCATCGTAAGATTTTTAACCGGCAAATTTCGTGCTGCAGTCAAAGCAATCAGTGTCATTGCATAGCATGATGCAGCAGAAGCAGCCAGCAGTTCAGTCGGATTAGCACCTTCTCCGCTTCCTCCTGACACTGTCGGAATTGCAATCTGCGTATCCATCTTGTCAGCTGTAATTGTACCTGTTCCTTTTGTACTGCCATTCCATACGGTTTTTAAATGAGCCATAGATACTGCCCCCTTTAGGATGGGTTTTAATTTTATATCGTAATAATCTTGCTGACTATATACCCTCTTTTTACTCTCTTTATTATCAAGATATTAGTTAAAAACTTTATTTATAATTTTTCTGAGCACTGCCGGCATCATTTCAAATGCATTTTTCTTATGCAGCCGTTCGGTCATCTTATGCGCGTCCTTCCCGTACGGCCCGATATTCATCACCGGCGCACTCAGCTGCTGCATAGCTTCAAAAGGTATTGAATATGTTTCTCCCCATAGCGGCGCGTTATTTTTAAATGACTGCCAGCCCTTATCTTCGGGGTTATAGTTCACATAACTGAGATCTGAGATGCCGTTGAAGTAATGTTTGCTCGTTACATCATAATTGTATTTGCTCAGCATTTCACTTTTAGCCGCTTCAATCAGTTTTTTCACTAATTCATCATCGGAAGAGTTTACTGCCGGCATATATGGCGGAGCAAACATCAGTACTGTTGCCGGTGCCAGCTCCTGGCAATACTCCATCAGCTGGTCCGCAATCAGCAGGGTAATCTTCCGCTCATCTGCACCATTACTTTCGACCACTTTCCGGATTAATTGATCCGCTTCATCTTTACTGTATTTATCGATAAAGTAATCGAGCACTTCGTGATACTCCAGCACCCTGATGCAGTTCAGCGCTTTTACATTATTAGCCTCACATATTCTTTCATAGTCCGTCTTACACTCGTGCATAGCATCTTCAGCAATTTCTTTAAACGTCAGCATGACATCTTTTGCCGTCTGAGACAGTGTAAACACATTATACAAGGCGTAACTGTGATGAGATGTCTGCACATCGTAATTCTCTTTTAAATCATTGGCCTGCAGGCAGACCGGCAGCGGGGTTGTTTCACCGTCAAAAGTTTCTTGAAACTTGTCCGTGAATTCCATCTTTCTCGTTAAATATGAACCGATGAAATGTGATGTGATACCGCTCAGCGGCTCACCCGCATGAGTCGGCACACCGTAAAACAGTGCTGCCGGCAATATTTTACCGATTGAACCCGAGTATATGTAATGATTTTCATCATACGGCTCTTGTGTAAATGATGGTTCCCCGTTTAAGAACAATTTTATATTTAGTTTGCGCGCTTTGGATATTTCGAGAATACCGGGCACTGCACTGAGCATGCCTGCAGAACTGACTTCTTCATCAGGCACCGTTACAAGCAGTAAATTGACCGGCCATTCCTCACGTACTGCCTGTTCGATTAAGTGAATGTGCAGTGCGAGTCCCATTTTCATATCCATAGTGCCGCGTCCGAATATATATTCATTTGTATATAAATCTTCTTTAGCATCCGGCGTTAAGAAATCCGGATTGTCATAAAAGGCCTGAGTCAGTTTTTCAGGACTGAATGCGAGTTCCTGCAGCTGACCGTATTCTTTAATACCAACTGTATCAAAGTGACTGATCAGCACGACAGTATCGGAGCTTTTATCTGTCTTATATAGGGCTGTGAATGCATTCCTGTCTTTTTTCGCATCAAATAATTTAATGTTTTCCGGGTTGGATTTAAAATAATCCAGCTCTTTAAATTTCTCCGTCAGCTTATAAGGGAAATCAATCTCTCCCTCTGTTCCCGATAAACTTCTCCACTCCGTTAACTCATAAAGCAGCGCTTCAAGCTGTGCTGGTGACTCCCATAAGTATTCTTGCTGTTCCATATGCATAACTCCCTTTGTTTACAATAAAATCGTAGCCGGTATATTTCCCGGGAAACTTTGTTATTCATGCTTTCCTTCTACTTTATATTAAATATCTTAATATTGAAAATATATATAGTATACTCTTTGACAAATGCCATGGAATAATAAAATTCAGGAATTATATTGAGTAAAAGCTGAAGATAGCCTACAATGTATATAATGCAATTTTAAGGGGCCATAGCTCAGCTGGGAGAGCGTTGCGCTGGCAGTGCAAAGGTCAGGGGTTCGAGCCCCCTTGGCTCCACTTACTTAAAACAGCCGTCTCATATTAATATGAGACGGCTGTTTTGTGTTCAGTTTAATTAGTCAGACAGGCTGAGTTAATTTTATTCTTTGTGACTTCTGCCGGGAAATCGACCGGCACTTTCATCCAGGTTTTACCGCGGTCAACTGAATGATAGACACCCTTATTATTAACGCCGTAAAAAACACTCGGTACATCAGATGATGTTAAAAGGTGAGTCACAATCGTACCTTTGCCGTCCGGCAGCCCTTCTGTGACTTTCTGCCACGGTTCATCTTTTTGTTTACGGAAAATTTTCATTTCCGTTTTTTCCCTTTCCGGCATATAAGCGGATGCCGGTCCTCTTGCACCGGAGACAAGAACAGTGTCTTTATCACCCGGGTCAGCTGCGACATGCACTAAATACGTAAAATCACCGAGACCTTCATTATCAGTCTGCCACGATTCTCCTTTATCGTCACTCCATGCATAACCACCTCCGCCTGCTTCATACAGCAGATTATCATCATCAGGATGAATAATCACATTATGCACATCAAACTGCGAGCCGTCTTTACGATCTTCAAATGATTCGCCATTATCAATTGAACGCATAATACCGCCAAGCTCAATGCCGGCCAGAACAAATGATTCATCCATAATACCGCTCGCTATATCTTTAACGTGATGTGTATCAGGACGCGGCGGAAAACTCCATTCGGATTTCGACGGCAGATCCTGAAGTGCAGTCATTTCGGCCCACGTTTCACCATCGTCGGCTGAATAATGAAGTTCGCTCGGTTCGGTTCCGACGTACAGTCTTTTAGACACAGGACTAATATGAAGCGACATGATTCTTTTCGGTAATGCATCCTCTCCGACCGCTTCAAAAGACTCTCCGTTATCCCGGCTCCGAAACAAACCGTCATCGAAAGTCCCGATGTAAATCGTCTCCGACAATTCATCAGCAGCCACTGCACGCACATCATCATAACCTGTTTCTATCTCTTTAATCGACCAGTCCTGCTCTCTGCCTGAAACCCTGAAAATTTTAGATCCTGAAGTAAAATAAATTGAAGTCATTAATATTCCTCCTTAATTAATCTCACATAAAACCTATTTACGTTTAATTGATTTATTCAGCAGCATAACTCCTGTAACAACCATCCACAGCCAGATTGAAGCATAAAGTGCCCTCTGAATTAAGCCTCCCGGCAGCTCAGGAAACACAAGTTGTAAAAATATAAACAGCAGACTCAGTAAATTAAGCATCAGACAGAAATAAGTCCATTTTGATAATTTCGGCATTGTACTTCTAATTGCCCATCCAATAATAATTAAAGCAGGTATTTGAACAAACATTCCCGGCAATGAAGCAAATGTGTGGACTAAAAAGTTTATATCAGCGGGGAATATTCCTGAAAAACTGTAGCTGACTCCGAAAATAACGAGCAGCACAGTCGCTGTTTTGGTTTTCTTGTTATCCGACCAAAATTTATGAAGAAAAATTGCACCGGTAAAAACTGCTATTCCGGTTAAAGTAAACGTCCAGTTCATCGTCAAGTGAGCTGGTGAACAAATTTCATAAGCAGCGAGCTCATATGTATCTATTCCACATATAGTTACACCTAAATCACTCATCGGCTGTTTTAAGAAATTATACGGTACAGTACTTGCTCTAATGACCAAAAGTTCAACGATAAAATATAAACTTAATGTAATCCAGGACAGCGCACCAATAATTTTTGTAACCTCACATTTATCTTTTAATGCTAATGCCGCAATGAACATACTCACGGTTAAGATGCCCATTAATATATAAGACATGACTTCCCCCCTGCACCTGCTGCAAGTTCTATTTAATCATCTTTCACTACCAGTCCCATCAATGCTGCCATCTGAATCGCCTGCACACTCGAAACGATGCATCCTTCCAAATCTTCGCGTTTAATACTTAATGATTCAAAATGAGATGAACTGATATCAATACCTTTAAGCGGCGTATCAACAAATCTGGCTTCTGACAAATCACAATTGTCGAAACCGATATTTTTAAATTTATTATTAAAGAAATCTGCTGTAACCATTCTCGCATTTTCAAACAGCACATTCTCAAGTTTAGATTCGCTTATTCCCGATAAGTTTAACAGTGATTCAGAAAACTTAACGTTTTTAATTCTGGATTCATCGAAACTGACGCCAATCATTTTGCAGTTAACAAATTCAACATTATGGACAGAAGCACCGCTAAATACTGTATTTGAAAAGTCACAGTTAACAAATCTTGTATCAGTTAAATCTGCATTATCAAATTCATTATTCGATAAATTACTATTCTTAATTACGGAGTTATATGAGATTAATCTTCTAAGGTCAGTATCAAGAAATTCAGCATCGTTAATTTCAATACCATCAAATATCTGATCCTCATCATTCACAATTGCTTCATAAGAAACGATTTCTAATTCGCCTGCTATTTTCAAAGGTTTTAACTTCATTTTGTCTTCCTCACTCTTCATAATTTTCATTTATACCCTCATTATAAAAAACCATAACACATTAAGCGTTATGGTCCTTCTGAAAGCATTCTATTTATTTTTAAAGCTGGGTCTCACTTGTCCAGTTTATACAACGGCGTTGTACTCCAAACTCCA
>X87_Garden_Dormouse__coassemble_165_pt1 | contig 12581 bp, 15 predicted proteins | sample X87_Garden_Dormouse__metabat2_low_PE_003 | metagenome-assembled genome bin X87_Garden_Dormouse | reverse complement strand
CGGAGCTATAAATACAAGGGGCAGGCTTATTTATATGAGTGCAGAAAATGCAGCTACGAGTTTACGAAAAGGGTTAAAGGTTACGATAAAAGGTATATATGCAGACACTGCCGCGGCAGATTTACATATAAAGGTACTGTAGCAGCTGGCTGATTAGAAATTATTAAAAATTGTTTGACAATTAATTCTGGTTAGACTAGTATGAAATACAATTAAATAAGAAATTATCCAGAGAGACGGAGGGATCAGGCCCTGTGAAGTCTCAGCAGCAGGCTTTTAAGTACTGTGCTAATTCCTGCAGGCAGAGGCTTGGAAGATAATCACACATCGCCATTTGTCTATTTAGATAAATGGTTTTTTTATTACATAGAGGAGGGAATTCATGAGCATTCAGCTGAATAACGTTTCAAAAACGTATCATTTAAAAGGCAGAAGTGTTGAGGCATTAAAGCCGACATCCCTGAAGGTCGAAACCGGTGAAATTTACGGTCTAATCGGTTATTCCGGGGCCGGGAAAAGTACTCTTTTAAGACTGATTAATCTGCTTGAGAAACCTTCGGCAGGTTCTGTCATCGTTGGAGAAGATAATCTTACCGAACTGACACCAAAGGCTCTCAGGATTCGCCGGCAGAAAATCGGCATGATTTTCCAGCAGTTTAACTTAATCGAGTCAAAGACAGTTTATGAGAATATAGAATTTGTACTGAAAGCGAGCAAATACAGTAAAAAAGATGTGCCCGCAAGAATTGAAGAGTTACTGAAACTCGTTGGTTTAAACGATAAATCATCTATCAATGCATCAAATTTAAGCGGCGGGCAAAAACAGCGTGTCGGTATCGCGAGAGCACTTGCCAATAACCCGGATATTCTCTTATGTGACGAAGCGACGAGTGCGCTTGATCCGGATACGACGAAAAGTATTTTAAACTTGCTGAAAAATATCAACAAAACTCTCGGTATTACCATTGTGATTATTACTCACGAAATGGAAGTTATTAAAGAAATTGCAGATCGGGTAGGCGTAATGTCCGGCGGTGAAATTATTGAAAGCGGCGAAACGTACAGCGTGTTCAGTCATCCTAAAGAAGAAATTACGAAAGATTTCGTTCAGGAGATATATAACTTTGAAATCCCGTCGCAAATTAAAGAAACGCCGGGTAATCAAGTTATTACCATTCAGTTTTTAAGTGAAAACGCCGAGGAGAATTATTTAAATCAGCTGTACAGGAATTTTGATTTGAATATAAGCATTCTCAACGGAAGAATTGAATATATTAAAGAAAAACCGCTCGGCTTTTTAATGTTTCAAGTATCCGGAGATGCTCAGGAAATAGAACGTCTTAAAACACATATCGATAAAACAACGGGAATCGAAAGGGTGGGTTACATTGGATAATTTCAGCCAGCTTTGGCCGTTGCTGTACCGTGCTTTGCTCGAGACAGCGCTGATGGTTTCTATTTCAATATTTTTTGCAGTGTTAATCGGGCTGCCGCTCGGTATTCTGCTTTACATTACGCAGCATCCGCTGCTGTTTAAAATTAAACCTTTAAACAGCGTGCTCGGCTGGCTTGTGAATATTATCAGGTCGTTTCCTTTTATTATTCTGATTGTGGCGATTATGCCGTTTGCGACCTGGCTCGTTAATGCTTCACACGGCCCGGTTTTTGCAAGTGTTGCTCTGTCAATTGCAGCAGTGCCGCTGTTTGCACGTCTCGTTGAATCCAGTTTTAACAGTGTAAAAGACGGTGTAATCGAAGCGAGTATTGCAGGCGGTGCTCCGCTTTATTTAATCGTTACGGATGTGCTGCTGCCGGAAGCGAAGAAAAGCATCGCGCAGGCAATCACACTGACGATAATTTCAATTATCGCCTTCAGTGCAACTGCGGGTGTTGTAGGCGGAGGCGGGGTCGGCGACCTTGCAATCCGTTACGGCTATTACCGATATGACACGCTGACGATGATTGTGACAGTAGTCGTCCTCGTTGTTATCGTGCAGATTGTCCAGTGGGCTGGAGACTTTATCTCTAACAGAACGGAGGAGAAATAATGCGCGGAATTATAATATTTTTAATTGGCACTTTAGCCGTTATAGCCGGCACTAGCATACTTCTATATGAAGACGAGGGTGAAGTGATTACCATTGGTGCATCGAGCGGACCATTTGCAGATATGGCATCTTTTGCCTTAAAACCCGTCTTGGAAGAGAACGGTTATACGGTCGAAATCGTTGAATACAGCGATTATATTCAGCCGAATAACGCGCTTTCAAATGGCGACCTCGATGCCAATCTCTTTCAGAACGTCCTGTTCATGGACAGTTATAATGAAGAAAATGATGCTGATTTAAAAAATATCATTCAGGTGCCGACGGCACCCATGGGGCTTTACAGCAGTGAATTCAGTTCGCTGGAAGATATTGCTTCCGGCAGTGAAGTAGCATTGCCTTTAGATCCAGTCAACTCCAGCCGCGGTTTTTTAACACTGCAGGACGCGGGGCTGATTACCATCAGTAACGACGCAGATATGTTTGCTATCGATGAAGCAGACATTATAAATAATAAAAAAAATCTCGAGTTTATTTATCAGGACGCCGGCCAGCTGCCGAGAAGCGTTGACCAAATCGGCCTGTCGCTTGTCCCGGGCAACTTTGCGCTCGCAAGTGATATGAAGCTTTCCGATGCCCTTGCCCTTGAAAACATGAATGAATACTTTAGAAATCAAATTGTAATTAACGGCGATGATGCCGGAACGAAACTGGAAGAAGATTTAATCAAGGCTGTAGGGTCGGAGGAATTTAACGAAGTGATTGATGCTGACTTTAAAGGATTCGACAAACCGGAGGAGGATGAATAAATGGCAAGCGAACTTTTAAAATCATTAAGTCCCAGCTATTTCAGCAGTATGATGAATGCAGAGCTCGAAGTCGGCGATAAGCCGCTCTTAAATCTTGCAGTCGGTATTCCCGATGGACAGACGCCTGAAGTCATTACCGATGCAGTTAAAGAAGCTGTTGATAAAGTAGAAAATCAAAAATACGGCGCATTTCGCGGCAAGCCGGAACTAAAAGACAGCATAAAGCGATTTTATAAAAGAACTTACGATGTAGACCTTGAAGATGAAAATATAGCCATCTTGTTCGGCACGAAAAATGCACTGGTTAACTTTCCGCTCGCTCATATCAATCCCGGTGCAGGCGTGATGCTGCCGAATCCCGGTTACGCAGATTATATTACTGCTGTGGAACTCTCGCAGGCAAGGCTGATCGATATGCCGCTCCTTAGAGAAAACAATTATCTTCCTGACTTTGATTCGCTCGAAGCAGAACTTAAAGAAACGGACCTTATTTACTTAAACTATCCATCCAATCCGCTCGGGGCAGCCGCAGATAAATCATTTTTTGATGATGTGATTAAACGGTTCAAAGGCACAAAAACACAGATTGTTCATGATTTTGCATATGCTGCTTTCGGCTATGACGGTCTTCACCCGAGCATTTTACAAAGTGATCCGGACTTTGAAGTATCGATGGAAATTTATTCGCTGTCGAAAGGATTTAATATGTCCGGCTACAGAATCGGTTTTGCAGCCGGGAATAAAGAGATGATAGAAAGTATTAATAAGTTTCAGGATCATACGAATGCAGGGGTTTTCGGTGTTACTCAGGACGCGGCAACAGCGGCGCTCGACAATGCAGATACTTTGATTCCTGAACAGAATGAAATATTCAAAAAGCGTAAAAATTTTATTAATAAAGCGTTGCTGGATTTAAATATCCCAATAGAGCCGATTCAGGGCGGCATTTTCGGGTGGATAAAAGTCCCCTCAGGTTTTAACGGCGAAAGTTTTGTTCAGTACCTGCTGAAAGAACAGTCTATTCTTGCAACGCCGGGGAAACCTTTCGGGTCCCGAGCCGAAGATTATATCCGCATATCTTTGGCCGTTGCAGATGAAGACTTAAAAACATTTACAGAAAGACTCCGTGAGATTAAAGAACTCTATCAAGATTAGTTTATTGTCTGTCATCAAATGTGGTATTATTTACCCAGATATTAAATTTTGGGGGCGGCATGAGAGTGACTAAGTTTTTTAATCGAAACCGCATGTTAATCGTGCTGTTTGGCATAGTAGTATTAATTGCATTAATCGGTTTTTCTTTGTCGGACAGAGATTCCACAACGAAAGCGGAGCAGTTCACCGGTGATACGGCAGCCGCGACTCAAAAGGTTGTCGATGCGCCGTTCAGCTTTATAGGAAATATATTTTCAAACATTGCAGGAAGTTTCAGTGCACTTGAAGAAAACGAGGAACTGAAACAGCAGCTCGATATGCTGCCGCAGCTGCAGGCGGACAATGAACGTCTCAAGGCTGAAAACGAAGAGCTGCGAGAGTCTCTGGAAGTAAGTTCCAGTATGGCTTACGAGACTGTCAATGCCCGGGTTATTTCACGTGCACCTGACCAGTGGCTTGAATCCTTTACGATTGATAAGGGAGAAAAAGACGGCATTAAAGAAGGCATGGCAGTGTCGACATCGGAAGGACTGGTCGGGATTGTTAAACGCGTTAACGGTAAATCGAGTTTTATCGAGATGATTTCGACGAATGCATCACAAAATAACCTGTCGGTTGAAGTCAGACACAATGATGAAGCTGTTTACGGCAACATCCGCAACTTCGATACGGAAAATGATGTGCTGGTCGTGGAAAATATTAAAAGCCAGGTAAAACTTGAAAAAGGCGACGAAGTATTTACATCGGGGCTGACAGGTGCTTTCCCTGAAGGTATTGTTATCGGTAAAGTAGTGGAAGTTGAAAACGATGAGTACGGACTGAGCCAGAACGCTTACGTACAGATGAACAGTGACTTAAATGATGTGGATAATGTGTTTGTCTTAAAACGCGATCCTGAGTCACTGGAGGATTGACAAATATGCAGACGATAGTAATTTTTATTATAGGAATATTACTCATGTATACTGATATGGCTTTTACCGGCTTCAGTCCGATGATGGTTTTTGGAGTTGAAGTTTACTTTGTGCCGAAGCTTCTGTTTATGTATATTCTGCTTTTAACGATATACGCGGGGCCGGGAATCAGTATGTTTTTTGCTGCTGTGTTCGGTATTATGCTCGATGTGTACATCGGTTCGCTGTACGGTGTTCACATCTTTGGTTTTATCGCCTTCGTAGTCTTTATGCAGGCAGCTTTCAGAGTGTTCTACAGGGATTTTGTAGCCATGGCCTTTGTCGTGCTGCTGAACACCTTTCTTTTCGATTTATACCAGTACGCGATTTACCGGGTGCTCGATTTCATAGCGATGCCGTTTTTCGACTATATCGCGCTCCGGGCAATTCCGAGCGTACTGGTCAGTGCGCTGTTTTTCGTTATCCTTTATGTCCTTGCCATTCAGACGGCGAAGGTCAGAAAAGAATTGCGGAGAATCAATTGACACAGCCATTTATATTTTATATAATACAGTAGTTGATGAAACGTAAACGTCAACCGCACATGTATAGGTTTAAGCGGCAGAGCCCACCTATAGTGGCGTGTCTTAAATAATAGGAGGTGTAAGTATGTTTGCAATCATCGAAACAGGTGGTAAACAGGTAAAAGTTGAAGAAGGTCAATCAATCTTCGTTGAAAAATTAGAAGTTGAAGAAGGCGCTGAATTCACGTTTGACAAAGTACTTTTTGTTGGAGGCGACAACGCTAAAGTTGGAGTTCCTACAGTTGAAGGTGCTACTGTTACAGCTACAGTTGAAAAGCATGGACGCGGTAAAAAGATTAACGTTATCAAGTTCAAACGCAGAAAAAACTACAGCCGTAAACAAGGTCATCGTCAGCCTTATACTAAATTAACAATCGGCAAAATCAACGCGTAATGATTAATGTTATCGTTGCCCGTAACAGTGAGAAACATATTACCGGATTTACGATGGACGGACACGCGGACTTTGATGTTCACGGAAAAGATCTCGTATGTGCAGGTGCTTCGGCAGTTGTATTCGGCAGTGTGAACGCAGTATTTGCGCTGACTGATTACGAGCCGGCCATAGATATGGCCGACGAAGGTGGATATTTAAGTGTTAAGCTTGAAGATACATCTGATGACAGAGTTCAATTGATTTTGGAAACAATGATTGTGTCATTAAAAACTATTGAATCAGAATATAGCGAATTTATAAAAATTGAACATGAGTGAGGTGTATTGAATGTTAAAATTAAACTTACAGTTCTTCGCATCGAAAAAAGGGGTTGGGTCGACTAGAAACGGTCGTGACTCTGAATCAAAACGCCTTGGTGCCAAAAGACAAGATGGACAATTCGTAACAGGCGGATCTATTTTATTCCGTCAGCGCGGTACTAAAATTCACCCGGGTGAAAACGTAGGACGCGGCGGAGATGACACTCTATTCGCGAAAATCGACGGTGTTGTTAAATTCGAACGTGTCGGACGCGACAAAAAACGTGTTTCTGTATATCAGGAAGCAAAATAATAATTTTGTGGCATCAGCTTCTGCTGATGTCTTTTTTTATGAATGTTATAATTAAAAATAGAGAATCTTACATGGAGGTGAGTGTTATGTTTATAGATTACGTATCCGTCTACTTGAAAGCAGGTAACGGCGGTAACGGTCTGGTAGCATACCGCAGAGAGAAATATATTCCGATGGGCGGGCCATCCGGCGGAGACGGCGGTAACGGTGCAGATATTATTATGGAAGTAGATGAAGGATTAAGAACTTTAATGGACTTCAGATTCCAGCGTCACTTTAAAGCATCCCACGGAGAAAATGGAATGAATTCTAATATGCACGGTAAAAACAGTGCGCCATTAGTATTAAAAGTGCCGCCGGGCACCATAGTGAAAAACTCGGAGAATGGCGAAACGCTTGCCGATCTGATTGAACACGGCCAGCAGGCGGTAATCGCTAAAGGCGGACGCGGCGGACGCGGCAACTCCCGCTTTGCTACAAGCCGCAACCCCGCACCTGACTTTGCGGAAAACGGAGAGCCCGGTCATGAGCTCGAAGTCACAATGGAACTTAAAATGATGGCGGATGTCGGTATTGTCGGTTTTCCAAGTGTCGGTAAATCAACCCTGCTCGGCACTGTATCAAAGGCGAAACCGAAAGTCGGAGATTATCACTTCACTACGCTGCAGCCGAACCTCGGCGTAGCACAAACAAAAGACGGAAGAACCTTCGTCATGGCTGATATGCCGGGACTTATTGAAGGCGCATCAGGCGGTACAGGGCTCGGGCACCAGTTTCTCCGTCATATCGAAAGAACAAAAGTGCTCGTGCACGTAGTGGATATTTCTGAAACTGACGGCAGAGATGCGGTTGAAGATTATAAGACTATCCGCAGAGAAATGGCGATGTTTAACGAAGAACTCCTCGAGCGTCCGGAAGTTATCGCTTTAAATAAAGTGGAGTTAATCGATCACGATGAAGAAATAATTAATAACTTTATAGACGGCATTGACTCCGAGAGTGAAATTGTACAAATTTCAGCAGCAACGGGTGAAAATATCGATGCGCTTCTATATAAAGTGGCAGATCTGCTTGAAGAACAGCCGGTTGTTAAAGAAGAGATTGAGACGGAAAGCCGCGTTGTATACCGTCATGAAAAAGATCCTGATAAATTTGAAATTACACGTGATGATGACGGTGCCTATGTTGTATCGGGTGCAGCAATTGAACGTCTGTTCATGATGACAGACTTTAACCGCGAAGCCGCAGTACGCAGATTCGCGAGACAAATGCGCACGATGGGCATCGATGATGCACTTCGCGACCGGGGTATACAGGCTGGAAATATTGTGCGTATTTTAGGCGGAGAGTTTGAATTTGTAGAATAGGTGATTATAAATGTATCAGTATATAAAAGGTAAGCTGACGGAAGTCAAACCAGCCGGAGCGACTGTAGAGACAGGCGGTATCGGGTATTTGCTGCTCGTACCGAATCCGTTCCGGCTTGAAGGCTATATCAATACGGATGTAACGATTTTTACGGAGCTCATTGTAAGGGACGATGCACATACGCTGTACGGCTTTACCAGTGAGAGTGAAAAATCAATGTTTAAATCTCTCCTGAAAGTGACCGGAATTGGTCCTAAAAGTGCCTTGGCTATACTTGCTGCAGCAACGCCGAATGAAATAATCAATGCAATAGAACGGGAAGATAATGCTTTTATGCAGAAATTCCCGGGCATTGGGAAAAAGAGTGCCAGCCAGATTATTCTCGACTTAAAAGGCAAGCTGAAGCCGGATGAAACAGCGGATCCTGCTGAAACAGCGGCTGCTGCTGCGGATTCTGTTTACGTCGATGAGGCGCTGCTTGCGCTTGAAGTGCTCGGCTACTCGAAACGTGAGCTGACACGCATCGAGAAGAAACTTGCAAAAGAAAATATCAGTTCTGTTGATGAAGCAGTGAAGCTTGGACTTAAACTATTACTAAATTAAACGGGGTGAAGTAATGGATGAACGTATTTTGGATGAGCATGAGCACGATGATGAAGCGTCGCTCGAATTATCGCTCCGGCCGGCAAAATTGCAGCAGTACATCGGACAGGATGCGCTTAAAAATAATTTAAGCGTGTTTATCGAGGCGGCAAGAATGCGCGAAGAAGCGCTGGATCATGTAATTCTGCATGGCCCGCCGGGGCTCGGTAAAACGACGCTTGCCAATATTATCGCTGCTGAAATGAACGTTAATATTAAGACGACATCCGGGCCGGCGGTTGAACGAGCCGGTGACCTCGCTGCGATTTTATCCAGTTTAGAACCGGGTGATGTGCTCTTTATCGATGAAATTCACAGACTGCCGCGTTTCGTTGAAGAAATTTTATATTCCGCCATGGAAGATTTCTTTATCGATGTGGTCATCGGTCAGGGCGATGAAGCGAGAAGTATCAGAATCGATTTGCCGCCGTTTACTTTAGTCGGCGCAACGACCCGTTTCGGAAGTCTTTCAGCACCGCTCAGAGACCGTTTCGGGGTACAGCTCAGACTGCAGTATTACGACCTTGACAGTCTGAAGCTGATTATCGAGCGGACAGCGGATATTTTTGAAGTGGCGATTCCGGAAAACAGTTTGGAAGAGCTCGCGAGAAGATCACGCGGCACGCCGAGAATAGCAAACAGACTGCTCCGGCGCGTCAGAGACTTTTCAATGGTTAAAGGTGAAGAAGCAATTACACTAGATACTACGAATTATGCACTTAAAGTGCTGGAAGTCGATCCGGAAGGCCTTGAGCCGGTTGACCATAAAATTATGCGGACGATTATCGGTACATACGGAGGCGGTCCCGTCGGCCTCGAAACCGTTGCGGTATCCATCGGCGAAGAAGTCGTGACACTGAATGATGTATATGAACCGTATTTAATCCAGCGCGGATTTTTGGAACGGACACCAAGAGGGCGTAAAGCCACAGCGAAATCATTTGAATATTTTAAAAATATTGATTTGACTTAAGCTGGTTTAGGAGGAAACACATGAAGTTAGAAGAATTTGATTTTCATCTGCCTGAAAACTTAATTGCGCAGACACCGTTAAAAGAGCGTACGAATTCAAGGCTGCTTGCTGTTAATAAGACGACAGGCGACTTGACCGACAAACATTTTTACGATGTCGCGGATTATTTTACTCCGGGGGATGTACTCGTATTAAATGATACGAAAGTACTGCCTGCAAGACTGTTTGGCATCAAAGAAGAAACAGGCGCAAAAATTGAAATGCTGCTCTTAAAACCGCTTGACGGCGGATACGAAGTACTCATCCGTCCGGCGAAAAAAATCAGTATAGGTACAAGGATTACTTTCGGAGAAGGCAAGCTCGTTGCGGAATGCACAGCGAAATTCGAAGAAGGTATTCATCATATGAAGCTGATTTACGACGGCATTCTGGAACAGGTTCTGGATGAACTCGGTGAAATGCCGCTGCCGCCGTATATTAAAGAAAAACTCGATGATAAAGACCGCTACCAGACTGTCTTTGCACGGGAATCCGGTTCAGCTGCAGCACCGACAGCAGGGTTGCACTTTACCGAGACACTGCTGAAAGAGATTCAGGATAAAGGTGTTGAAATTGTTTATATTACGCTGCATGTCGGCCTCGGAACTTTCCGTCCAGTCGCAGCAGAAACGATTGAAGACCATAAAATGCACAGCGAATTCTATATGATGACAGCTGATGCGGCAGAAAAACTGAACCGGGCTAAAGATGCTGGCGGTAAAATTATCAGTGTCGGTACGACGAGTACCCGTACGCTCGAAACTATTATGCATGAACATGGCGAATTTAAAGAAGCCTCCGGATTTACAGATATTTTTATTTACCCGGGCTTTATTTACAAGGCGGTGGACGTCTTGATAACGAACTTCCATCTGCCTAAATCTTCGCTGGTCATGCTGGTCAGCGCGTTCAGTTCGAGAGAACATATTTTAAATGCATACGCCCATGCAGTCGACTCGGAATACCGTTTCTTCTCGTTCGGCGATGCGATGATTTTATATTAAAGAGGTGACTACTTTGGCAATTCGCTATGAACATATTAAAACGTGCAAACAGACGGGTGCGCGACTCGGCAAGCTCCATACACCGCATGGTGTTATCGATACGCCGATTTTCATGCCGGTCGGCACGCTCGCAACAGTCAAGACGATGTCTCCGGAAGAGCTTGCTGATATCGGTTCACAGATTATTTTATCGAACACATATCACTTATGGCTGCGGCCGGGAAATGACATTGTTAAAGAAGCCGGCGGCCTCCATAAGTTCATGAACTGGGACAAGCCGATTCTGACAGACTCGGGCGGTTTTCAGGTATTCAGCCTGAGCCATCGCCGTAAAATTACCGAAGAAGGCGTCCATTTCCGGAGCCATCTCGACGGCTCTAAATTATTTTTAGGTCCGGAAGGCGCGATGGATATTCAGCATGACCTCGGCTCAGATATTATGATGAGCTTTGACGAATGTGCAGCGATTCCTTCGACCCACGATTACGTTAAGCAGTCAGTTGAACGCACGACACGCTGGGCTGACCGCGGTCTCAATCACCATATTAAAAAAGGACACGATAAACACCAGGCGCTCTTTGGCATCGTCCAGGGCGGGGAGTATAAAGACCTCCGCGAACAGAGTGCGAAGGATTTAGTAGCAATGGACTTCCCGGGCTATTCCATCGGCGGCTTATCTGTCGGAGAACCGAAACCTGTAATGTACAGAGTGCTCGAAGAAACCGTGCACCTGCTGCCGGAAGATAAACCGAGATACTTAATGGGCATCGGTTCGCCGGATGCTCTGATCGAAGGTGTTATCCGCGGGGTCGACATGTTTGACTGTGTACTGCCGACGCGTATTGCACGAAACGGAACAACGATGACTTCCGAAGGACGTGTTGTCGTTAAAAATAAAAAATTCGAACGCGATTTTACACCGCTGGATCCGAATTGCGACTGCTACACTTGTAAGAACTACACACGTGCCTACCTCAGACATTTATTTAAAGCAAATGAGATACTCGGATTGAGACTTACTACTTATCATAATCTTTATTTTCTGTTAAACTTGATGGAAGATGTTCGAACTGCAATTTTAAATGATAATTTATTGGATTTTAAAGAAGCATTTTTCGAATCTTATGGATTGAATACTGAAAATCCGAAAAATTTCTAAGCAGGAGGAAATTGCGCAATGGAATTACTCGTAACTTTTGCACCGATAATCGTTTTAGTTTTAGTTATGTATTTCTTAATGATCCGCCCGGCTCAAAAAAGGCAAAAAGCGGTTCAGGAAATGCAGGCTGGACTGAAAAAAGGCGATGAAGTTATTACAATCGGCGGTTTGCACGGCACTGTAGAATCATTTGACCAGAAACATATGTACTTACGTACTGACGAGTCAGCTGTTCTTAAGTTTGACCGTGTTGCATTAAAAGAAGTTGTAAAATAAATACAAGAAACCTAAGTCGGCATTTGTCGGCTTTTTTTATTTATCTTTGTAATTTTTAACGTTATAATTAACTCATTGTAAAAACTAGAGGTGTCAACGTGAAAAAGAAATCCAGTAAATTAATTATTGCACTGATGATTGTTGTCGTACTGTTTACAACAATCGCCTTAACGCTTAAAGATGTATTAAATAACGTCAATCTCGGCCTGGATCTCCAGGGCGGTTTTGAAGTTCTTTATCAGGTCGAACCTCTTGAAGAAGGAGATACGATTGATGACAGCGCAGTCCGGAGTACAGCATCAACACTCGATTCAAGAGTTAACGTACTCGGTGTGTCGGAACCGAATATACAAATTGAAGATAATAACAGAATCAGAGTGCAGCTTGCCGGTGTCGATGACCAGCAGGAAGCAAGGGAGCTTTTAAGCACCCAGGCTGAACTGACAATTCGCGACGTCGACGATAATGTACTGCTGTCCGGCAAAGACTTAGTCCAGGGCGGTGCGTCTCAGGATTATGATGAGATGAACAATGCCATGGTGTCTTTAGAACTGCGTGACAGCAATAAGTTTAAAGAAGTGACTGAAGAAATTTCACAGCGTCCTCCGGGTGAAAACCTGATGGT
>X87_Garden_Dormouse__coassemble_161_pt1 | contig 12855 bp, 15 predicted proteins | sample X87_Garden_Dormouse__metabat2_low_PE_003 | metagenome-assembled genome bin X87_Garden_Dormouse | reverse complement strand
GCGGAAAAACTGGTTGAACTGGCACTTGAAATGGCAGATGCGAAAGACCATGAACGCATGATTGATCTGTTCTGCGGTGTTGGAACATTCTCGTTGCCGTTTGCTAAAAGAGTAAAAGAACTTGCAGGTATTGAGATTGTTGAATCATCTATTGAATCGGCGAAACGCAATGCTGCAGATAACGGTATTGATAATACTTATTTCCTTGCGAAAGATGCGCGCCGTGGCATGGATGAAATACTCGAAACGTGGGGGATTCCTGATCTTCTGATGCTGGATCCGCCACGTTCAGGTGCAGGCGGCAAAGTAATGCGCCGTATTGCAAGGCTTGGAACAGACAGAGTAGTCTATGTTTCATGCAATCCGGAAACATTTGCAGAAGATATTACATGGCTGAGAGAATTCGGCTATGAATTAAAAACTGTGCAGCCGGTGGATTTATTCCCGCACACGGTGCATGTTGAAGTGGTGAGCCTATTGGTTAAGACCATTTGAAGATAAAGAAGCCGTTTGAAGAATGATAAAAATCTTCAAACGGCTTTTTAATATATTAATCTAATGAATCCGATACTTTAACAATTTGTTTTCCGAAGTTGTCTCCGGTAAAGAGGTTTCTGAAGGCTTCTGGAATTTTATCGAATCCTTCAGCAATCGATACTTCGGATTTAATTTTACCTTCCTGAACCCACTGGGCAAGCTGCTTACTTGCTTCTTCAGCTTCATCTTCGAATTGAGCGACGAGAAATCCCTGCATCAGGGCTTGAGATTTAATCAGCTGCTGCTGGACGCGGGGACCGTTATCTTCTTTACTGTTGTAAGAAGAAATCGCTCCGCAGACAGGAATTCGTGCAAACCGGTTCAGATGTTTAAACACTTCGTCTGAAACAGTGCCGCCGACGTTTTCAAAATATACATCAACGCCGTCAGGCACTGCAGCTGCAAGCTTCTCTTTAAAGTCATCTGCTTTATAATCGACGCCGGCATCAAAACCTAATTCTTCAGTAAGATAAGTGACCTTTTCCCGGCCTCCGGCGATGCCGACAACTTTTGCGCCTTTAATTTTAGCAATCTGGCCGACGACAGAACCGACCGCACCGGAAGCAGCAGAGACAACGACAGTTTCCCCTGCCTGCGGTTTACCGATATTTAATAAGCCGCCGTAAGCAGTGTGGCCGGTCATACCGAGTGTGCTTAAATATAAATGAAGCGGAACTTCCGTTGACGCTACTTTACTTACACTGTCAGCTGCCACCGTATTATACTTTTTCCATGACAGATGACCTGTCACGACATCATTTTCCTTGAAACCGTCAGCATTCGACTCCAAAACTCTGCCGAGCACGTGACCATTTAATGGTTCATCTATATCAAAAGGTTTCGCATAGGATTTCGTATCATTCATGCGGCCGCGCATATAAGGATCGACTGAAATATAAACACTTTCAATCAAAAGTTCATTGTCTCCGGGCGTGTTAATATCAATATCTTCGAATCTGAAAATATCGTCACCAGGCATTCCTTCCGGACGTTTTGCTAAAACTATCTGTTCATTTTTCAAAATAATCCTCCTCAAAGTATTGTTTAAGAGCATACCTATGTATAATACCCGGAAAAGGATGGGTTAAATTACTGTATACAGAATTTTATTTAAGAGGATAAAAATCCATGGACTTTGTTAAATCAACAACGTCTCTCAAGCACAGAATACACTAGTCTTCATCTGCCAGCCTGCGCAGTTCATCCCGCGTTTCTTTTGGCAGTCCTTCACCGTAATCCATCATGCGGACAATATCTTTAAATGCTGCTTTCGGTATTTTCAAATCATCCAAGTCATCAATAGTAAATTGCAGATCTATTTCATCTTCACGGCCGTCGCGCAGTTTCGTGACAAAATCCGGCTCTGTAATGAACGGGCTGGAGGCACCGACCATGTCTGCATATTCCAATGCTTCCAGTGCTTTGTCCGGTGAATTTACACCGCCTGTTGCCATCATCGGAATTTCTCCTTTTACATGTTCGTAAACGACTTTATTAACAGGTTCACCCTGGTGCGGACCGGCTGCACGGACTTCATTCTGATAAATATTGCGTCCCCAGCTTGCGATAGCGAGGTAATGAATATCTGTAATTTCCCGGGCCCAATCGACGAACTGTAAAAATTCATCTACGCTGTAGCCGACGTCATCGCCGCGGGTTTCCTCAGGCGTGCCTCTGAAACCGAAGATAAAATCTGCAGGCGCATGTTCTTTAATTACGTCACTGACTGCTTTAATCACTTCGAGGCCGAAACGGGAACGGTTTTCGAGTGAAGCTGCGCCGTACTCGTCCTCACGTTCATTCGAAAATTTAGAGAAAAATGTCTGGATTAACAGACGCTGGGCTGCTGATACTTCCACACCGTCAAATCCGGCATCGATTGCCCGTCTTGCAGCATCTGCATACTGTTGAATAACTGTATCGATTTTACGTTTTGTCATCGGCAGCACCTGGTGTTTAATTGGTGTGTTTAATTCCATAAAGCTCGGGCCGTAAACCACTCCAAGATCCAGTATAGCCTGATTGGAAAACCGCCCGGCGTGGGTTAACTGCAATATCGCTTTAGCACCGTCTTTTTTCATCGCTGCAGCGAGTTTTTTCAACCCCGGCACTGTCCGGTCATCACTAACGCTGAAGCCGTATTCAAACAGCTGGCCGTAAGGTTCGATATAAGCAGCTCCTGTTACTTGAATCGGTGCTGATGCTGCTCTTCGTGCATGATATAGCTCATCTTCAGCGGTAACATAGCCGTCGACAGTCGATGAGTTTGTAATCATCGGCGAGAGGACGAAACGGTTTGACAGTTCAATCCCGTTCGGTAAAAGTAAAGGTTTAAATAAAGGCGAGTATTTTTTATTCATCATGCTGCTCCTTAATATGTACGTTCTTTTCTTATTACTTTCAAAGTAGCAAGGTATAAAATTAATGTCAATCAGCTGGTTGGAAAATCGCATCAGTATCATCCTGATATTGATTATGAGCAGCCGTGCTGAGTCCGTTCAGTTACTATGATACAATCATGTCAGTATAAAAAATAGTGTGAGGGTAAATAAATGAAGCAATTACTGGATGTCTCCGATATTGAAAATATAAAAATTACCGGCGTGTCTTTTGTCGATGATATTGTTGGCCTCGGTGAGAAAAGAATCACAATTGATGTGAAACATTTTAACCGTCTGGAACTAAAAGAAAATGAGGCTGAATTAGTTATTAACCGTAAATCCCTGGCCGATTACCAGGATGAGCGGAATAAGGCACTTCTTGAGCGCGAGAATTATGCAGAATTCGACCATATGAACAGTATGCTTGCTATGCTTGAGCATGATTTTTTCAGCATTGACCGCATCAAATTATTCTATCGGAACGCTGATAACCTTTCCGGAGAATACGTCATCGATACTTCAGATGAAAACCTGGTCGCCATGAAGAGTGAAGTGCATAATGGAGAACTGCTTCTAAAAGTGTACTCTAAATGATGGATAAAAAGGATGAAGCGGCTTTATTAGCTGTTCCATCCTTTTTACTTAGGAAAACGCTGAATACATAATGGTTTAACAGGCACGGATGTTGAGCATTACAATTACATTGACGATAAAATTTAACACCGATATAATAAGTATAATTTGGAATACAAATGTGCCTTAAAGGATTTGTTCAAATGATTAAATTTAGCGTATTGGATTATGCTGTTATAGATGAGGGGCAAATGCCGGAAACTGCACTGAAAGAAACTGTTAAGCTTGCCCAAGCTGCTGAGAGTTTAGGCTTTCAACGGTTCTGGATGGCGGAACATCACGATGTGAATGCATTTGCGAGCAGCAGCCCTGAGCTGTTAATGATGCACATACTCGGCCAGACATCAACTATCCGGCTCGGCTCCGGAGGGGTAATGATTCCGCATTACAGCCCTCTGAAAGTTGCTGAGAATTTCAGGGTAATGGAGAGTTTATATCCGGGCAGAGTAGACCTTGGTGTTGGAAACACGCTTGGGACCCCTGCGGTTAACAAATCGATGAACGAAATGCGTCCGCGAAAGCAGCGTTATGAAGAAAACATCAGTGATATAAAGAAATACGTTACGAATACCGATGATGAGAATCACCGTTTTAATGAGGTTGCTGCAAATCCAAAAGGAGAAACGAATCCGGAAATGTGGGTGCTCAGCACGAGTGTCCGCACGGCGGAACTTGCTGCCCGCCAGGGTATTGGGTATACGTTCGGCCTGTTTCCTCATACTTCAAAAGATAAAACTGAGGTCGGTAAAGAAGCAGCGCGTGTATACAGGGAACATTTCGTGCCGTCTCCGGTCATGGAGAAGCCGAATGTTATGATCTCACCTTTTGTAGTCATTGCAGAGACAAATGAACAAGCGTCTAGATTCGCAAAGGCTTTAGATCTATGGCTTCTCGGCAAAATGAATTTCAGTGAATTTGAACGTTTTCCATCGGTTGAAACTGCAGAGAAATACACTTATACTGTAGAAGAACTGAAAAAGCTGTCGGCAAACCGCTCGCGTATGGTGGTGGGAGATGGAAAGAGTGTAAAACAGCAGCTGGAGACACTTGCAGAAACATTCGGCGCCGACGAACTTCTGCTGATTCCGCTGATGCCGGGTGCTGAAAACAGACAGCGTGCACTGGAATTAATATCATCAGAATTCAATTTAAAAAATAGAAAGAAGGATAACAATGAAAAAGGTTGCTAACTATTTATGGGTTGAAAAAAACGGCGAGGAGTACACGCTTATCATGACTCCGGAACTCCAGGACGATATCGGTACTGTAGGATTTGTAGAATTTACAAAAGCTGAAGAGGTAGCTAAAAACGATTCGCTGCTTGAGCTTGAAGCATCTAAAACAGTTCTTGACCTGGCATCACCGCTTGCTGGTAAAATTGTTGCAGTTAATGAGAAGGCAACAGACGAGCCTACACTGTTAAACTCGGCTAAAGCAGATGAAAGCTGGGTTGTTAAACTTACCGGTGTTGACGAAGCTGAATTTAATGCGCTTGCTGATGCTTAAATAAAAGCGGAATATATATTTTAAGGCTTGCATTCATATGTGCTTACATAGGGTGTAAGTCTTTTTTTAGAATTGGGTGAAATTATATGATGACTCAGACAGACAGACTCCATTTTTTAATATCTTATATGCAGCAGGAAAAAAATATTGAACAGTCGGTGCCGGACAGTTTTAACGAACGTTTTGAAGTATTCCGGGGACTTGCCAACGAACGTCCCGCAGTTAAAATCAGCAGGGAATTTCTCGATGTGCAGGATGCGTTTTTATCAGAATATAATGCTGGAAATGTGACGGAATTTGAATCGCTGAAACCCGTGAAAAAGCAGCTTTACATATGGCAGGGAGACATTACGGCGCTGAGAATTGAAGCAATCGTCAATGCAGCCAATACTGAAATGCTCGGCTGCCTGATTCCTAATCATAACTGCATCGATAATATTATTCATACGAAAGCAGGAGCGGAATTACGTCTTGAATGTGCGGAACTAATGAAAAAACAGGGCAGAAAAGAAGCGGTAGGCAGGGCGAAAATCACGTCCGCTTATAACCTGCCTGCTGACTATGTTATTCATACAGTAGGGCCGGTAGTTCAGGACGAGAGAGTATCTCAGATGAAACAGGACCTGCTTGCTAAATGCTATAAAAGCTGTCTTGAACTTGCCAGGCAAAAAGAAATCAAAACAATTGCCTTCTGCAGTATATCTACCGGGGTCTTTGGTTACCCGAAAGAAAAAGCTGCAGAAATTGCAGTAAATACTGTACAAGAATATTTAGAGGAGACGGGGTCTGAAATTAAGGTTGTATTTAATGTATTTAGTAAGGACGATTTAAAAATCTATAAGAATCTTTTGACTTGAGAGAGGTTGTATTTGGATGGACGCTTGGATGACACTGAAAGAGAAAAAATCAGAAAGTGAACTGCTCGCCGGCCTGATCGGTGAAGCTGATGCGGTAGTCGTCGGTATCGGTGCCGGAATGTCAGCAGCTGACGGTTTTACATATATCGGGGAGCGCTTTAAAAATAATTTCCCGGATTTTATCGAAAAATATAACTGGTTTGATATGCTGCAGGCAAGTCTGTATAAGTTTCCGACCTGGGAAGAATACTGGGCGTTTCAAAGCCGTTTTATAGTATTAAATTATTTAGATCAGCCGAGAGGCGAAGCTTATACTGCGCTCAAGAAAATGATTGAGACAAAACCTTATCATGTCATTACGACGAATGCCGATAATGCTTTTTATGCTGCCGGCTATAACATGGATAAAGTACTTTATTATCAGGGTGAATATGCCTTAATGCAATGTTCGCGTTTCTGTCATGATAAAACCTACCGGAATGATGAACTGATACGGAGAATGGCTGAAGAGCAGCAGGATATGAAAATACCGTCAGAACTTGTTCCGCACTGTCCAAAGTGCAGTGCACCGCTTGAGAAGAATAAGCGCACCGCAGAAAAAGGGATGGTGGAAGATGCGAAATTTAATGCAGAGCGCGATACTTATAATGCATTTTTAAAAGATCATCAAAAAGGTAAAGTTATGTATCTTGAAATAGGTGTTGGACATACAACGCCTCAATTTATAAAACATCCATTCTGGCGTCAGACGCGTCAAAATGAAGATGCACTGTTCGTGACAATGAATCAGAAATCTTACAGAATTCCGGAAGCTATTAAAGCACAGACAGTTTTTTTAACAGACGATATTCAAAAGACGATTTTAAATGCCCATAAAAATTAAGAGGTAAGGGTGACTATAATGTATTTAATCGAACCATTCCGCAATGGAGAATATATTACAGACGGTGCTTACGCACTTGCGATGCAGGTTTATGTTCAAAACAATATCTTTTTGGACGAAGGAATTATATTCCCTTACCACTGTGCCCCGAAAGTAGAAATCGGACGCTTCCAGAATGCTGTATCTGAAGTAAATCAGGATTACCTGGAAGAAAATGATATTCTTCTCGTCAGAAGAGATACCGGCGGCGGCGCAATTTTAGTAGATGACGGTGCAGTTAACGTTTGTTTCTTAGTGCCGGAAGACACAGGTGTTTACGGAAATTACAAAAAGATGTATGAACCTGTAATAAAAGCTTTGAATAATCTCGGTGTAAAAAATGTAGAACAGAGCGGCAGAAATGATCTTGTTATAGACGGCAAAAAAGTATCCGGCGGAGCGATGACAATGTCAAACGGCCGGGTGTACGGCGGTTTTTCACTCCTGCTCGACATTAACGTTGAAGCAATGGTTGCTGTACTGAACCCTAACCGCAAGAAAATCGAATCTAAAGGAATTAGATCAGTACAGAGCAGAGTGACAACTCTGCGTGAACATTTAGCACCTGAATACAAAAATGTGACGACTGATGAATTTAAAGATTTAATTATTAAAGAATTCCTGTCAATCGATGATGTCAAGGATGCAAAACGTTATGAACTTACTGCTGAAGACTGGCATCAAATCGATAAACTTGTTGAAGAAAAGTATAAAAACTGGGACTGGAATTATGGTAAATCTCCGCGTTATTCATATAATAGAGACAGCCGTTTATCGGCAGGAACAGTAGACATTTCTCTCGAAATTGAGGGAGGCAGAATTGATCAATGCTCAATTTTCGGCGACTTTTTCGGACAGGGTGACATTGCAGATGTCGAAGAAGCTCTGAAAGGAACAAGGGTGGTCAGAGAAGACCTGAATGAAAAACTGAACTCACTTGATCTAAATCATTATTTCGGCAAATTGGAAGCATCGGAACTGACGGATTTAATTTTAAGTTAAAGTAAGAATAAATTGTACTGATTCAGGGTATCTTCATTTGTGAGGATACTCTTTTCATTATGAATTATGGTAAACTGATAGAAATGGAGTATGTGTGACAGGAGGGTGTTCAGTGCAGCAGTTATATGCCAAAGTTATCGACGAAGAACAACATCAGGGTGTAACGATTTTAGATAGTCATAATAACGTTGTCGGAGATGTGTTTGCTACAACGATATTAGGCTGTGATGAGAAGAATACTTACGGTTTTCAGCATGTCAGCGGTACTGAGATTTTGCTCGGTCTTCAAAGAAGAAGATTTAAAGACTTAAATGTAGCAAAATATACAGTTGAATATATGGGCAAACGATTTACCTTTAAAGAACGTAAACTTCATAACTTTATGAATTTCAGAGCGGACGGCACTGTACTCGAGACACCTTACGTATTTAAAGATGATAAAGAGGTCACATTAACAATGCACCGTGAAGATAACTTAATCGGCTCGATGAACGACCATAAAATATATGTTGATGACATCTCGGACATTGAAGCGGGTCTCTTGATACTGATGTATTTTATGTTTAAATTATATAAACGGGAAGATTATCATATTGCCCGTATTCTGCACCGCAACTGGTAGCAGATAGTTATAAATTTTGTATAATGAAATTAATTATTTAGCTGAGGAGGCAGTATATGTTAAGAATATTTTGTGTGGCAATTCCAGTCCTGGTGTTACTGCTGCCTCTCTTTATGGATGCATCCGTCGTATGGATTTTAAATATACTTCTGACATCACTTGGAACACTATTCGGGTCTGTTAACTACAGGTACAGAAAAGAAAAACTGTGGCTTTTCGTATTAATATTCAACGTGATTTTATTCTTGTATTACATCTATGCAATGATAAATTTCTTCGTATAAAAAAAGACTTCCTTTTGGAAGTCTTTTTAATTTTGCGGTTCGGTATAGCTGTAGTCATTTAAATCCAGTTCAGTCGGCATACCGTTCAGAAGAAGCGCGACTTCCTTGCCGACAAAAGGACTTGCAGTTAAGCCTGTAGAACCCATACCGTTCACGACAAAAGTATTATTATCGACGTAGCCGATGAAAGGCAGAAAATCCCGGGTGTAAGGTTTTAAACCGACCCCCATTTCAGTAATCTCGACGTCTTCCGGTTTAAAATATTTATATAATTCATCGCGTAAATAGTTATAGCTTTCTTCGGAGGGTTCAGTATCGAAAGAATCAGTATCGATATGGGTCGTTCCGATAACGTACTTATCATTTTCCAGATGCACAATATAGGTTGGTCCGAGTGCCATCACGACAGGAGACTGCTGCACTTGCTGCTTTAACAATTTAAAATGCATAATCTCTGCACGCTGATGGGCAATTTCAGGTTTATATTTCTGCTCTTTCCCCCAGGCACCGGTTGTATAAATTTTAAAAGTATCATCATCAATGCTGTTTTCATAAGACTTCTCTTCCCATCTGCCTCCAAGTCCGATAAAAGCTTCTTTAATAGCAGCAAGCAGTTTTTGTCCTCTGACCTGGCCGCCGCCTTCTACTATTAGAGCGGGATACTCAGTCGTGAGCGCCGGATGCAAAGCAGACAGTTCTTCTTTGGTAAGCTGCCTTACTTGCCCGACATCCGGATTATCAACCGCCTTATCGCTGATTCTTTTCGTTGCCTTGTCAAAAATATTTTCTTTGAACAGACATATAGCACCGCTGTTCTTATATCCTGTCGACATACCGGATTCTTTTTCAAGCGTGCTGATAAAATCCGGATAGTAATGAGCGCTTTTTGTCACAAGCCGGTACCATTTTTTATTGCGGCGCTGGCTGATCCAGGGACAGACAATACCTGCTGATGCGAAGGTAGCCTGGCCTTTATCTTTGCGGTCGTATATCTTTACGCTGTTTCCCATTTTGACGAGATGATAGCCGATTGATGCTCCGGCAAGACCTCCGCCGATAATTGTTATATTCATTAAATCACTCCTGTGTTATGGCTGTTAAAATTATGATATGTTATTTACAGATGAATTAGAGAGAGGCATGTACATGGATAAGTTAGAACTGAATATTTTTGAAAATAAATCTGCCTTAAAAAGCATATCATGGATTCAAATTCTGGCAATGATCGGCACCTTTATATTGTTGTATTTACTTGAAGGACTCGTTATTAAACCGACGGGCAGCGCCCTTGTCGGCAGAGAACAATTTGGCATTGCCGGTGCAGTATTTTTTATTATCGCACTATTTTTTATTATTATCATTGTTCACGAAGCAATCCACGGCCTGTTTTTTAAAATTTTTAATCCGTCAGGAAAAGTAAAATTCGGCTTTAAAGCAGGAATGGCTTATGCGACTTCACCGGGTACTGTGTATACAAGAGGGCAGTTTTTTATCATTATCGTTATGCCTTTTGTAATTCTGACGGCGGTTATGATGACGATGATGTTTCTGCTGCCGAACCCGGCGTATAAATACTATATTGCTCTTCATACAGGCGCCTGTGCAGGGGATTTCTACTATCTATATTTAATTTTAAAACATAAGCATCTGTCTTATGCTGTCGATACCGAAGTAGGCATGAGCCTGTACGAAACTGAGAAACAGACAATTTAAGTGGTAGAACGTGTGTTCGTTATTTGCTATAATGAATTTGGGTGAAGATGATGGAAAAACGAATCATTCATATAGATATGGACGCGTTTTATGCCCAAGTGGAACAGCATGACAATCCTGAACTGAGAGGGAAGCCTGTCATAGTCGGCGGGCGTTCGTTTAATAGAGGTGTTGTCGCGACAGCAAGTTATGAGGCGCGAAAATTCGGTGTGCATTCAGCCATGCCGACCAAAACTGCTCATAAATTGTGCCCGGACGGTATATTTGTCCATCCGCGTTTTGAACGGTATAAAGAGATTTCAGCTCAGATCAGGGAAATATTTTTAAGTTATACAGAATTAATAGAGCCGCTGAGTCTGGATGAAGCATATTTAGATATTACAGAACTCGTCAATAGAGAAACATCTTCAAGAGAAATTGCATTATCTATTCAAAGCGATATTTTTGAAAAGACGGGACTGACTTCAAGCAGCGGAATTTCTTATAATAAGTACCTTGCTAAAATTGCTTCCGGCATGAATAAACCGAAGGCAACCACCGTTATAGATTATAATAACGTGCTCGAGATTCTGCATGTACTCCCCATAGGGAAATTTCCCGGCGTTGGCAAAGTGACCGAAGAGAAAATGCTCGGCATGGGAATCAAAACAGGAAAAGATTTATATGATTTATCTAAAAATGACTTAATACTGAAATTTGGGAAACGCGGTGAAAGTTTATATAATAAGGCACGTGGAATCGGCACAAACGAATTGACAGTGCAGCGTGAAAGAAAATCTGTCGGCAAAGAAACAACATTTAATTACGATAGAAACGACGATGCTGAAATATTAGCTGTACTGGAAGAACTGTCTAAAAAAGTGAGTACAAGACTCGACGACAGACAGCTTGCAGGCAGAGTAGTGACGGTAAAAATAAAAACCGGCGGCTTTGAAGCGCACTCAAGACAAATGATGACGATGGATCCTATATTTAAAAGTGAAGATATATATCATTATGCCTATAGCCTGTACCACGAAGTGAAAGAGCAGGATGTTCCGATACGTTTAATCGGAGTGACCGTTTCAGGAATTGAAGAACGGCTGTACAGAAATATGACCATATATGATTTTATAATGTAGCAACTTTGTTATACTGTTAAATAAGACTAAAAGTAAGAAGGTATAAAAAATGATAGTAAAAACACAGGAAGAATTAGAAAAATTAGAAGAAATCGGGCAAATATGCGGCCGTGTCTTAAAAGCGACTGTAGAATATGCTGAAGTCGGCATGTCGACTAAAGAGCTCGATGACTATGCAGGAAAACTGCTTGAAGAATACGGTGCAAAAAGTGCGCCGATCAGCGAGTATGACTTCCCCGGGTACACATGTATCAGTGTCAACGAAGAAGTTGCTCACGGAATTCCCGGCCCGCGAAAAATTAAAGACGGAGACATTGTTAACGTCGACGTATCAGCAGTAAAAGACGGTTATTATTCAGATACAGGAATTTCATTTATCGCTGGAGAAAATGAAGATCCGTTAAAACAGAAAGTCATCGATGTGACTGAAATGGCATTCGAAGAAGCACTGAAGAAAATTAAACCGGGTGCAAAAGTGAGTCAAATTGGCCGTGCAGTATTTAACACAGCACGCCAGAACGGACTGACTGTTATTAAAAATTTAACAGGTCACGGAGTAGGCAAAAGTCTGCACGACCAGCCGCAGCATATTATGAATTATTACGATCCGACGGACAGAACAATCTTAAAAGAAGGAATGGTTATTGCGGTAGAGCCGTTTATTTCTTCAAAAGCAACGATTGTGACAGACGGTAAGAATGACTGGGCCTTTGAAACAAAAGACGGCAGCTACGTTGCACAAAAAGAACACACAATTATGGTAACGAGCGACGGCCCGAAACTGCTGACTAAAATAGAAGACTGATTTTAAATGAAAAACCCTGTGCATCCATTGGATGTACAGGGTTTTTGGTGTGCGTGTGGATTTTTTGTGTGATGCGTAACAATGAGCGACGCTCATTGATTAGGTAAAATTTATCAACTATTAAACATAAAGAAAAACGGTACTGAATGCGAAAACGATTAATGTAAATAAGACGATTGGAATACCTGCTTTTATTGCCTTTTCTTTGGGATCCAAATTTTTATTATTTACAAAAAGTTCAATTGATAAAGTCATAAAGCTGAGTATTAAAGTAAGTGCGAAATGTGTCCCGACATTCTCTTTAAACCCATCCGTCATGGAAATTGAATTGATGAGAAACGTTCCGAGTATTATTATTGTTAAAAAGTATTTAGTGATAAAATCATCTTTTGGTGCTTTTTTCATGATTATGCCCCTTTAGTTTTATTATCAGTTTAGCAATATAAATTCTAACATTATTCCTGATAAAGAA
>X87_Garden_Dormouse__coassemble_158_pt1 | contig 13176 bp, 13 predicted proteins | sample X87_Garden_Dormouse__metabat2_low_PE_003 | metagenome-assembled genome bin X87_Garden_Dormouse | reverse complement strand
ACGTTGTCGATTTAACAAAGTACATACAAAACAAAAAACCGGAGGCTCTCTTCTCATCAAGAGGTCCTCCGGTTTCTTCTTTGTTCATTATCTTGTGGTCGTACGGTAATCGATACTGTAAGGCAGTTCGACTGATGTAGTATCGACTTCTTCTTCATTCATCAGTTTTGTCAGCAGTCTCATGCCTACTGCGCCAAGGTCATATAATGGTACTGCGACACTCGAAATTTTCGGTCTCACCATCGTTACCAGACGCGTATTTGAACAGCTGATAATCTGCAGACGCTGAGGCATTGCAACTCCATGTTCATGCCCGCCGTGCAGTATACCTATCGCTGCTTCGTCACTGATAACAATGACTGCATCGCGTTCATTATCGAGCAGTTTGCCGAAGATTTCTTTACCTTTTTCGTAATCTCCGGCATCTTCTGTCATCAAATAATCGTCGCCGTTGAATCCCGCTTCTTCATATGCTTCTTTCATGCCTGAAATCATACGTGATTCCTGATAACGGGAGTATCCTGCTGTAACAAAACAGATATTTTTAGTGCCGTCAGCGATGAGCTTCCCTGCAACTTCTTTTGCTGCTTCATAGTAATTAATATTAACGTTCGGAATGTCATTATCTTCCTCACCTGATCCGCAAATCACTACAGGCACTCTTGAAGTTTCAATATCCTGAAGCACATCGCTGTTCAGTTTCCCGCCGAGGAAAATAATGCCGTCAACCTGTTTGCTGACCAGGTTTAAAAAGGCATTGCGTTCTTTCTTAGGATCCTGATCTGTGTTCGTAATAATAATTTGATAATTATACATTTCTGCGATGTCTTCAAGGCCCCGCGCCAGCGCTGAATAATAAAGATCTGAAATATCCGGAATAATCACGCCGACTGTCGTCGTTTTCTTGCTTGCAAGTCCTCTTGCCACCGCATTCGGGCGATAGTTCAATCTATCTATAACATCTTTAACTTTTTTTCTTGTTTCAGGTTTGACGTTTGGATTACCATTTAAGACTCTAGAAACTGTTGCCATGGAGACTTTTGCTTCTCTAGCCACATCATATATAGTAACTGTCATAATATCCCTCCGAGTCTAATGTGAAAATGTAAACGTTTTAATCAATAATACCAAATTTTTGGCTTCTTTGGTACCGTATATGTAACAATATTATAACAAAAAAATTCAGTCACATGGAGTGACTGAATTATTTATCCGATTTTTTGGGCTTTGCAACGGATTTCTCCGCGTATTTCGACATATCAACCACGTTCGGCCGCTTCAGATTACTGTCTGCGACTTCCTCCTGGATTGCCTGCTGCTGAAGCTGGACTGCTGAGTCATCGAGTTTCTTAACTCTCGATTTTTCGTCCATTTCAGCTTTCTTGTCTTTAACCATCTGTTTAACATCACTGACTTTCTCATCGAGCTTTTCAGAGATTGAAGGTCCGTCATTCTGTTCATTGACTACAGAATCCTGGAGCTTCTTAATGTCATCTCTTAAAGCATCTCCCGATTTAGGAGCGATAAACAGACCGCCGACAACGCCGACGAATAATCCCAATGCGAGACCTACCGTAAAATCGCGGCCGGTCGATGTTTCTACTTGCGCATCGTAGCTCTCGACACCTTTTACGTGTCTGTCTCTATTATACGTTTCCATGATTTAACCTCCAAACAGGATCAATCATTGAGACTTATAAATTCTCTGACTGCCCGTCCACATTCACTTTATTGTAAGCTCTGTTGCGCTGCTGCTGTCTTATTTGCCATTTATCCGCAATTTCCATAGCAACGTTTGACCATTGTACAACCTGTGAAATTTTCTCTTCATTTTGAGAAATGTTATGTGTAATTGAATTCGTAACACGGTCGACAGAATCATTTAAGTTGGTTACAGAATAACCGACACCCTGCACTGCATCCACTACAGCATTAAGTTTTTCAGACTTGCCTTGAATATCTTCAACTAAACGATTCGATTTGTGCAGAAGGTCTGTTGACTCGCGTGTAATTCCCTGAATCTGACCATCCAGTCCATCTAAGGTGCTGGCTACGTGGTCCAGGTTTTTCTTAACCGAGAACAGTACAACTGCAATTGCGATACACAGTACTAAAAATGCAATCGCGGCAATACCCGCGGCAATATATAAAACTATTTGCCAATCCATTCTAACGCCTCCAATATTTCTTTTCTGTATTCTTAATTATCATAACCTAATTCACAATGATATAAACATTTATTTTATATAACTCTTCGTTATTTTAAGAGAGCAGTTCAGTGAAGCGTTTTTCATATTTCTGGATATCTCCTGCACCCATAAATATAATAACGCCGTCTGCATGTTTATCGAGACGTTCGAGGTCGGCTTCCGTCAGCAGCTCTGCCCCGGGTATTAAATCGACCAGGTCCTTGCTCGATAAATTGCCGGCAGTTTCACGAGCTGAGCCAAAGATATCAACTATATAGGCTTTATCGGACGTTGACAGTACATCGGCAAATTCCTGCAGGAATTTTTCCGTGCGCGAAAAGGTATGCGGCTGGAAAACCGAGATAATTTCACGATCCGGATATTTTTTACGTGCTGTCTCAAGTGTTGCATCGATTTCTTTTGGGTGATGGGCATAATCGTCAACAATTACCATATTATGAAGTTTAGTTTCAGAAAAACGGCGTTTTACACCTTTATAATTTAAAAATGATTCTTTAATCAAGTCGATATCCAGGTCTTCGAGATAAGAGACTCCGATTACTGCCAGCGAGTTTAAGACGAGGTGATCACCGAACATCGGAATTTTAAATGTATCATAATGAACACCTTTAATTTCCACATCAAAAACAGTGCCGGATTCAGTCACTTTAATATTCTTCGCAATGATATCATCACCGCTCTCAATACCGTAGGTCAGCATGTCCTTCACGTGTTCTTTAATTTGTCCGATATACGGGTCATTGCCGTAAGCAATGACACATTTCTTCACCTGCGATGCCATTTCCTTAAATGCGTCCACTACATCTGAAATATCATTAAAGTAATCAGGGTGATCAAAATCTATGTTTGTAATGATTGCATAGTCGGGATAGTAGCTCAGGAAGTGACGTTTATATTCACATGATTCAAAAGTAAAATACTTACTATCCGGCAGGCCGAATCCCGTGCCGTCACCAATCAGATACGTCGTTTCTACATCTCCGTTCATCACGTGCGAAAGAAGACCTGTCGTCGATGTCTTACCGTGCGAACCGGTAACGCCGATTGAAATATAGCTGCTCATAAAGTCTGCTAAAAACACATGATAGCGGATGACTTCAAAGCCCATTTCATAAGCTTTTTTTATTTCAGGATGGTCATCTTTAAATGCATTTCCTGCAATATATGTCATGCCTTCGACGATATTATCTTCGGAAAAAGGCAATATTTTTATTCCCTTTTTACGCAATGGACCCTCTGTAAATACTTCGTTTTCAATATCAGAACCCTGCACTTCATGACCTATGTCATAGAGAACCTGAGCAAGTGCGCTCATTCCCGCACCCTTTATTCCGATAAAATGATATTTCTTCACGATTACACCAATCTTTCATCGATTATTATATTTTATATGATCAAATACACTCTGTTTTACTGTTTTGTTCACCGTGCCGATTGATATCCGGTTCGGTTTGTTGGAAGTAGGAATGACAGCAAGTGCATCATTGCCTTGTGTCAGTTCATCTGTGCCGCTGACTGCGTTATTATCCGGATCGCAAAAGGCAATCTTGGTCTGCAGCAGCTGCAAAAGTTCGTAGCGGATATCGATTTTTGTATCCATATGGTTTGCAATGACATGAATGCCGAGAGGTTTTCCCTGTTTTAAAATTTGTATCAGCGCGCGTACTGCATCCGGATTTTTATTCTGCAATAAGGCAGCAAGATCATCGATAATAATTACCAGGGTTGCTTTTCTCGACTCGAATTTCACGCGGCTGTTATAACTCTGAATATTTCTGACATGTGCCCTTCTGAACGCCACACTGCGTTCATTCAGCTCGTGCAGAAACATTTTCAGTGCTTCTTTGTCTGTCGGTGAAACTCTGCTGCTGTATGAATGCGGCACGTCGAGATAGTCATCATATTTGTCATCTTCAGCTGCGATTGCAATTTTTAAATCGTTCGAATTGTGGTTCATTAACAGCGACAGCAGTATATTGTCGATTACATTCGTATCGTAATTCGGCTGATTGCCGTAAATTAAAATATGTCCTGCTTTTGATAATTCATAGCTGAAAATTTTATCGTCAACCGTTTTACCGACTGCAAATTTGTAATCACTTTTACGAAGCTTTAGACTGCTCGCTTCAAAAAGCGTGCGGAAAGTAATCGGACGCGGATTTTCAAGCGGAACTTCGAGACCAATGTTGGACGTGCCGATCAGCGGGCTCATAATACGCAGTTCATTAAGGCTGAGTTCTTCTTTCAAAGCTGCATTCAGACGCGGTATATTACTGACTCTAAAGGCACGGTTCAGCTTCACTTCATAGCGGCCGATAATACCGTTTGAAGTATAACTGATGACACGGCCTTCCACATTCAGTTTAACAAATGCTTCGTCAATTTTTTCTGCCAGCGCTTTGTCCGGTTCTTTATAATCAGCTGCCTGGGCGCTTCCGAGCATGCTTATACCCGGCTGTGTTGCATTCGGGCCGATTCGTTTGCCGTTTGCCGCCTGCTGTTTTTCGCGCAGTTTGTTCTGTTTTGAACCGAGTACACTCAGTGTATCATGCTGCTTTTCTCTCGCTGGCGCTTTTTGCCTGGACTTTGCGCTGCCTGCTCTTTCTGAGTCGCGTTTCTTTTTAAGCGCAGCAAGCTCCGTACGGCGCTGCTGCTCTTTTATCTTCTGTTTATCTTTCCTTTTTTCACGTTCGGTACGTTCCTGCACAATTTTATCGACAATGACAGAATTATAATTTTTAAATTTTTCAAGGTAAATTTCACGCTCATCCCGTTCGGGCCGTTCCGGCTTTTTTAAGCCGTAAACTGACGATGGAACCTGACGCGCTTTAGAAATCGTCATTCTCGTCGGCCGTTTTACCGACGGTCTTGACGTGCTGTATTTCGTTTCCTGCTGCGGCCGTCTGACATAGGCAGGCGGTGAATATAATGGAGTTTCAGGTTCGTTATCCGCATCGTCCGGACTCCCGATATCAAGAGGAAACTTGAATGCTTCTTTACTCTCTTCTCTGTCGTGGCGTTCCTTATTAAATTCTCGTCTTTTTCTTCTCGTCATTTAATCTCACCTTTATCCGACCGGGAACGGCTGGCCGACGCTGTAACTGCCGTCTAAAACATAGATACCTTTTACCCCGTCATCTTTTAAGTTAAGTTCCTTCTTAGAACAAATCATCCCGTTTGAATCCACACCCCGGAGAGTGGAAGGCTTAATATATAAACCGCCGGGCATTACAGCACCGACTCTTGCTACGACAACCTTCTGCTCCGTATCAACGTTCGGCGCGCCGCAGACAATCTGCAGCACTTCTGTGCCGACATCCACTTTTGTGACGTTCAGTTTATCCGCATCCGGATGCGCTTCTTTTTCGATTACTTTACCGACGATAAACTTCGGTGTCAGATCGAACTCAATTGTTTCAAGGCCGTTCTTCTGAAGGAGTTCGTTAATACGAGGCACCATCGTTTCATAGTCGCTGATGTCCGCATTTTCAAGTGACAGGTTATCCGCTGCCTTGAAAATATTCAGGCCGATGACTTCATCGCCGTCTTTAATCAGAGTAATATCGCCATGGTGTTCATATGAGACATTCTCCGTCTTTCTTAATGTTACAAATAATACATCTCCAACGTTTTCATTGTATGTGAGTCTCACATCATTCACTACTTTCTTCGCTATTTGTTTTTGTTATTGTAATTTCTCTGCTTGCCTAATATAAATACAGGCTGCAGCTTAGCTCCGTCGTATGAAAACGACAGAGATGTTATCGGTGTCAGTCCTTCTGCAAAGTACTGCATCATCATCTGTGCCATAATATCGTAGCCGACGTTATTTTTACAGTCCGCTATAATCAGCACATCCTGATGCGGCAGGCCGACCAGCATTTCGCCTTCTGTTTTTTCCAGCATTTCATGCAGGAAGTCCGTATTTAAAATACGCGACGAATCGTAGCCGTCATTATGATTAATGAAGTAAAAATCATTGTCCTGAACTGTCTGTTTTTTAATTTCAACCGGCAGATTTTTTAAATTGTTTTCCGCAAGCACTTTCATATCTTCTTCCGACATGCCGAGAGAGTCAAGCAATGCTTCGTCGATTAATCGGTAACTCTTATCAAAATCAACTGCATAATAAATATTCGTTTCATTCGTATGCGGTGTAATGATAAACGGCTCGCCGCCTTTAGTTTTATCGGGGAAACTCGTTGCACGGACAACGGGGTAAATCGCCGCTGTCTCCGCATCGATTTTCTCTTCGCCCATACGCGTCAGAGATTCATCGATATAATAAACAAGTTCATCTATAATTTTATCATCATTCTTCGCTTTATTCAGTGCTTTTGATAAAGCAATTGTAATTCCCTGGCCGTTATCAGTACGCTCAACGCGCAGTTCTTCCTTTTCGCGGTTGAATTTATGTGAAACATCATTTCTTTTTGCCGTGATTCTTTCAATAATCAGATCACGCAATTTATAAATATTCATGATTTACCTCCTGTGTTATTTACCTAAGCTAATAATTTGATCGCCCTGTTTAATAAACCCGTAAAAGCTAAACAGTTTATAGAATATCAGAGTTACAATTAGAGGTAAAACGATATGAAATACCAGAATCAGCATAACAGTGGACATCGACAGCCCCATCGTTTCAACTGCCATAATCTGGCCGACGAAGCCGCTCGTTCCCATGCCTGCGCCGGCTGCATTATTTTCCATCGGAAAAAAGACAGTCATAATCGGTGCAATAATTGCACTGGCGATAACTGACGGCATAATAATGAAAGGATTCCTCAGTATATTCGGCACCTGCAGCATCGATGTGCCGACACCGATTGAAATGACACCGGATACGCCGTTATCTTTGTAGCTCATCGCAGCGAGCCCGACCATATGGCAGCAGCAGCCGATAACTGCTGCACCGGCGGCTACACCGCTTAAGTCGAGCATGAGAGCAAGAGCCGCACTCGACAGCGGCGCTGTCAGCGTGATGCCGAAGACGACACTTACAAGAATGCCCATCATAAACGGCTGCTGATCAGTCGCAAAGACGATAATATCGCCAAGCCCCGTCATTACACCGCCTACTGCTTCGCCGATTAAACCGGCGATCAGAAAACCGGCAATTAAAGTAAACAGCGGTGTCAAGATTATATCGAGTTTCGTTTTCTGCTGATAAAGTCTCGCCGCTTCAATAATTATTAAACTTACGATAAAACTCGCAGCCGCCCCGCCTAGATCATAAGCGTGCTGGCTGACAGCGAGCACCGAGAAAATAACGAGCGGGGGAGACTTCAAGCCGTAAGCAATGGCAACACCGATCGCAGCGCCTGTTAAGCTCTGTGCTGTATCGCCGATTACCGACAGGCTGCTTAAAAACGGGATATAAGATGCCGCAGTATTAATAATCAGACCGATGATTAAAGTGCCGAATAAGCCGAGTGCCATAAAACTCATCGCTTCTATAAACCAGCGGTGCAGTATGTTTTTCATAGCTTATCCCCGGATTCTGTCTGCAGTTTCATTATTGACGTTTTTAATCAGTGAAGTTAATAAATTATGTGCATGCAAATAATCCTCATAGTTAATAATGGAGTTCGCCGTGTGAATATAGCGTGAACAAATACCGACTACAGCTGACGGCACTCCGTTCCCTGAGACATGAATGCTGCCGGCATCCGTTCCGCCCGGTGAGTGATAATACTGATACTTAACATCCGAAGCTTTGGCTGTATCGAGCAGAAACTCCCGCATTTTAGGAGAAAGAATCATAGTGCGGTCAAACAGACGAAGCAGAGTTCCCTCTCCTATCTTGCCAAGATCGTCTTTTTTGCCCATCATATCGTTGGCCGGTGAACAGTCAACAACGAAAGCAATATCGGGCTTAATCATATTAGCGCTGGCTTTCGCTCCGCGGAGTCCAACTTCTTCCTGAACATTTGCTCCAATATACAAATCGCAGTCGAGCTCAGTATCTTTAAGCGACTCGAGCGTTTCAATCGCAATCAGGCAGCCATATCTGTTGTCCCAAGCTTTGGCAAGTAATTTTTTGTCATTTTTAAGAACCTGAAAATCGACTTTCGGCACGATAGAATCACCGAGATTGATCCCCATTTCAAGCAGTTCCTCTTTTGAGTCCGCACCCACATCGAGAAGCATGTCTTCGATTTTAGTCTCCTTGTTTTCACCTCTTCTGAAGTGAACCGGCACGCTGCCGATAACGCCTGTAATTTCTTCATCCGATGCTGTGCGTACTGAAAACCGCTGACTTAATAAAACATCAGTCGGCCAGCCCCCAAGCGGCGTAAATTTAAGGAAGCCGTTGTCCGTCAGTTCAGTGACCATAAAACCGACCTCGTCCATATGAGCTGCGACAAGAACTTTCGGAGCATTTTTATTTTTGCTCTTTTTGACTGCAAAAATACCGCCGAGGCCATCCTGAATAATTTCATCAGCATATTCCGACAGTTCAGCTCTCATGTATTCACGTACTTTATCTTCAAATCCGGGAGCACCGTGCAATTCTGTTAAAGCCTTCATTCTTTCCAATGTTTTTTTCGACAGTTCCATGAAAATACCCCTTTTAATTGTTAATTATTTAATATTCTGTGTTAAACTACTTCATAAGGAGGATGTACATATGAAGCGTAATTTGATTGTATTTACATTATTGGCTGTAACGGTTATTCCGCTATTAGTATGGTTATTACTGCACCGCAGAGTCGATACGAAGAAAATTGTCGATAACCTGCACCTTCAATTTGAAGACATTTCATTCATTTCACTCGACTACCAGGCAGACGGCCAAAACCGTTTTGGTTTAAATACAAACACCGTAAGCGGTGTGCTGCATGTCGGCAATGATGAAAATACGGTGAAATATAACTTTTTAGCAGATCCTTACACAGCTGAAATCATGGAGATTACTGTTCAGTAATCCCCATGATTTTTTTATTTGCTTAAATGTTCAAATGTTTTTCTGATGCGGTCAAGACCGTCTTCTATACGTGTCCTGCTCGAAGCAACATTGAATCTGAAATGTTTGTTCTCATCGTCCAGATACAGTTTGCCCGGAGACACAGCAATTCCGCCGACTTCCACAAGAGCTCTGTGGACCTCTGATGCATCCAGGCCGGATTTTTCAAAACTGATCCAGCCGAGATAAGTTGCCTTCGGAATATCAAATGATAAATATTCGGACAGATGCTCGTCGATATAGTCGCTGATCAGCTGGAAGTTCTCTGCCACATGATCGTTCAGCTGGTCAATCCATTCCCCGCATTCCGTATAAGCAGCCTCTATCGCCGCGAGTGCGAGACTGGAAGCTGTGTTGACATTATATCTGCTCCCCATTGCAGTAGTAATATCAGCCGTAATATTTCTGTCTTTTGTAATAAAATAAGAGTGCGGAATACTCGCCAGGTTAAATGACTTCCCGAGTCCGGTCGTTACGAGCACGGAATCATTTTCTTCAAGCAGCGATACCATCGACACAAAATCCTCTTTCGGACGGACAAAATCCATATGAATTTCATCGCTGATTAAATATACCTTGTTTTCCTGGCAGATTTTCTTAATTTCAGACAGCTCTTCTTTTGACCAGACTTTGCCGGTCGGATTGTGCGGGTTGCAGTGAATATATAAAGTTACATCTTCACGCGCGCACAGATTCTTAAACTCTTCTGTATTTAAAAAGTATTCCTTTTTACTCTCATCGTAAATCAGAGGTGTCTCCACTATTTTACGGTCATTCCCTTTAATTAAATTCGGGAATGAGTTGTAGGATGGCGTCGTTAAGATAACCCCGTCTCCTTCGTTTGTCGTCTGCCTCATCACTTCCCCGACAGTATATAATACCGAAGCAGCATAGTGAATATCATCTTCGTTTAAAGAAATATTAAAGCGCGTTTTCCACCAGTGTTTTATCGGTTCGTAAAAACGCTCGTTCTGCCACATCGTATAACCGAATATCCCGTTGTCGACACGTCTTTTAATCGCATCTCTGATGACTTCGGGTGTTTCTATATCCATGTCCGCAATCCAGAAAGGTTCGAGTCCTGTCGCTCCGAATAAAGCTTCGGTGCCGTCGTACTGAACGCTGTATGTACCTTCTCTTGACGTAGTTTTATTGAAATCGAACTGTGTCATTATATTCCTCCACTCTAAATGTTTTGTATCCTTACATTTTAACATTGTTTAAGGGATAATACACGAATATAAAAAAGCACCTTCCCTTAGAAAGATGCCTGAATCCAATATATTTTATGACCGCGCTGCGAGAATTTTTCTTCATATTCAGTACGGATATTCGTTTCGGGTTCATCAGCGTGAACATCGAGGTTCAGATTTTCGAATTTCATGCCGTATGTATTCATCGATATCAGGCTGAATTCGAACAGTCCTCTGTTATCCGTTTTAAATTCCACAATTGTGTTTTCTTTTAACAGCTGTTTATAACTCGATAAAAAATTGCTGTGTGTCAGCCTTCTCTTTGCATGACGGTTCTTCGGCCATGGATCGGAAAAGTTCAGATAGACTTTATCGACTTCGTTTTCATTAAAGTAATCCATCAGTTTGTTGGCATCCAGAAGCACGAGTCTTACATTTTCTAACCCGAGATCTACTACCTTTTCCGTTACGCGGATCATAACGTTCTTGTCTATTTCAATCCCGACGTAATTAATATCGGGATTATTCTGTGCAAGCGTCGTAATAAAAGTCCCCATGCCTGTACCGACTTCGATATGAAGCGGCTGATCCTTACTGAAAAACTCTTTTATTTTTTTACTGTAATTATTGTTAACATCCACAAGCTGGTCATTTGATTCCAGATAATCAATCGCCCAGGGCTTATTGCGCATTCTCAAAAATATTCACTACTCTCAATTATTAAATAAGACGGTCCTTGTCCATAACTTTCGACAGGAATAATATCCATTCGTTCATTTCAGTAAATCGTTTCCGGTCTTCATACCATTGAATCATCGTAATTGCCTGTACAAAAGTATACCACTTCATGCGGGAGCGGAGGTCGTTATCGAGTTCTACTCCGTAGTCTCTGAGCCAGCTGTCCCACTCGCTGTGTTCAACATACGGATATAAGATCATTCCGAGGTCGATGGCCGGGTCTGCAATCATTGCACCTTCCCAGTCGACTAAAAAGAGCTCGTCCGTATCAGAAAGCAGCCAGTTGTGATGGTTTACATCACCGTGGCACACTCTGCAATCTGCAACCTCAATTTCCGGCACTGCGTTCTCGAGGTATTGGATAGCATTTCTAACGACGTGATGGGCGTTAACTTTCGGAGATAACGATGACTGTATTTTGTTAAGTAAAATTTCCGGCAGCATCGGTTTCATGCCGAGACGTTTTAACATCGTGAGAAGCGGTTCTGATGTGTGTATCTTACTCATCAGCGCTGCGACCCGCAGCCCTCCCATATCTTCACGTGTCAACTCCCGGCCATTTTTCCAATGCTGTGCTGTTACCACTTCGCCCGTCTCGATCCGTTTTGTCCAAACGAGTTTCGGGACGATGCCTTCTGCGGATAACGCCGCTAGGAAAGGGCTGGCGTTTCTTTTCAGGAATAATTTGCGGCCGTCCTGCTCAGCTTTATAAGCTTCACCGGATGGGCCTCCTAAAGGATCTAATTGCCAGCCGAGTTGATAGAAATGATCCAATTCTTACACCTCGTTTCATCGTTCAAATAAAAATTTGCGCTATAATATTTAATTAGATAGCGCAAATTTAGTTCGTGTTTAAAATTTTATCGGGTTTAATGTTTTATTTCAAGGACAAAAGATGTAATACTTTTGCCAACTGAATGTTAGTACATAGCAACTGTGATGTTGTTCAGATAAATTATTATACACTAAACAAAATGTTGTTTAAAGTTAACTGAATGATGTACTGATTTTAAAGCTCAATTTTTACTCGGCTGCCTGAATCGGACCCGTTCCACGAGCAAAGAAGCAAATGTTAGTATAACAGGTTTTACGCCTTCTGGGAATAGAGGATTTCATTCTTTCATATACTGTATACCCGATGTTTGATTCTTCAAAAATATCTGTTATTATTGCCTGTCCATTAAGCAGCAGATATTCATTTAATGTGTAAATTGAAGCATTAAAGTCAAGGTTTAACCACACACGTATTATATAAAGCTTCCAGATAAATCGCTGTTGCCAGCAGCAGTTCATCGATATTCATACGCTCATCTTTCTGGTGCATCGTATCAACAGTATCGCTGAACATTGCACCGAAAGCGACACCCCTTTCAAGGGTGCGCGCATAGGTTCCTCCGCCGATAGTAAATGCTTCACTGTCATCACCGGTGTGCTTCTGATAGCTTTCCAGCAATTTTAAAACAAGCGGGTCATTCTTATCGACATAATGGGGTTTCTGGTCACTGATATCTTCAATTGTAAAACCTGTTTCTTTTATCGTTTCTTCCAAATTTTCAATGCCCTGATCAAAATCAAGACCAGCCGGATATCTTAAGTTCACCCCGAAAATACCGCCGTCAACTTCCGTATAGTTAATCATGCCTGTATTTACACTGACATTTCCCATCTCCTCGTGATGATGCGCCATGCCGAACTGTTCGCCGCTTAAATTGCCGATGATGTATTTTTCTGCAAAATTGACAAACTGCCTGCCATTTGTGTCGAGCTCAATTTCCGCAAGAAACTTAAGCAGCTCGGTACCGGCGTTCACACCCTCTTCCGGTGTCGAACCGTGTGCACTTTTGCCGGACAGTTCAAGTTTTAAGAAGCCGCCGTCAATTTCGTATTTCCCGGTATTTCCTGTTTTCCGGATAAACCCTTCGTAAGCTTGAATAATTGAGCTCATTTGTGTCAGAACTTTTAGTTTCGCTTCCGCAGACTCCGGCACCATGTTGTAACGCTCACCGGATATAAATGCTTTTAATTCAATATCGCTGTCGACATATTCATCATCGAGATTCGTCTG
>X87_Garden_Dormouse__coassemble_157_pt1 | contig 13306 bp, 11 predicted proteins | sample X87_Garden_Dormouse__metabat2_low_PE_003 | metagenome-assembled genome bin X87_Garden_Dormouse | reverse complement strand
CAGGAACAGCTTAAAGAGCTGAATATCAATATTACAATTGAACAATTTGAAATGGCAACATTTATGGAACGTTTAGGACAGGGTCAGCATGATATATTCCTGCTCAGTTTCACAGCATCTACCGGCGATACGGATTATCTGTTATCTGCGCTGACACTCAGCACTAATAGAGGTTTTGGCGGCAACAGAGCATTCTATACGAACGAAGATGTTGATGCTGCACTGGAAAATGCACGCAGTGCAACAGAAGATGCGGACAGACTGGCAGAGTATACAAATATCCATAATATGCTTCGTGAAGATGTGCCGTATGCACCTTTAGTTCATCCAAATATGACTTTGGCGTATAATACAGCTCAGCTTGACAATGTCGAGCTTGATGCAGCGGGTTATATCAGACTTGAAAATCTTACTTTTAAATGACAAAACGGCACTGCAGCTAACTGGCGGCAGTGCCGTTTTTCTTAAGTTATGATTTACCTTTCAATAAGGCATACCAGTACATAATCGGCAGCATATTCTTTTTGAACTGATAAAAAATCATTTTATCATCAGCCTGATTCAGGAAAGTCGTTTCTTTCGGCTTCCGGTCATAACCGAATTCCGCAAGAATCAGTTCACCGTATTCAGTGGCGATAGGACAAGCTGTTCTGCCGTCGTATTTATGAGTGGGTTCCTGATCATTCATACGCTCAATCAGATTATCGACCAGCACCGGCAGCTGTTTTCTGACAGCAGCGCCCATTTTTACTGTCGGCAGGCTGGATGAATCGCCAAGAGAAAATACAGTAGTATATTTTTTGTGCATCATCGTGTGTTTATCAACGTCTACCCAGCCTTCTTGATCCAGCAGACCGGACTTTTTTAAAACTGAAGGACCATGCATCGGCGGTGTAATAACGAGCATTTCAAAAGGTATAGTATGTGTTTCGCCAGTATACGTATTTTTGAATACAGCCTGTTTCTGTTTGCCTTTAACTTCAATCAGTTCTTCGTTCAGTTTGTAATCGATGTGTTTTTCTTCCATTTGACTAATTAAACTGTCGTTATATTTCTTTACTTCAAACAGTTCTTCCCGCCCGCTTCTGAACATTATATCGACGTTACGATCCTGCTGTTTGATAAAATCATCCATTGTAAACAGCGAGTTTTCCGCAGAAACACCGCCTTTAATTTTTGCTTCTGGCTTGGTTACGATGATGTTGCCAGATTTTGTATTTTTAAGTGATTCGTAGGTGTATTCGACGAGATTATATAAATAGTTAGTACATACACCATTGTGTCCGAGTGATTCCCGTGCGCCTTTAATGGCATCGTAGTTAAGTTCGATACCGAGAGCGACGATTAAAAAATCATAACTGATGAGGGTATCATCAGCCGTTACTTCACGTTTAACAGGGTCTACATTTTTTACTGCTGCCTGAAGCCAGCATGCTCCCTTCGGTATAACTTTTTTCATCGGTTTCCAGGTTGAATCCAGCTTTTCATCACCGCTGCCGACGAGCGGCCATGCAGGCTGGAAATAATGATAGTCGTCCGGTTCTATAATTAAAACATCATCTTTTAAATCTTTCTTTTTAGAGAGTATGCGGCTTGCGGTTGAAATGCCGCCGGTCCCTCCGCCGAGAATAACTAATTTATAGTGCTTCCTCATAAGAACACCTCCGTGTTATTGGAAATATTCCCGTTTACACAGAGGTTACTCATAATATAATTTATTCTTATGATTTATATTTCCGACAATGCCCGGTCTAAATCTTCCGTTAAATCTTTTACATTTTCGAGGCCGATTGATAAGCGCAGCAAATTAGCCGGTGCTTTCGTCAGTTCCTGTTCGACTGAAGCCCTATGCTCTATATAGCTGTGTGTGCCGCCGAGACTGGTGGCCTGTGTGAAGATTTTAACTGTATTGGCTATTTGAAGTGCATCGGAATCATTTCCTTTGACCTGAAATGACATCAAGCCGCCGAAATCGCTCATTTGTTCTGCTGCGATGCTGTGCCCCGGATGACTCGGGAGGCCGGGGTAATGTACAGCTTCAACTTTTTCGTGCTGGCTTAAAAATTCAGCGATTACTTTAGCATTTGAACAGTGTACAGACATTCTTGCAGATAAAGACTGTACTCCGCGCAGTGCCAGCCAGCAGTCAAATGATGACGGTACTGCACCTTTCGCGTGCTGCCATGTTCTAAGACGGTTAAGCATTGGACTGTCTTCTTTTGCGACAACAGCGCCGAGTAATAAGTCGCTGTGTCCGCCGATATACTTGGTGACCGAATGAAGTGAAAAATCTGCACCCAGAAGAAGCGGGTTTTGAAGCACAGGTGTTGCGGTTGTATTGTCCACAACAGTCACTGCTCCTGCTTTTTCAGCTATTTTTACGACTTCAGCAATGTCAGTAACTTTAATTTGCGGATTTGACGGTGTTTCAATCCAGACTATACCCGTTGCTTTGCTTTCCACTGCCTGCCTCAGCTGGTCAAGATTTGTCATATCCACTGCAGTAATATCAAAGCTTTTGCCTAAATCAGTTTCTTCAAGTAAAGTGAGCACACCGAAATACATATCATCCGGCAGAATAATTCTCCGGGGTTTATCTTCAGGCAGAACTTCCATGATTGCTGAAATTGCAGCCATCCCGGATGAAAAAGTTACGCAATCATGTCCTTGTTCAAGCGCGGTCAGACATTCTTCCAATGAACGGCGGTTCGGGTTATCACCGCGGCTGTACATAAAACCGTCGGTATAAGAACCGTCAGCAGACCGTTCGTAAGTAGTAGACAAGTGAATTGGTGTTGTCACTGCCCCCGTGACCGGATCGACTTGTCTGCCGGCATGGATTGCTTTCGTTTCAAAACGCATATATATCCCTCATTTTTAAGTTTATATAAATCAGTATACAGATGACTTTTATAATTATCTATAAATTCAGACATATTTACTATGAAAACAGAGGATTGTTTCCCGTGAAAAAAGGGTAAAAGAATAAAAATGCCGGGAGAAGTTTTTTGATGGAAATTAAAAATATCGAACCGGAAGCAATACCGGACTTTGAACAGCAGCTGCAGCTTGAAAACGTAAAGTATTTAACACTGTGCACAGAAGAAGGCATCATCGCCTGTCTTGCCGGTACAATCAGTCCAAATGATAATGAAATCGATGTGCATTATAATTTTACGGAAGACTTCAATGAACCTGTGGCAAAACAGATGTACGATTCATTTATGAAACAGAATATCAGTGAAGATATAACGTTTAATCCTCAAAGTGAAAAGGAAGAAGTCTTTATCGAATCACTGTAAATTAAAAGCTCCCAATTAAGGGAGCTTATTTGTTTTACCAGCCGATGTCATTTAATTCAAGTACTGTCGGGATTAAAGCACCGTCATATTCTTTTTCAATAAATTCAGCAGTATCTTCTTCCTGATAAAGTTCAGCAATTCTGTTATATGTTTCATTTTCCGCATCTTCACTATTAGCAGCGATGATATTTACATAATCAGTTGCTGTGTCATCTTCGCGGTAAATAGAGTCGTTAATCGGGTGTAGATTTGAATCTTTGGCAATTCCGTTATTAATTACACCGAGATCCACATCTCCTAAGGCACGTGGAATTTGTGCCGGTGCGACTTCTTCAAACTGATAATCATTCGGGTTGTCAACGATTGCATTTTCAATTGAATCGAGACCGTTATAATCTTCGACGAGCGTAATTAAACCAGCATCCTCAAGCAGCATTAATGCACGTCCCTGGTTAGATACATCATTCGGCAGTGCGATTGTACCGCCGTCCGGAATGTCATTAACGTCTGTCAGTGAGTCAGAGTAAATTCCCATCGGGGCAAGATTCGTTGTGGCAATCGGAACTAAATCCAGATTTCTTTCTTCGATAAATTCATCAAAATACGCGACAGTCTGAAATGAGTTTAAGTCTATTTCGCCGTCAGCAAGTGCAGTATTAGGCTGTACATAATCATTAAATGAGACAATCTCGATTTCAATATCCTCTTCTGCAGCTTTCTCTGCTACATAATCCCATACTGCTGTGTCTGTTCCACTGATGCCGATAGTGACTTTTTCTTTACCGCCGTCACCGCAGGCTGAAAGCACAATCCCTATTAAAAGCAAACTGGTAAATAAAATGACTTTTTTCATAATTTATATCCTCCTGTTATTATCTTCTTCTTACAACTCTCGCGAGTTTGTTGCCTGCTGACTGCAGACCCTGCACCATAATAATTAATATGATGACTGTAATCAGCATTGTGATCGTATCGAATCTCTGATAACCGTATGTGATTGCCAGGTCGCCGATGCCGCCGCCTCCAACCGTACCGGCCATGGCAGATGCACCGACTAATCCGATAATGGAAATAGTGAAATTTACAATGAGAGAACCGAGAGCTTCCGGAAGAACGAATTTTATAATTGTCTGCATCGGTGTTGCTCCCATAGCGTCGGCCGCTTCCAGTACTCCTTCGTCGACTTCAAGCAGAGAACTCTCCACGAGCCTTGAGATATAAGGTCCGGCAAAGAAAACCATCGGTACAATCGCAGCTTCGGTTCCGATAGAAGTTCCTACGATAAATTTCGTAACCGGAATTATTGCCACAAGCAGGATGATGAACGGCAGTGATCTGAAGACATTAATCACTGCATTCAGCACTGTAAAAACAGCTTTATTTTCTAAAATCTGGCCGGGTCTAGTGACGTATAACAGAATGCCGAGCGGCAGCCCGAGTATAATCGAGAAAATAAACGAAATACTGACCATCTGCACGGTTTCTAAAAATGCCCCCAGTATTGTATTCCAGCTAACCAGCATATGTATTCACCTCACTGTAATGAATATTGTTTTCTTCTAAATAAAGTAATGCTTTTTCGAGTTCAGGGGCTGAACCGTCGAACTGAACGATTAAATTGCCAAACGGTATACCCTGAAGCTCGGTAATATTGCCGAACAGCACATTCACATCTAAATCGTAAAGCTTGCTGATTTGTGATAGGTACGGTTTCACTGCGAGCTGATTAATGAAATTGATTCTGTAAATATGCTGACCGTCGCTTTCCTGCACCAGATCCTGCACGTAATTCGGCAGCTCTGTCTGCATCACTGTATTAACAAACCGTCTGCCGGTTTCTGTTTCAGGGTTAGAAAAAACATCGAAGACAGAGCCGCGTTCAATAATTTTACCGTTCTCCATTACTGCAACTTTATGGCAGACATCCCGGATAACGGACATTTCGTGAGTAATCAGCAAGATTGTAATATTGTATTCCTTATTAATCTTTCTAAGGAGTTCGAGGATGGACTCTGTTGTCTGCGGATCCAGTGCAGACGTTGCTTCATCACACAGCAGAATTGACGGGTTGGTTGCAAGTGCCCGCGCAATACCGACACGCTGTTTTTGTCCTCCGGACAGCTGGTCAGGATACTGTGACGCTTTATCCGACAGGCCGACAAAATCAAGCAGTTCACTAACACGCGCTTTGATTTCATTTTTCGGTGTCTTATTTAAAATTAGCGGCATAGCAACATTCGTATATATCGTTTTTGAATTTAAAAGATTAAAATGCTGAAAAATCATACCGATTCGTTTTTTTGTTACTCTCAGTTCTGACGGTGTGAGTGCAGTTAAATCTTTACCGTCGACAATAACTTTCCCTTCTGAAACACTTTCCAGCTGGTTGACACAACGGATCAAAGTACTTTTGCCTGCGCCGCTGTATCCGACGACACCGTATATTTCTCCGGCATCGACTTTGAAATTAATATTATCCAGAGCATGAACCGGTGTTTCGCTGCCTGGATACGTTTTATCTACATCGATAAACTCAATCATTAAAAACGCTCCTTAAACATAGTTAAATAGTAGGAATTAAAAAATGTAATAAAAATACACCAGTATATAACCGGTGTTTTTTAAAAAAACCAGATATACATTCCTGAAAAAGAAAATAACCTCTTCTTAAAATATAAGAAGAGGCCGATGTATATTCGCTCTTCTCATCTTTTAGCATGATGCTACAGGATTTGGCACAGTACATTAAGTCTGTTGCCGAGATTTCACAGGGCCAGTCCCTCCATCTCTCTTGATAAGAAAATAAGTTATTTGATTATTTAATTTAAACTAACTATAGGGCACAGCAGAATTAATGTCAACACGGAATCTGAAATTAATTTTAAATGAATTACAGAGCATACTGTTTGATACTATTCATAACAAAGTTTATATAGCTGTTTTCATGCGGAACAAAATTATCTCTGTTAATCATTTTACCGTTAATATTAATCGAGTATATTTCTTCAGTTCACAGTTTTTCAAACACAGGCAATTCAATTTTGAAAATATCAGATACTTCGTCATCTATAAATACATAATCAGGTGTGGTATTTTCCGGAATTTTATATATAAATACATGGCATAGTTCTCTGTCGATAAAATCATCAATAATAATTTCATCCTGTACTGAACCTGTATAAATTAAATCGTTTAGTGTAAGACTAATACCTAGTTCTTCTTTAATTTCCCGGACACCATCTTTAACGCTTTCGTCAGAACTTAAATGACCCGCTGCTGTAATATCTAACATATTTGCAAAGTTTTTCTTGTCGGGACCTCGAAGCTGAAAGTGGATGAAGATTCTGCCATCTTCTTTACTCAGGAACCAGCAATGAAATGTTTCATGCCAAAGACCTCTTTTGTGTACTTCAGCCCTTGAAGCTGTCCCTTTTAATGTCCCTTCTGAATCAAATACCTTAAGCAGTTCGTTTTCCATAGTGCGCCACTCCCATAGACTAAAACATCTGTACAAAGAACAAACTGATTGTTTCCCAGTAATACTGAATGACTACGAACAGTACTGCAAATAATATCGCAGGCAGCATATTCGCAACTCTTATATTCATCAGACCGAGCAGTCTGATTCCAATCGCAATAATCATTACACCGCCGGTGCCTGTAATCGCGATAATAATATCATCCATCAAATCAGGCTGGATGAAGCGGTTGATTTGAGAGGCTGACAAGGCGATGGCTCCCTGAAACAGAAAGACAGAGATGGCTGAGAACATAATGCCGATACCCATCGTGGATGTCAGGAAAATAGCGAGCACACCGTCGATTAAAGCTTTTGTCAGCAGTACGGTGTGATCATTTCTGAGCCCGCTGTCGAGAGCACCGATAATGCTGACTGCTCCGACGACATACACTAATGTGGCGGTAACAAAGGCAGCAGCAGCTCCGCCTTCTGTTGCTCCGGTTTTTGTTTCGAGCCAGATGCCGAAGTGATTCATTTTATCTTCAATTTCCCATTTTTCACCCAGCATGGAACCAAGAGCCAAGCTCGCAACAACGATAATAAGTATACTGTTGGCTTCTAAGGCCATATCAATTCCGATGACGAGTACGGTAATAGACAATGCCTGGAGAATGGTTGATTTCATATTTTCATTAATGTTTCTCCAAAACAAACCGATGAAGCTGCCTAAAATAATAGCCAGAGCATCTACGATAGTTCCAAACAGCGCCATGTCCAATTCCTCCTCGTCCATAAATATCTAACCTAATATATCACAAGGAACACGGCGGTTATATATAAAATCAACTATCCGGAATAGTTGGACAGTTTATAAATATCTTATTTGATTTATAACTTTGCAGTAATATTTTCGTATATATTTATAACAATGATAAAATTATTAATATCTAATCAGAGATCTGAGAGAAAGGTGATTATTATTCAACTGCTCTATCTTTTTATCACTGTAATGATTTTAATTATAATTATTTCCCTGGTAATAAAAACATATGAGTTCTTTAAACTGAAGAAAGCTGTTAAGACGCTGTGGTACAGGCAGGAAAGACTGAAGACAACTGCAGAATATTATATTCATTATCATAACTATTTCGTTAATATTATGGAAAATGAAAATACTGCTGACAGAAATGTTGTGGATGATGAAACTTGGAATGATCTCGATATCAGCGAATTGATGACGAAGATAAATTATACATTTACAACGATAGGAACGGAGCTTCTCTATGCAGTGCTGCGCAATTCAACAGAAAAGAATGTTATAAATGAAGACTTATTGTATAAAATAAAACACGATGCTGGCTTTCGTGAAAAGATATCATACCGCTTAGCCAAGCTTGGGAAATCGGGAAATTCTAACACGAGTAAGTTTATGTATGAATTTGTGCCGGTGAAACAATATCATCCGATATTTATACTGTTTTCATCTATGCCGGTTATCGGCGTGTTTTTATTTTTTATCAATCCTTACATATCTTTACTGACTATCCTTTCAGGATTTGTAATTAATGCTTACTTATCTCATAAACATAAAGGCGGAACCGGGTTTGATTACACAGATATTTTTTATGCTATTAATATTATTGTTACTGCGGGTAAATTAGATTCGAAATTCAACAGTAAAGGTCTGAAGCGGCTGTCGTTAATGAGTCCTCTTTTTGTTAACGACGACAGCGCAGGAGAAATGAATATGGCTGTTCAAGCTTTCTCTGCCTTTAAATTAATGTTCTTAGTAGATTATCATTTGTATCATCTGGTCAATCGTACGATTAAGAAAAACCATGAGCTTTATAAAGAAGGATGGCATTACACAGCTGAGCTCGATCTCCATTACAGCCTGGCAATGTGGAGAGAAACATTGCCGTATTACTCTCTTCCGGAAAGAGAAGAAGCTTCGTATTTGCAGACTGAAGGGCTATATCACCCGCTTGTAGTGGCTGCTGTAGATAATGATTTGAAGTTTGCGAATGATATTCTGCTGACGGGCTCAAACGCAGCGGGCAAATCAACATTTATGAAAGCGCTCGGCGTGAATGTTATAACGAGTAACGGACTGAACACTTCCACCAGTGCATTATTTAAATATACACCAGGCAAAGTAATATCTTCGATGGAAATCACAGACAGTGTTATCGAAGGAGACAGCTATTTTATCAGTGAAGTGAAAGCATTGAAGAGGATTGTTGATGAGATTGAGGATTTTGAAGGAAAGGTTTACTGTATTATCGATGAAATATTTAAAGGAACTAATACGGTAGAAAGACTAGCTGCGGGTGAAGCTCTTTTAAGATATCTGCATGAGAAAGAGAACGTTTATCTGATTGCTGCAACACATGATATGGAACTAACAGATTTACTGAATGGCGAGTTTGATTTCTATCATTTCAGTGAGGAACTTTTTGATGACGATATCGAATTTGATTACAAACTTAAAGACGGGATTGCAACAAGTTCCAATGCTATTGAATTACTAAGGTTATACGGATTTCCAGAAAAAGTGTATAAAGAATCGAGGAATAAAGTAGATAACACATAGCGTTACAAAATAACGCTATGTGTTATAAAAGCTCTATGATGGGGTTTTAACCTTATTTTATCCTGAAATCCTAACGCAAAGTATAAAAAGAGTTTTAAATATAAAACATCCCAGACTTTTATGTCCGGGATGTTTTTGTGTCTTATTTTATTTCTTCGGCATCGGGTAAAATCCTTTGTCGAGCTGCCCCCATAATAATTCAGGAAGGTCGTATTTATCTTCTCTGTCCCGGTCAAAGTATTCAAAGATTTCATCTTCTCTGCCTTCTTCAATTTTACTGATAAAATTGTAATCCAGCAGTAAAACTCTGCCGAGCGCAATTATTTCCATATTCCCTTCTTCTATTGCACGGAGTGCCTGGTCTGCAGTAAAGACTGAACCGATTCCAATGAGTGGCATCTGGCCGTCGATCCACTGATGAAGTAATTCTATACGTTCAATATCCTTATATTTTCCTTCACGTGTCTTAGAATGAACTTCGCTTAGTGAAGCGTGTAAATAATCAATCGGTTTTTCAATCAATTTGCCGATCAGCTCTTTTGTAGTTTCCATGCGGATGCCGGGAGTTTCTTTTTCTTCAGGTGAGAAACGGTAACCGATGATGAAATCATCTTCAGCATATTTCTCTTTGGCTTTTGTTACCGCGTCGACAATCTTCATTGCGAACAGAAAAGGGTCTTCGCCCCACTTGTCAGTACGTTTATTAAAATACGGAGAAACGAACTGATGAATAATATAATGGTTGGCACCGTGTATTTCAACGCCGTCAAATCCTGCTTCAGCGGCTCTTCGTGTGGCTTCGCCAAAGGCTTTTATAGTTTCAATGATTTCCTCTTCTGTAATTTCGCGTACCTCATGCGGTTCTGTTTCATCAAAACTCTGCATCGTAATGGGACTCGGTCCCGCAGAATCAGAGTTCGGTGTTAACCGCGGAATCGCCTGAGCACCGCCGTGGTGGATTTGAAGAATAGCTTTCGCGCCGTTTTCTTTCATGGCATCTGCAAGACGTGTTAATCCTTCTATATCCGAGTCGCGGACCACTGACGGCTGGCCGGGGAATGCTTTCCCAAGGTCCGTTACGTTTGATGCAGCGGAAATAGACAGACCGACGTCTTTAGAACGCAGGCGCATATATTCAATCTCAGCATCAGAAATTGTACCGTTATCATGTGAAGAAATGTGTGTCATAGGTCCGAGCGCAAATTTATTCTTTAATTCGACTCCATTTTTAAGTGTCACTTTCTCAAATAAAGTCTTGTATTTATTGTTCATATAGATAAAATCCTCCAGTAAGCATTAGTGAGATACTGTTACAGTTTTAAATCTTAACTAAATTAAAACTCTTATACTAAGTTTCTGCTCAAAAAGATGAATTTTTAATATATCTTTTAAGATGTTCTCTAGTAACTGAATTCTCTACATTTAATAAACCTTCAGGTTCCCCGCTGTATAGTACTTTACCGCCTCTTAAGCCTGGACCGGGACCAACATCGATAATCCAGTCGGCATGGGTCATCATCGTCAGATTATGTTCAATCAGAATGACGGTATTCTGCTGATTTATTAATTGTTCAAAACACGACAGCAAGGCTGGAATATCATCTTCATGAAGACCGGTAGTCGGTTCATCGAAAATGAATATTTTATCTTGTGCATCACTGTCTAGATAACGGCTGAGTTTCAAACGCTGAATTTCGCCGCCGGACAATGTGTCGAGCGACTGCCCGAGCGTCATGTATTGAAGACCTGTTGCTTCTAAATTTTGCAGACGCGATACAACTTTTTCATTGTTTTTAAACAAGGAAACAGCTTCTTCCACCGTCAGTGCCAGTACATCGGCAATGGAGTAGCCGTTTACTGTAGCTTCAAGAACTTCTTTTTTATAACGCGTACCGTTACATACCTCACATATTTGTGAAAAGTCCGCCATAAAGGCCAGTTCTGTTTTAATAACACCCTTACCGTTGCATTCAGGACATGCACCTTCAGAATTATAGCTGAACATGCTTTTCCTTAAGCCGGTCTGTTTACTGAAAAAGGTGCGCACTTCGTCAAATAAATCCATATAAGTGAGTAAGTTGGAACGGCTGGTTGCCTGTACTGCTTTTTGATCTATAAATATCGCGTCTTCCGATTTGCCAAGGCCTGTTTTAATCAGAGTGCTTTTACCTGAACCCGCTACACCGGTTACAACGGACAAGAGATCTGCCGGAATATCGACAGAAACATCTTTTAAATTATTTTTAGTGATATTTTTCAGTTTTATAAACGATTCTGCCTGCCGCGGATTTTCTTTCAGCTGATGAGTTCTATTAAGCGCGAGAATGGTCGGCGTATCCGTCTGCATCAGCTCTTCATACGTGCCGTTAAAGATAATCTCCCCGCCATGCTGACCGGCGCCGGGTCCGATGTCGATAACATGGTCAGCGATATGAATCACATCGGGATCATGTTCGACAATCAGCACCGTATTTCCTTTATCACGGATAGAGCGCATAATTTCATTAATTTTTTCAATATCTTCCGGATGCAGCCCGACACTCGGTTCATCAATAATATAAACGAGATCAGTCAACGGACTGTTTAAATGACGGATCAGCTTGATACGCTGGGACTCTCCGCCTGACAACGTCGGGGTCTCCCGATTGAGTGTCAGATAATTTAACCCGATATAAGAGAGAGCTTCCATTTGTTCGAGCAGCGGTTTAACGATAAACTTCGCTTTTTCATCATCTAAATTTTTCAGGAAAAGAATTGCGTCATCGATTGATAATGCAGTAAAGTCGGCAATACTCGCCCCGTTAATTTTACAGCTCAGCACCTTGTCATTAAGACGCTGGCCGTGGCAGTCAGGACATTTCTGACTGGTCACGACACGTTCCACATCCGTTAAGAAACGTTTCTTTTCAAAGTTATCATTCAAAAGAAACGAACGTCTGAAGCGGTGAATCAGCCCTTCAAATTTGGCAGTCCGCGGCCAGTTATCCGGCGGGTTTTTAATTTTTCTCGGTTTTGTATAAAGAAATGTATTCATTTCTTCTTCTGTATAATCTTTCAGTTTTTTATCATTATCGAACAGGCCGCTGTATAAATAACGCTTGCCCCTCCAGCTGTCCGGTCTGAATGACGGAAATTTAATCGCATCCTCATTCAGTGACTTGTCGAAATCGAGCAGCTCATTTAAATCAATGTCTTCGACATAACCAAGCCCTTGGCACCGTTCGCACATCCCGCTCGGATTATTGAATGAAAAAACGTTAGAATACCCCACAAATGGTGTGCCGACACGAGACCATAATAAACGGACGGATGAATATATATCGGAAATTGTTCCGACAGTAGACCGCGAGTTGCCGCCGAGTTTTTTCTGATTAATGACCATAGCCACCGGAAGATTCTCGATTCTGTCTACATCCGGCTTTTCATACTGGGTCAGCTGATGCTGAATGTAGCTCGAGTATGTTTCATTCAGAAGACGCTCTGACTCTGCGGCCAGTACGCTGAAAACGAGTGAAGATTTTCCTGAACCTGACCGTCCGGTAAAAACGGTCAATTTATGTTTTGGAATATCGACACTCACATTTTTTAAATTATTCTGGTTTGCACCATGCACTCGTATATACGACATGAAATTCACCTCTGTCTATAAATTTAACTGTAAGTACAGTTTAAGCAATACCCTGTTTTTCAGGTATGAAATCAGTAAGTCGGTTTTTGTGTTTATTAAATGTTTCCGACAGGAGTCATCTGGGAAAGTAATTGTTAATACAATAACAGGGGGCACATAAAATGAGAAATATTATTTATATTATCGGACTGATTGTAGTTATTTTAGCTGTATTATCATTCCTTGGATTAAGATAAGCAATATAAAACCAAAACCGCGTGTATTCTCAATATTCATTTGAGATTACACGCGGTTTAATTTTTCAGCACACGCTGTTCATACTG
>X87_Garden_Dormouse__coassemble_151_pt1 | contig 13621 bp, 13 predicted proteins | sample X87_Garden_Dormouse__metabat2_low_PE_003 | metagenome-assembled genome bin X87_Garden_Dormouse | reverse complement strand
GCATAGTTAGTCGATTCCGCTTCACCCGTATTCGGCAGTTCTTCACCTTCATACGAGCTTGTCTGTTCCGCTTTCACTTTCTGTTCAAGCTCAAGTTTCTGCGCTTCAGTTAAGTTTTTCTCTTCGATAATTTTAGAAGACATTACGCGTGTCACTCTTTGATCCAATGTAGATATATCGTCCTGAAGACTTTCTTCACTGAAAGTAATACCGTCTAAAATATCACCGTAGTCATAGCGGTATAATTTTTTCGATTCTGTTCCCACAGCACCAGTATTTTCTTCAGAGACTGTTACTTCTTCAAATGTTTCTGTTTCGGATTCTGAACTTTCCGGTGTAACATTCTCTTCAGTTTCAACAGTGCTCTCCGGCTCTTCTGTTACTTCTGACGGCTGTTCTGATGAAGCGTCATTACTTTCACTTTCTCCGTCATCCTCTGCACTGTCTTCAGCACCGGGCTGTTCTGGTGTTTCAGTTTCTGCCGGTTCTTCCGGTTCAACAGGTTCTATCGGATTTGTAGGCAGTTCAGAAGATCCTGTGTTTTCATCCGGGTTATTCTGTTCATCAGATTCGTTGCTGTTGCCTGGTCCTGCAGTGATATTATCCTCTGATTCAGGGTCTTCATTGCTCTCAGGCGTTTCCGCTTCAGGGGTCTCTTCTTCCCCCTCAGTTTGTTCTCCCGAATTTTCAGGTGTATTTTCTGCTGCATCCGTTGCTTCGGTATTATTCGTCTGTTCATCAGGTTCAGCCGGCTGGAGGATAGGTGCCTCAGTTTCTTCATTACTGCCGCCGTTGTTATCTACCGCTTCTTCAGCATTCTCCGCATTCGTTTCTATATCATTATTATTTATATCCGTTGCCGCTTCTTCATTAAATGTTTCCTGTGTTTCTTCTGTTGCCTCTGTTTCTTCTGCTTCCTGAACTTCCGCCGATTCTGTCACAGTTTCGGTTTCCGTACTCTCATCTATCTCTTCGTCAGCATAAGCAATGTTAGGGATTAGTACAGTCGTCAGCAGCAATGCAGATGCTAATTTCATTTTAGTTATTTTTGATTTTTGCATATTTTCCCCTCCACGCATCCTGAAATAAATTATACATTTTAGCGTATCTCACATTAATGTACAATTAATTATAGTTGATGCCAGATGGCTTTTCTATACAATATCAAAGTTGTTACAGAACCTTAATATTCGCGTATTATTATGTAATTTTACTAATGCGTCATATCGTACGTATTAATAATCGTCTGATAGGCGCTCGAACCCAGTTCTTTGCAGACATAGAAAAACAGCACGTCGCAAATAATCAGCTGTGCAATCCGGCTCGTCATATTCATATACTGAATATTCGTTTCTTCTTCGGTAATTTCAATCGCAATGTCCGAGTTTCTTTTCGCAATTGAAGAATGGTTCTGCGTTAAAATAATCGTCATGACACCTAATTTTTTAGCGAGTTTGACGATTTCTATGACTTCCTGTGTTTTACCCGATAACGTAATTACAAACAGAACATCATCCGGTTTCGCATTAGTCAAACGTGTCATACATAAATATTTATCAGCAGTAAAGAAAGCATTAATATTTACACGGTGTAATTTCTGCTCCATATCATGTCCGACATTTGCCGAGTCTCCTACGCCAAAGATAAATGTATTATCCGCTTTCGTTATGTGCTCAGCCGCTTCCTGCATGCGTTTCCGATTGACAATTTTTTCAGTGTTATACAATGCCTGAATCGTATTTTTAAATACCTTATCAAAAATATCCGCATGGGTATCTTCTTCCAGTTCAATGACACGTGAAATCTTTTCCTGCTCAAGTGTGTGCAGTTCTTTTGCAAGTTCCACTTTTAATTCTTTAATTCCCTGCAGGCCGATTCTTTTAGCAAACCGCACAATCGCAGCATCACTTGTCGATGAATGTCTGGCAATTTCTTTGACAGGCATATTGATTACTTTATTTGGGTTCTCCAGCATAAAATTTGCGATACGCTGTTCGACCGGCGTCATATATTCCAGCCGTTTATTAATCTGACTAAGTACAGAAAACATAATTAACCACCTCTTTTTACTGTTGTGTTGACACTTGTTATGCATAATATGGTGTAATTATATCACTTGTCGCAATATATTGTTACAGTTTATTCTTTTGTTTTTTAAAACTATCTAATTTTTCTCTTTATTTAACTTCAAGCGGATACTGGGTCAGCTGCACTCTGCAGTCGCCAAATTCAGTCACCATTTCCAATCCTTCAGCCTTATCGCTCGGGAAAATTCTTGCCGTCATCGTGTATTTTCCGTCGTTGATAAATACTTCTATACTCGAACGATCCATATAAATCCTCAGATTCTGAAGATTTTCTTCCAGCTTAATCCGTCTCTTTAGACCGTCTACATTCTGGATTTCTTCACCGCTGAATGTTCTGTCCAGAGTTAGAATCCGCTGCTCACTGTCGTATACGAGCTTAGTTTCATGACGTGTATTCTTGCGCATATATATATGCAGAATCGATGCATTGTTTTCCAGTATATCGATAATCAGTTCATAGACCTCACCGTAAAATGCTGTCAGTTTTGTCGGGTACTCTCTAAAGTATCCTTCCGCTGTGATTGCTTCTCCGCGCATTTTTTCAAGGTTCGGGTGAGGCAGCTGTCTGATTCTGTCTTCGTCTATGCTCAATATTCGCGGGATGGTCATTGCATTGAGTGTTCCTTCAGCTGCCCAAGGATAGGCGCTCTCTTCTGCCGCCATCCACGCGATCAGCACTCTGTTGCCGTCTTCATCCACTGCTGTTGCAGGACGGTAAAAATCAAAACCGCCGTCAAATTCATAAAATTCATCGTGGATGAAATAATTTCCCCGGCGTTCAAAGTCTCCGATCATATAGCCTGACTGATATATATTCCAGAAATGCGTATCGAATTTATCGAGTCCTCTGACATTAAAGATAAATACTGAATCCATATCCAAATCGAAAAATTCCGGCTGCTCCCACAAGTGGCCGAATACTTTATAGCCCGTGTCGAGCTCGCCGTCGAATTTCAAGTTTTCTACTGATGGACCGCGGTAGATGAGCACCCGTCCAAATTCTTCCCTGTTCATTGTTCCGATGAACATCACTACTTCCCGATCAATTACAGTAACGTAAGGATTGCGGAAATATTCAGTATAGCCGGGCGCATTATTCCTGACCAGCGGAGATGCATATTTCTGGATTTTTCCGTCGGTATTCATATAACCGCCGAGCTGGGCAGTTATCAGCTCATCGCTTTTCAGACGCTCTCCCGTATAGAAATAACTGATTTCATTAAAAACTTTGGATAGACTTCCGCCGAATATATTTTCAGAATCATACAGCGAGTCGGGCCTTACTTTTACGCCTTCACTCCGAAAGGTTACAAGATCTTTTGACGTTGCGTGATATATGTATTTACTGTCGGGCGTTTCTGTTAAACTGCTGTCCGGTGACCACTCATAAAACAAATGGTATATACCGTTAACGTAGTTAAATCCTGTCGGCGCACCTAAAAATCCAAAGGGCGGCTGAACATGATATACCTGTTTCCACTTCGAATCTTCAGCTGCTTGTATCAAATCGTCTATTTCTGCACGTGAAATTTCTTCAAGTTTTTTTGGCATATCTGTCCGGTACCTCCCATTTTATTGCAGTTCGTCTTCCAGCTGCTGCTGTTCTGCTTTTAAATATCTACGGTAGCCGATTTTTGAAATATGAATACTGATTTCATATAAAATAATCATCGGTACTGTAAGCAGCAGATGGGTCATAATATCCGGCGGCGCAATAATTGCAGCCAGCACAAACATTATAAAATATGCGTATTTTCTGTTTTTCTTCAGGAACATCGGCGTAATAATACCGAGCTGTGTTAAGAACAGTGTCAGTACCGGCATCTGGAAAATAAATCCGAACGGCAATATTGTTCTGAACAGGAAGCCGAAATACTGGTTTATTCCAATCGTCGCTTCAATTCCCATTTCAACTGATAAATCAAATGTAAACTTAATAATATACGGTACAACTATAAAGTAGCCGAATGCTATACCAATCAGCATTAAGATCATAACTACCGGTATATACAGCAAAGTAATTTTACGCTCTTTCTCATAAAGCCCCGGCGTAATAAATGACCACAGCTGGTATAAAATTACTGGTAAAATAATAATAAATGCTATAGCTACAATAACAATTAAATAAATTTTAAGCGGATCTGTTACCTGGAAAGCATGCATTTGAACATTTTCTGTCCAGGGAGCATTTTGCAGCTGATAGATTAACGGCTTGGAAAAATAAAAACCAACAAACAGCGCGGCAACAAAAAAGTACATCACTGTTAATAACCGTTTTCTCAGCTCTTCAAAATGTTCGGTAAACTCTTTTTCCTCATCGGCCATTTAATCACCTCTTTAAAAAAAGGCGGCTTTCGCCACCCTCTCAATTATGCTTCTGATTCAATTTTTTTAGGTTCTTCTTTTTTAGCTTCGCTGTCTGATTTTCTGTTCGTTCTGTTATCATCGTCGTCATCGTCGTCAGCAAGACCTTTAGTAGCATCTTTAAATTCTTTCAACGTAGAACCTACTGCTTTACCGAATTGCGGAAGTTTTTTAGGTCCGAAAATGATAAGTGCCACAACTGCAATAACGATTAAACTTACTGGAGTAACCGCCATTAATGTATTTGGTAAAAGAACTTCTATCATGAATACCCCTCCTATTTATTTTTCATCTGGAAAAATAGTGCCTGCAGCTCTACGCCTAAGTCAATACTGTGTACAGTCACATCAGGACCAGTGCTCAGCCGGATAGGTGTAAAGTTAAGAATGCCTTTAATCCCTGCTTTTTCTAAACGTTCGGCTGACTTTTGTCCAGCTTCTATCGGCACAGTCATAATTGCGACTTCAACGTTTTCCTGCTGTATGATTGTCTCTAAATCATCTGTATGAAAAATATTGATACCGTTAATCGCATTTCCAATTAGTGATTCATTGCTGTCAAAAGCGCCAACTACATTCATTTTATCATGAATGTTTGCAAATTTGTAGTTCAATAACGCACTGCCGAGATTACCTGCACCGAGAAGAATTACATTTTTTACATTGCTGCCCTGGATATGCTCCAGGAAAAACTTCAGCAGGCTGCCGACATTATATCCGTAGCCTTTTCTGCCTAATTCTCCAAAATAAGAAAAGTCCCTGCGGATAGTCGCGGAGTCAATGTCTAATGCTTCACTAATTTCTTTCGAAGAAACTCTATCATTACCATTATTCTCTTCTTGTTTGAAGTAACGATAATAAAGCGGTAGACGTTTCATAGTTGCATTAGGGATTTTTTTCTTGTTAGACATTCCCTTTCACCTCTATATTTCTAGTCGCTCCATTATAACATAATATATATGGGCTGACACCGGTTTATCTGGTCGAATTATGCCGTTTTTTCGTGTAAACTGGAGAGTGAAATGAGGTAGGCAATAATGATACTTTTACAATTGGGTAATGTCTCAAAGGCATACGGAACAAATACAATTTTCGAAAATCTGGATCTCGAAGTAAAATCGGGAGAAACGCTCGGCATCGTCGGAAAAAACGGTGCAGGCAAAAGTACTTTAATGAAAATCATGGCGGATGAACTCACATATGACAGCGGCACAATCAGCATGCCGAAAAATGTTTCGCTCGGTTATCTTGCCCAGCAGATGACTCTCGAATCCGAAGACACTGTCAGAGATGAAATGCAGAAGCCGTTCTCGCATATTCTGAAAATGAATGACGATATGGCGGAAATTGCTGCCTGGCTGGCTGAACATGAGCATACACACAGAGACTATGATGAAAAACTTAAACGCTATGAAAATATACAGCTCAGTTTTGAACACAATGACGGCTATACAATCGATGCCCAGATTAAAAGTGTTCTGACGGGTCTGCAGTTTACAGAAGCTGATCTCGGACGCAGGGTCGAAGAATTTTCCGGCGGACAGAAAACACGTCTCGCACTCGGCAAGATGCTGCTGACCAAGCCTGACCTGCTGCTTCTGGATGAGCCGACCAACCACCTTGATATGGCGACTGTTGAATGGCTGGAACAGTATTTGAAGAGTTATGAAGGTGCAGTCGTAATTATCAGTCACGACCGTTATTTCCTCGACCGCACAGTCGATAAAATCTATGAAATTGAATTACATCGCGGTACGCTTTATCATACGAATTACACAAATTACGTGAAAGAGAAAGAAAAAACATACCGTCTCAGAATGAAACAGTATGAACGCGAGCAGAGCGAAGTTAAGAGACTTGAGACATTTATCGAAAAAAATATTACCCGGGCATCGACTTCCGGCATGGCTAAAGACCGCCGCAAAAAACTTGAAATGATGGACCGCATGGATAAACCTTTTATAGACCGTTCGAGCGCGGATTTTCACTTTACAATTAAACGGGAAAGCGGCAACGACGTTCTCAGACTGAAGGAGCTTGCCATCGGCTACGATGATACAGTGCTCCGCAGCAACTTATCATTTAATGTGGACAAAGGAGAACGTCTCGCTATTTTAGGTCCGAACGGTATCGGTAAATCCACACTCGCTAAAACAATTGCTAAAATCATTCCGGCCTTGTCCGGCAGTATTCAATACGGTACAAATGTCACAATCGGCTATTACGATCAGAAACAGGCTGAATTTATGTCTCAGAATAATGTTCTTGAAGAACTGTGGAAAGAATATCCGCATATGAAAGAGAGCGATGTCAGAAAAATACTCGGCCGCTTCCTGTTTACCCAGGATGAAGTTTTAAAACAGGTCAACTCTTTGAGCGGCGGAGAAAAAGCGAGAATACAGCTTGCTAAACTGATGCTTGAAGAAAATAATCTGCTTATTCTCGATGAGCCGACCAACCATTTGGATATCGACAGCAAAGAAGTTCTGGAGACAGCACTGGAAAACTTCCCGGGAACTATTATTGTCGTCTCTCACGACCGCTACTTTATCGATAAAATTGCGACGCGGGTCATGGAAATTGAGCCGCATAAAATCATGATGGTCGACGGGGACTACAGCTACTTCCTGCATAAGAAAAAAGAAGCTGAGTTTATGGAAGTGCCGGCCGAAACAGCAACGGAGAAAAAAGAAAATATTTCTGACTATGAAGCTCAGAAACAGCGGCGTAACGAGCTGAAAAAGGTTAAAAAACAGAGTGAAAAGCTTGAACAGGAAATACAGACACTGGAAACTGAATTAACGATGATTGAAGATAAACTGGTTGCACCGGAAGTTTTTAATGACTATGAGAAAGCACAGGAATTAAATGACAGACTTCAGGAAATTAATCAAAAACTCGAAGAGCTGATGGCTGAATGGACAGAAGCCGAAGAATTACTGGCTGAACTTTAAAGTATTTTACCGGAAATTTACTGTATGTTCGATGAAAAAATAAAATTCATCATAAAAAGTTATTCACAGAAGAAATGCCGTTATAAGTGTCTTCCACACCATTTATCCACAGATTTCATAGTTATCAACACACTTATCCACAGAATAGTACACAGTTCTGGATAAGTTACCAACAATTTATCCACAAATTGTGGACAAAACGTACGTTCCGTATTGACAGAACAGACATCGCATCAAACGTAATATTAACTGAATGTACGTTCGAATTAATAAATGCAAAAAACATCGCACTTGACCTTCCTTGGTCAAGTGCGATGTTTTTTTTATTCTATATATATTTTCCGGAGTCAGGTTTTGCGATTTCGTCAAAATTATTTACCAGTTTATCCAGTGCCTCAGCAAGTTCATTACCAGTCATCGGCTGTCCATGCCCGGTAATCGCAATTTCTGGCTTGACTGATGCAAGTTTTTCGACAGAAGCTCGGGCTGCCACCCAGTCAGTTGTAAAATATCTCGGAGGCCCGTAAATATTCTTCTCCTGGGTCAGGACATTATACAGTGAATCCTGTTTCACCGTAATAAAGGCATCTCCTGCAATCAGTGCCTTATCTTTTTCACGGTATAAGGAGACGTGTCCCTCAGCATGTCCCGGTGTGTGAACCCATTCAAAATCGGGCATATACGGTACACTGCCATCTGCCGGCAGTTCATGAAGCCGTTCTGTTATATCGATGCCTGTGTGCGGGAACATAGGAGACATTTTCGCCACCATTCCTCCGTCCACTAAAGGATCCGGAGCCTGATAATCTTTCATGCCGTTAAGATACGGCAGCTCTAATTTGTGCGCATAGACAGGCACATCCCAGTGTTCAGAAAGCTCTATTACTGCACCGACATGATCAAAATGTCCATGCGTTAAAATAATCGCTTTCGGTTTACTGTTCTCTCCAAATCGTTCCTTAGCCGCTTCGATAATTTTCTTTGAAGATTTCGGCATGCCGGCATCTATTAATACAAAATCACCATCATCCGGTCTGCCGTAAAATACTACGTTGACAATCTGTACTGTATATTGATATAAATCGGGAAGTACTTCAACACCTTTGCCGTTCTCTTTAGACGTTACCGGCAGATATTTATAATCATCTCCGTAATGCATACTTTCAGCCATTTATAAAACCTCATTTCAACTGATTATTGTACTTATTTATAAGTACCCGGATGAGGCTCAGCTAATCATCTCTAAGATTAAACAAAAACACTGCAGAATCTCATAATGAAGATTCTGCAGTGCTTTTCATCTTTCTATTCTCCGCTGATCATCCACGATACACCGTACGGATCTTTAAAACTCGCAAAATACTCCGTCCACTCTGTCGGTCCCGCTTCCATATCTGCACGGCATCCTGCTTCGATTGCTTTACTGTAAAAGGATTTTACCTGCTCCAGTTCATCTGAATTATTAATATCGAACGTAAATGCAGCAGCTGCACCCGCGTTGTCAATTTCCTTATGTCCCCCCGTAGAGCTCGCCATAAATTTTTGTCCAAGCACTTCAAACTCCGCATTCATCACAAAAGTTTCTGCATCTTCTTTCGACATACCCATTTCATCCAGAGCATCAGCAAACATCGGATCGGTCGCGAGTGATTTTGAGTTAATGACTGCATCAAAATTCTTTTCGTAAAATTCGAGGGCCTCAAGTGCATTGGAAAAGTTAAAGTATTGTACAGCTTTAATCATCTTTCCACCTCTATTCTTCAGATTAATTGCATTTACATTATACACCCCAGCCCAATAAATAAATAATATTATATGTCATACATTTCTGAATACATATTCTCTAATTTATAAATATTACTTAGTCCGATGTAACTTCATATCCTCGATTTTATAAACCCGATCTGCTGTCCGGCTGACAAACTGATGGTCATGCGAGATTAAAATAATAGTCCCCTGATACGCTTTTATAAATTTTTCAAGTGCCTCTATCGTCATTAAATCGATAAAGTTCGTCGGTTCATCCAGAATGATTACATTTGAAGGTTTAACAAACATTAATGCCAATGATACTCTCGTCGCTTCCCCGCCGCTTAACTTATTAACCGGCTTCATGACTTCGTCAGGTGAAAAGCCTAAATTGACCAGCATACTTCTTATAAGGGATTCGTTCATTTCTGAATGACGCTTTAAAAACTGCACGGCTGATTCTCCACCAAACAACTTATAATCCATTTGATTGTACTGTTCAATTACAACTTTCGGTGAAATATCAAAATTATTTCCGCCTTCGATTATATCAGTAAGTAGGCTCGATTTTCCGCTGCCGTTCCTGCCTGTGATTGCGATTGTTTCTCCCTGCGGAAATTGGAAGCTCACCTTATCTAAAAGAATATTCCCGTCGCGTTCAACAGTGACATCCTGCCCCATTATCGGAAACTTATTATGAAGTTCCATCGCTTTTGACATCGGAAACTCCAGTGAAGCTTCATGAACCGGACGTTCAGTTTCTTGCAGCTGCTCCATCCGGCTCTCCATCGCTTTAGCTGCTTTAAATGCCTGTTTCTGCACTGTGTCTTTCTGCTTGGAACTCGACAGGCGGTCCGGCTTTATATCTCCGCTTTTATTTTTACCGGCTGCTGTCATTTTTTCCGCCTTTTCTTTTTGTTTGCTGATCGCTTTGTTCAGACGTTCTTTTTCTTTTAATATATTTTCGTGTTCACGTTCAAGTGTCAGTTTTTCTTTATTTTTGGCTTCTTCATAATCATCATAATTACCGTTATACTCAGTTACATTACCATCTGACACTTCCCATATCTTAGTCGCCAGACTGTTAATGAAGTGTCTATCGTGACTGACAAAAATTAAGGTGCCGTAATAGTATTTGAGTTCTTCTATTAAATACTCAATGCTTTCATAATCGAGATGTGTCGTCGGTTCATCGAGCAGCAAACCAGTCTTATAATCCGACAGCGTCTGCACCAGTCTGTATTTTGTTTCTTCTCCGCCGCTCAAATTATCATTATCCGGAACATTCATGCGGCTGAGCATTTCAAAATCGAGGGTCCCCCCAATGTTCTGGTCAGAGCTTCCCATCTGGCTTAAATAATTAAATTCTGTTTCTCTTTGAACTTCTCCCGCATACTCTGTAAATTCTCCGGCAATTATTTTAAGCAAGGTCGATTTACCCGATCCGTTGCGGCCGACAATTGCAATCCGGTCATTAATATAAGCTTGCAGATTTGCTATGTCAAAAATATCTTTATTGCCGAAAGCAACTGATATATTATTTAATTTTATACTTAATTCATTCATTATAATTTGCACTCCTGTTCGAGTCTGCAAACTATATTTCTGCACAAAAAAAGAGACAGTCCTGTGCTGTCTCAAACGTACATTTTTATTTTAAAAAAGGACATACTAATCCCGTGTATAAATATAGTTTGAACAAGACTTTTGAATTTTTTATTAAATTATAGATTCAAAAGTGTGTTCCAAATACGCGGTATCATGACATGTCCTCCTTAAATTAATTATTAACATTATACCACAATTAAAAGTGAAAATATACCATTTTACTCTAAGTTAAAAAGCATACTCTTCTATATCGATAAAGTTTCGTCCATTAAGTGTTAAATCTGCTAAGTGATTTTTTTCATACAAGTGATAGGCCGCTGCACCGATCATAGCAGCATTATCTGTACAGAACTTCAGTTCAGGTATTTGAAGATTAATATATTTGTCATTGCACATAGACGTAAATCTGCTGCGCAATTCGCTGTTTCCTGCAACCCCGCCTGCAATAATCAGATTTTTGACATCATATTTTTCCAAGGCAGCAAATGTTTTTGCTGTCAGTACATCGGTAACACTTGCCTGAAAGCTTGCTGCGACATCACTTTTATTTACTTCAATTCCTTTTTGCTTACAATTATGAAGTTTATTAATCACTGCTGATTTTAAGCCTGAGAAGCTGAAATCAAATGTTTCTTCTTTCATTAACCCTCTCGGGAAATTAAAAGTGTCTTTTCCGCTCTGTGCCAGCTTATCGATATGCGGACCTCCCGGATAAGGCAGATCAATCACCCTTGCCACTTTATCGAAAGCTTCTCCAACAGCGTCATCTCTCGTTTCACCGATAATTTCAAACGACATATGATCTTTCATATATATCAGCTCTGTATGACCGCCTGAGACTACAAGTGAAATGAGCGGAAATTCCAATGGTTTTTCCAGCTGTGCTGCGTAAATATGCCCTGCTATATGATGAACAGGAATCAGCGGTAAGTCATGAACGAAAGCAAATGTTTTTGCTGCGTTGATGCCGATAAGGAGTGCGCCTATCAGACCAGGACCTTCTGTAACGGCCACAGCTGTTAAATCCGAAGGCTCGAGTTCAGCATCTTTTAAAGCCTGTTCTATAACCTGTGTAATTGCTTCTACGTGATGACGTGATGCAACTTCCGGCACTACCCCTCCAAATCGCTTATGACTTTCTATCTGGCTTACTACTACATTTGATAAAATCTTACTGCCATTCATAATAACGCTTGCTGCAGTCTCATCACAGCTCGTTTCTATTGCCAGTATTGTAATATCCTTACTCATTAAGATTCACCCACATCACGTGTGCATCAAGTCCTTCTCCATAATAATTTTTACGTACGCCGCCGTATTTAAAGCCGTTCCTTTCATACAATCTCATTGCCGGTGTATTATCGACCCTGACTTCCAGAGAGACTATGTCAGCCTGAGGTTTTACATAGTCTTTAATATGCTGAATAAGTACATGGCTGTAGCCTTTACCGCGCATTTTTTTGGCAACTGCGACAGTAGTAATCTGACATTGATCCACTACAAGCCATATACCTGTATAACCGATGATTTCACCATCCAGCTCCATAACAAAATAATGAGCAAATTTATTCATTACCAGTTCTCTCGTATAAGCTTCCATCGTCCATGTTGAATTTTTAAATGCTTCGATTTCTATTGCGTACACCGCATTTAAATCTTCAATTTTCATTTCTCTTATTACTGGTTGTCCTGCCAATTTCTTTCCGCCTCCGAGATACGCAGATAATCAGGTGTCAGCTGATCAGCATCTTCAAGTTTTAATGCTTTTTCATATCGTTCTGTCTCTGATATACGCGGTGTCACATGAGTATATTCATCGATATCAATAGTGATTTTTTCTTCACTGTTTAATAAATAAACAGCTTCGTCAATTTCAGCAGATAAAGTACTGAATTCAATATACTGAGGAGCTATCACTTCAGTGTAATCATCTTCCTGAATGTTATACATTGCACCGTATACATATCCTCTTCTCGCATCGATAAGAGGCACGGCATTACCTCTGATATGATTCGATACAGCAAGTACAAATAATGATGATACTGAGTATACAGGGATGTCCAGCTGCTTTCCGAGCATTTTAGCCACAGTAATACCGATGCGTACTCCGGTATAAGAGCCCGGCCCTTTTGCGACGATTATTCTGTCTATACTGGACTTTTTAATATCAGCAATTTCAAGCACTTTTTGTATATTATCCACCAATGTTTCAGAGTGGGTTTTCCTATAATTTGTATTGATTTCTGCAGCCATTTTACCATTGCGGTTTACCGCAACCGATAAAGCCTGGTTGCTTGTATCAAGCAGTAAACTTATCATAAACATCCTCCGCAATTTTAATATTGCTATCTCCTGTTGCTTCAATAGTAACCAGGCGTCCGTTTTCACTTTCGTACTTAATATTAATACTTATTGTATTTTCAGGTAAAAATTCAGCTATGAACTGCGGCCATTCTACAAGCGCAATATCTGTATCGTTAAAATATTCTTCAAATCCTAAATCTTCTTCTGAATCTTCTAAACGGTAACAATCCATATGATGAAGTTTAACATCCGCATTATATGATTTTATAATATTAAAGGTCGGAGATGTCATATGTCTTTTCACACCTAAATATTTACCTAAAAACTGAGAAAATGCCGTTTTACCGCTGCCGAGATCCCCTGATAGAAGAATAACAGTACCGCCGGAAATTTCACGTGCAAATATTTCAGCCAGCCGTTCAGTATCTGCCAGTGAATTTAATTTTAAAGTATACATGCTGGTACTCCTTCAATAAATAATATATTAATCTATTATAATACAAAAAAAGAGACCTATAAAGGTCTCAATGCGGCTCATCGCATCCATATATTGAAT
>X87_Garden_Dormouse__coassemble_149_pt1 | contig 13687 bp, 12 predicted proteins | sample X87_Garden_Dormouse__metabat2_low_PE_003 | metagenome-assembled genome bin X87_Garden_Dormouse | reverse complement strand
CAAAACCCGGTGACAGTGTACCTGCCTGCGAATGGCTACGTGTCGAACGTTTACTACCTGGGTGATATCGGTGAAACGCTGGAAGCGGTGAACTACAGAACTGAAGACGGATACGCTGTTTTTAATGTAAACAGCTTCAGTCAGTACGCGGTAGTTTACGGTAATGACAACGAAGACAATACAGCATTGCCGGTACTTACAGGCGAGAATGATACTGGCGGAGAAGAAGGCACGGCTGACAAAGCGAACGAACACCAGACTGTTTACACTGAGCAGGATGTGGATTCAGCAGAAGAAACAGCCCCGGCTGCTTCGAATGATGTCAGCCAGGATGGCTCTGAAGAAGCTGAAGAAGCTGAAGAAGCAGAAATGCTGCCAGACACAGGAACGCCGGCACAAAATACATCAATATTTGCCGCGATCTTAGCAGCGCTTGGACTAGGCTTCCTGGTGAAAAGAAGAAAAACGACAGAAAAATAGTTAACAGAAAAGCTCTCATTCCTTAAAAGGGATGGGAGCTTCTTTGTATGAAAGAATAATCTAGCAAATAAAAGGTAAAAGCATTATCTTTAATAATCTTTTTAAAGATGCAGATGATTAATAATACTTCAGCAATGAATGCGGGCATTAATTCCACCCCTTGAAAACACTTCTAATATTGTGTAAACTTCCATGAGTGAATAATTATCTTGATATTTGATATACTAAATATCATTTAATTTATATAGAACGATGGCTAATTTTCTTAAAAATGACTTTCTAAAGTTTTTTTAAAATTACTAAATACAGAGAAAGATTCACCCTGCGAGGAGACTATACATGAGTAAATTTGATGAACAGATATTAGTAGTAAAACGCGATACATTATTTAATGGGGAAGCGCATGCTTTTAACGGCTTTATTTCTAAAGATGACAACCGCTACAAGGAAATCGTGAAGTCATTCGGCGATTTCGAAGTGAAGCGCCGCGGTGATATGGAAGAGGATCCGAGCTACAAGCAGCTGATCAGCTATTGCATTATTACCAACAGTGACGAAACGCTTGTCTACAAACGTCTTGAAGGCGGCGGCGAGGCGCGTCTCCACGGTCTTCTTTCGATCGGGGTCGGCGGCCATATGAATGATGTTGAGTCTGAAGAGAATATCAACGGCAAGCTCCGCGTTAACGCTGCACGCGAGCTTGAAGAGGAAGTCGGCTTAAGTGCTGACGACGTGAGAAATATTGAAATTCACGGCTTAATCAACGATGACGATAACGAAGTCGGTAAAGTTCATATCGGTCTCGTTTTAAAAATCGATGTTGAAAAAGATAAAATTATTAATAAAGAAGAGGACACCATTGCACTTGAATGGGTTAAAAACGATATCCTCGAAACGATGTCTCCGTACGAATCGTGGAGTGAACTGATTATCCGTGATGCTTATGGACAATAAGGTTACGACGCACCACAGATTTATTAAGAAGTTCGAACGCGATCTGAAGGCTTATTTTGATGCAGGTGATGACGCGCGTTTCCTGTCAACGTTTTCTAAGTACACGAATCTCACAGAACCGTCAGAGCACGCTGAAGAGATGCTGTATGAAACACTGCTCCGGTCGAAACGTCCGGGGGAGCTCGTTGATTATTCTCTTGAACAGATGAACAACGGCGACGGCAATTACGAAACGCATATGGTATATATGCTGCAGGCGTTATCCGATATGGGCAATTACGAAGAGGTGCTGGAGTTTTCCGGCCACCTGCTCGAAGAGCCGATTCCTCAAGGTTTCCGCATCGATATTTTGTCCTTGAGACAAAATGCAGCCAACAAACTCCGCGGAATGCTGAGCGACCAGGAACCGGTTATCTCTAAAGAGGAATTCGATAAATTCAACCTGTTTCAGCAGCTTGAATTTGTGGAAAAGATTACGGCAGCGCACGATATAACCTATACGAATCTCATAACGGAAGCTTTCAGCGAGGCAAATCGCAACGAGCTTAAGACTGCTATGCTTTTATATTTGCGAAGCGTACGTTCTAATGGTACGCTAACCATTGAGAAATGCGGCGTGAAGATGACGGTGCAGCCGGCAGAGCTCGGCAGTCTGGAAGAGTATTTTATCGTTAAGGATGTCCTGCCGAAGGTGCTGGATGAAGTTGAACAGTTCAACCCGTCCTTTACCGAGGCTGCGACAGAGCTCCTTATGGGGCACGCGATATATATGTATCCGGTGCAGCCTGATTTTACGACTGAAGCGGCAGTGAAAGCTTACTGTGAACGTATTGAAGAAATGCTCGGCATGCCCGCATCTTACGATGCGGACGCTGAAGTCAAACGCTGGCTCGGTGAAATCGAACGCGAGATCGCAGAGAATTCGCTGTAAATCAATCATTTGAATCAATATTTGTATGTGTTATAATATACAGGTTAATTGAAAAAACGACTTAATGGAGGAAAATGTATTATGTCTCAAACATGGGAAAAACAAGAAGGTAACGAAGGAATTTTAACAATTACAATTCCAGCTGAAGAATTAAACACTGCTTTAGATGAAGCATTTAAAAAAGTTTCTAAGGACATTAACATGCCTGGATTCAGAAAAGGTAAAGTACCCCGTCAAATGTTTGAAAAACGTTTCGGTGTAGAATCTCTTTACCAGGATGCATTAGACATTCTGTTACCTGAAAACTACGCGAAAGCTGTTGATGAAGCTGGTATTACACCGGTTGCTCAGCCTGACGTGGATGTTGAACAGATCGAAAAAGGTAAAGATGTTATTCTTAAAGCAACTGTTACAGTTGAGCCTGAAGTTAAACTTGGCGAATACAAAAACCTTGAAGGTGAAGAAATCGACACTGACGTGACTGACGAAGAAGTTGATCACCAGATCGATCACATCCTTACTGAGTACTCTGATTTAGTTGTTAAAGAAGAAGGCACTGTTGAAGAAGGCGACATCGCTACTATCGATTTCCACGGATTCGTTGACGGCGAAGCTTTCGAAGGCGGACACGCTCATGACTACGAAATTGAAGTCGGTTCAAACTCATTCATCCCGGGCTTTGAAGAGCAGATGGTCGGCATGGAAATAGGCGAAGAGAAAGACGTTAACGTGACTTTCCCTGAAGAGTACCACGCTGAAGAGTTAGCTGGAAAAGAAGCTGTATTCCAAGTTAAAGTGAACTCGCTTAAACAAAAAGAAACTCCGGAATTAACAGACGAGTTCGTATCTGAACTTGAAAACCGCGACGCTAAAACTGTCGACGAATTAAAAGCTGCACTTAAAGATGAAGTGAAAGCTCAAAAAGAAAACAACTACGAAGTAACATTAAAAGAAAGCCTTGTTGCTAAAGCAGCTGACAATGCTGACATCGATGTACCGGATGCAATGGTGGATACAGAAACTTCACGCATGCTGCAGGAGTTCGAACAGAACTTATCACAGCAGGGTCTGAACCTTGAACTTTACACACAGCTGTCAGGTCAGGACGAAAACGCCCTCCGCGAACAGATGAAAGAAGATGCTCTGAAACGCGTACGTACTAACTTAACGTTAAGACAAATCGCTGAAGAGGAAAACATCGAAGTGACTGACGAAGATGTAGATGCTGAAATTAACCGTTTAGCTGAACAATTCGGCATGCCTGCTGACGATGTTAAAAAAGCGCTCGGCGATGCAACGATGATTAAAGAAGATGTTAAAATCCAAAAAGCTTTAAACGTATTGGTAGACAACCGTAAAAAAGCTGAGTAATCTATAAATTGAACCACATACATGAAAAGCTCTGCACGTCTAGTGTAGAGCTTTTCATCAATATGCAGCTCAATTGATTTAAGATAGATTTTCTAGTATATTTTATTGGAAGTATATAATGAGGTGTATATAAATGTTTAAATTTAACGAAGATGATACAGATTTAACCTGCTCTTTCTGCGGTAAAGATCAGGAACAGGTCAAAAAACTTATTGCCGGCAGCGGCGTGTACATTTGTAACGAATGTATCGAGCTCTGCTATGAAATTATAGAAGAAGAACTGAAGATGGATACGACTGCAGTTTTCGATTATATTCCGAAACCTCAGGAGATTTTAGAGTCTCTTGACGAGTATGTAATCGGCCAGCTGAATGCTAAACGCGCACTCAGCGTTGCTGTCTACAACCACTACAAACGCATTAACAATATGGGCGAAGATGAAGTTGAAATTGCGAAGAGCAACATCGCTTTAATCGGTCCGACAGGAAGCGGTAAAACACTGCTTGCACAAACACTTGCACGCTCATTAAACGTGCCGTTTGCAATTGCGGATGCGACGAGCCTGACTGAAGCGGGTTACGTCGGTGACGACGTTGAGAACATTCTGCTCCGTTTAATCCAGGCAGCGGACTTCGATGTTGAACGTGCGGAACAAGGTATTATTTACGTCGACGAAATCGATAAAATCGCGCGCAAGAGCGAAAATACTTCGATTACAAGAGACGTATCCGGTGAAGGTGTCCAGCAGGCCCTTCTTAAAATCTTAGAAGGTACAACAGCAAGCGTACCGCCTCAGGGCGGACGCAAGCACCCGAATCAGGAGTCTATCCAGATCGATACGACGAATATCCTGTTTATTCTCGGCGGTGCCTTCGACGGTATGGAAGACATCATTAAACGCCGTCTCGGCGACAAGGTAATCGGTTTTGGCGGTGCAACTGAAGACTTCTCAGATAAAGATGCGCTGATGGCGAAAGTCCGTCCGGATGACCTTCAGAGCTACGGCCTGATTCCTGAATTTATCGGCCGTGTACCGATTATCAGTTATCTCGAAGAGCTCGATGTCGACGCCTTGAAATCTATTTTAACAGAGCCGAAAAATGCGCTTGTTAAACAGTATACGAGAATGATGGCAATCGACGACGTTGAACTGATCTTTGAAGAGGATTCACTCGATGCAATCAGTGAACTTGCTATTGAACGTAAGACAGGTGCCCGCGGACTGCGCTCTATTATTGAAGAACGCATGGTGGACATTATGTTTAAAGTTCCTTCAAATGACGATATTAAGAAAGTCGTTATTACACGGGAAACGATTATCGATGAAAAAGATCCGCTGATTTACGATGCAGAAGGCAACGAAATTAGAGCAGACCAGAAAAGTGCATAAATACTAGAGGCTGTCATTGCGACAGCCTTTTTTAAAGGAAGTGACAAGATGAAAATTAATCCAAGTAATGTAGATATTATAATTTCCGCAGTATCTAAAGAGCAGTACCCTGAAACAGGTCTGAAAGAGATTGCCTTAAGTGGACGCTCGAATGTCGGCAAATCATCTTTTATAAATGCAATCTGCGGCAGAAAAGGTGTCGCACGGACATCTTCAAAACCGGGTAAAACGATTACGCTGAACTTTTATAATGCGGACAACAAGTTTGTCTTCGTCGATGTGCCGGGTTACGGGTATGCGAAACAGTCGAAATCAGAACGCGAAAAGTGGGGCGGCATGATTGAAGGCTATCTTAAAAACCGCGAAACTTTATCGTGTGTCGTGCAGCTGATCGATCTCCGCCATCCGCCGACAAATGATGATATCGCGATGTATGACTTCTTAAAATATTACGAGCTGCCGGTCATTATCGTGGCAACAAAATCGGATAAGATTGCCCGCGGCAAAATACAAAAGCATATCAGCGTGATTAAAAGAGAGCTTGAGATGGAGCCGGAAGACCAGATTTTTCCATTTTCATCTGTAGATAAAGTGAAATTGCCTGAAATTATGACAGCTTTACAAAAGTTTGTCTAGATTGCTTGATATCTATCTAATTTATAATTAGTATAAATAGGGAACAGGTAAACTCGCGCATTTTTAGAAATATGTGCGGATTAGTTTTGAGGGGGCATTATAGTGCATATTATTGCATTAAGTCTAAATTATAAAAATACCGGTGTGGAAGAGCGTGAGCAGGTTACCTTCCAGGACGATGAAGTCGTTGAAGCGCTGCATAAGCTGCGCGAGCAGAAGAGTATTTTGGAAGCGACATTGCTGTCGACGTGCAACCGCACGGAACTTTATGTCGTGAGTGATCAGGAACATACGGGGGCGTATTATTCCAGAAAATTTCTCGCGGACTGGTTCGACGTTGATTATGAAAAAATTAAGCAGCTGACGGATATGAAAGTGGCAGATGAGGCCGTGTCTCATCTCTTTAAAGTAACAGCAGGACTCGATTCCATGGTGCTCGGCGAAACGCAGATTCTCGGACAAATCAGAGACGCGTTTTTAACAGCCCAGGAAGAACATACGACAGGGACCATCTTTAATAAGCTGTTTAAAGAAGCGATCACTGTCGCGAAACGCGGTCATAACGAAACCGATATTTCGAAAAATGCAGTATCGATTTCTTATGCTGCAGTGGAACTTGCTAAACGCATCTTTGCGAACGTTAAAAAGAGCCGGGTGCTCGTTATCGGCGCAGGCGAAATGGCGGAAGAATCACTCTTGAATTTAACATCAAACGGCATCGAAGATGTTGTCGTCTTAAACCGCTCGCTGGAAAAAGCGGAAGAGCTTGCTGCGCGCTTTAACGGCCGTGCAGAGAACCTGCACGCCCTGGAGTCTGAATTAAAAGAAGCGGATATCGTTATTTCAAGCACATCGTCACCGGATTATGTCATTAAAAAAGATATGATCGATGAGGTCAATAAAACAAGAGGCACTTCACCGCTGATTCTGATTGATATCGCGCTGCCGAGAGACATCGATCCTGCCATTGATTCGAGCGGCAATGTATATATGTACAATGTCGACGATCTGCAGGGCTTAGTCGATGCTAACCTCGCTTCACGCGAAGAAGAAGCAGAGAAGATTATGGCAATGATCGACGGCACGACAGCGGAATTCGAAGAGTGGCTGAACGTGCAGGGTGTCGTGCCTGTTATCCAGGCAATGCGCACGAAGTCGCTGAATATTCACGACCAGACGCTGGATTCTCTAGAGCGCAAGCTGCCGGATATGTCCGACCGCGAACGCACGGTGATCTCAAAACATATGAAGAGTATTATTAACCAGATGCTGAGAGACCCGATTATCTTTACGAAAGAAATCGCCGGCGACAAAAAGCGCGATGAAAAGCTTGAAGATATTATGGCGATGTTCCACATCGAGGAAGAAGTCGAGGCTCAGCGCGAAGTTTCGAACTCCAAACAGAGAGAAAAACTGCAAGCAAGAAAAGAACAGCTTAACCTTAATTAGCAGGGTGGATATCTTATGGATATGATGTTCCGCATTCAAGAAATTATATTACTGTTATATTTTATCAGCCTTTCTGCACTGTCATATGATTTGTTTTTAAGAAATCGACAAGTCAGAAAGGTTTCTCTGTATGTGCTGACCCCTGCTGTTATACTGCACTTTTTGTCGGTAGTGCAGCTCGGGGTCCAGCTCGGCAGAATTCCGATTCTGACACTCGCTGAAAGTATCTTCAGCTTAAGCCTGATACTGATCATCGTTGGAATTATTCATTTTATAAGGACGAAGTCGGAATTTATACTGCTGTTTTACTTAATGATTACTATATTTTTAATGACGATTTATACATTTTCATCGCTGAACTTCAGCTCGACGGCGCTGACGCTTGAAATTGTCAACGAACTTTTAGTCGTTCATGTGGGCAGTGCGCTGCTCGCTTATGTCGTCTTCTTTATCGGCATGCTGAACGCCGTTATATACTTAATTCAGCGCCGGAATTTAAAAGAGAAAAAGTTCAATAGAAGTTTCTTTTCGCTGTTCAGTATCGGCACGGCGGAAAAAGTAATGCTCAGACTGACCTTTATCGGTGTGATTTTAATGAGTATAAGTATTATAATAGGAATCGTCTGGGGACTCCAGATTATCGGTCCTTCTGTTCTCTACGACCCGAAAGTTATCGGCACCGTGTGTGTTATTATTATGTACAGCATCATTTTAACAATGGTTAAATTTAAAGCCGATACGGCTAAGTTTGCCGTCTACAGCATCGCAATTTTTGTGCTGGTCATGCTGAATTATTTAATTCTTTCAGAAATATCCAATTTTCATTTCTGGTCACTTTAAGGAGAGTATAAAATATGAGAAAAATTATTGTTGGTTCACGCCGGAGCGGCCTTGCTTTAACGCAGTCGAAGCAGTTTATAAAGAAGCTTGAAGCGGCCTTCCCGGAAGCTGAAATTGAAATAAAAGAAATCGTTACTAAAGGCGACCGCATCGTCGATGTTCAATTATCTAAAGTCGGCGGCAAGGGGCTCTTTGTTAAAGAAATCGAAGAAGCACTGAAAAATAAAGAAATCGATATGGCAATCCACAGCCTGAAAGACGTACCGAGCGAACTGCCGGAAGGCTTTACTATTGCCTGTGTGCCTGAGCGCGAAGATATGCGCGATGCATTTTTATCGAATAACAAAGTCTTATTTAAAGACCTGCCGAAAGGGAGCATCGTCGGCACGTCAAGTCTCCGCCGCGGCGCCCAGCTGCTCTCTATGCGCGATGACATTACAGTCAACTGGGTCAGAGGGAATATCGACACGCGCATTAAGAAAATGGAAGCGGGCGAGTACGATGCGATTCTGCTTGCAGCTGCAGGACTTAAACGCATGGGCTGGAGCGACAGCGTCGTAACGGAATACTTTGATCCGGAAGAGTTCATTCCGGCTATTGCCCAGGGAGCACTCGGCATTGAAGTGCGCGAGGACGACAAAGAACTGATCGATATGCTGGCATCTGTGCATTCAGAAGAGGATGCAACGTGCACAACAGCGGAACGCACTTTCTTAAAACGCATGGACGGCAGCTGCCAGGTGCCAATCGGCGGTTATGCAACGCTTGAAGATGGAGAATTATATTTAACAGGCTTAATTATGTCTGAAGACGGCAACGAACGCTATGTCGTTAAAAAATCGCATGAAGATCCTGTAAAACTCGGCAACCTTGTGGCGGACGAAATGGAAAAAGTCGGTGCCAAAGAGATTATAGATATGATTAATGAGACCAATGCCGGCAAGTAAACCGGTGGTCTATGTCACCCAGTCAACCTTTGGGGAGGCGCCGGACGACGATTTAACTCTCGTCCACGCGCCGCTCATTACGACTGAAGGTCTGCCTTTTGATACCGACGTCCTGAAGACGCAGTATACCTGGCTCGTTATGACGAGTAAAAACACGGTGAAGCATTTTCTGCCGTATTTTCAAGAGGTGCAGGCGGATAAAATCTCGAGCATCGGCGTGAAGACGACGGAAGCTTTGAACATGCACGGCATCGATGTGGACTTTGAACCGTCGACGTATACGCAGGAAGGCTTTATCGAGGAATGCACGATTCATCCCGGCGATAAAATACTCTATCCCGCAAGCAGCCAAAAGCGGCCGTTGATGCGCGATTACATGAGGGACAGAGGTGCTGACGTTACTGAAATCGAGCTGTATTACCCGAAAGTTCATGAAGGTTCAATTGAGAAAATCAGGGAAAATCTCGGCAGCATCGATTATCTAACCTTGTCATCGCCGTCTGCAGTAGAAAGCCTTATGGGGCACTTTAGCAAAGAAGAGCTTAAAGATATTCATTTTATCGCAATCGGCCACGTGACCGAAACGCGTTTAAACAAGTACGGCTTAACTGCTTCAAAACCGGAGCATGAAACACTCGGACATATGATTAATTTTATTAAGGAGAGTATTCAATAATGAATTTTGACAGACACCGCCGTTTAAGACAAAGCGGTTTTATGCGCGATATGGTGCGCGAAACGAAACTATCAAAAGATGATTTAATCTATCCGATTTTTGTCGTTGAAAAACCGGACGTAAAGCAGGAAGTGTCATCGATGAAAGGTGTATACCAGATTTCATTGAACCTGCTTAAAGAAGAGCTCGATGAAGTGGTGGCACTCGGCATTAAAAGCGTTATTTTCTTCGGTATTCCGAATGAAAAAGATGCAGAAGGCACAGGCGCCTACCACGATCACGGCATCGTCCAGGAGGCCTGCCGCCTGTCGAAAGAACATTATCCGGAACTGCTCGTTATACTGGATACGTGCCTGTGTGAATATACAGACCACGGCCACTGCGGACTGATCGATCCCGTTACAGAAGATGTGGACAATGATGCATCCCTGCCGCTCCTTGTACAGACTGCGGTGTCGCAGGCTAAAGCGGGCGCTGATATTATAGCACCGAGCAATATGATGGACGGTTTTGTCGCAGAAATCCGCAGTGGACTCGATCAGGCTGGTTTCTCTCATATTCCGATTATGAGCTACGGTATTAAATATGCATCTAAATTCTACGGTCCGTTCAGAGATGCTGCGGAATCGACACCGTCCTTCGGCGACCGCCGCACTTACCAGATGGATCCGGCCAACCGTCTTGAAGCGCTCCGCGAATTAGAAAGCGATACGCTGGAAGGGGCGGATATGATGATCGTCAAACCCGCGCTGTCGTATCTCGATATTATCCGCGATGTGCGCAACAATTCCAACTTGCCGATTATCGCCTATAACGTGAGCGGTGAGTATGCGATGACGCGGACTGCGATTGACCTCGGCCTCGTCGATGAAGAAGTGATCGCAGAACAGATGATTTCCATGAAGCGAGCAGGCGCAGATATGATTATTACTTATTTCGCAAAAGAGCTTGCGGAAAAAATTAATAAGGGAGAGATTTAGAATGTATAACAAGTCAAAAGAACTCTACGATGAAGCGGTTAAAGTAATGCCTGGCGGTGTTAACTCTCCGGCCCGCGCCTTTAAATCAGTCGGCGACCACCCGCTCTTTATCGACCATGCGAAGGGCGCCCGTCTCTACGACGTCGACGGCAATGAATTTATCGACTACTCGCTCAGCTTCGGGCCTTTAATTTTAGGCCATGCAGACGATAAAGTCGTGAAAAGCGTCCAGGACGCTGCGGTTAAAGGCACATCTTTCGGGGCCCCAACAGAGCTTGAAACGACTATGGCTGAACTTGTTATGGAACGCGTACCGTCCATAGAAATGGTCCGCATGGTATCGTCAGGGACAGAAGCGACGCTCGCAGCCCTGCGTCTCGCCCGCGGTTATACAGGCAGAAGCAAAATACTTAAATTCGAAGGCTGCTACCACGGCCACAGTGACTCACTCTTAATTAAAGCAGGTTCAGGTGTGGCGACCCTCGGTCTGCCGGATTCTCCGGGTGTGCCTGAAGGAACTGCGAAAAACACGATTACTGTGCCTTATAACGATGAAGCAAGCTTAACAGAAGCATTCGATAAATTCGGCGATGATATCGCAGCTGTGATTATGGAGCCTGTCGCAGGCAACATGGGTGTCGTGCCGCCGGTTGAAGGCTATCTTCAATTCGTGCGCGATCTTACAGAAAAAAATAATACGCTGTTAATCTTCGATGAAGTGATGACCGGCTTCCGTGTCGGCTACAATTCAGCACAGGGCTACTTCGGCATTACACCGGACTTAACATGTCTCGGTAAAGTCATCGGCGGCGGCCTGCCGGTCGGCGCTTACGGCGGTAAAAAAGAAATTATGGAACGTATCGCACCAAGCGGCGATATTTATCAGGCTGGAACGCTTTCGGGCAACCCGCTCGCTATGAGTGCGGGACTTGCAACGCTCAGCCAGCTGACTGAAGAAAGCTATGACTACTTCGGCAAGCTCGCAGATCAGCTTGAAGCGGGACTGAAAAAAGTATTTGCCAAGCACGATCAGCCGATTACGGTTAACCGTGCAGGCTCAATGATCGGTTTCTTCCTGACTGAAGGCCCGGTGACTGACTTCGACAGTGCAAATACAAGCGACCTGGAATTATTCAGAGCGATGTACCAGGCCCTCTTAGACGAAGGTGTTTACCTGCCGCCGTCTCAGTTTGAAGGTATGTTCTTATCCACAAAACATACTGAAGCAGACATCGAGACGACAATTAATGCGTTTGATAAAGCATTAAGTAAAGTTACGGGTAAATAATTTAAATTTTGTACTTCATGACTTATAGATTATGTGTATAATAGTGAGTGATAGTATAAATGGGGGGTAGACATAATGAGTGATAACAAAAAACGTCCACGCGGAACAAAAGTCGATGGCCAGCCTCGCTACATCGAAAAAAATCCGTCTGACAAAACTAAAGGCACAGTACACCTTTACTGGTTAGTACCTGTGATTATCGTTTTCTTAATCGTTCCTTTACTTATTTTCCACTTAGGCAGCGGCGGCGGTGATACTGCTTCCGAAGAAGAATCCGGAACTGAAGAAACAGCGGATTCAGGAGAAGAGTCGGGCGGCAGTGAAGGCGAAGAAGCTTCTGAAGAAGGCGGCGAAGAAACTGCATCGAGCGGAGACGTTGATGCTGAAGGAATCGCACGCGACAACTGTGCATCATGTCACGGTCAGGACTTCTCAGGTGCAATGGGTCCAGCTTTAGCAGGTACAAGCCTTGCTGAAGATGAGTTTACATCAATCGTCCGCGAAGGCCAGGGTTCAATGCCTGCCTTCAGTGAAGATCAGATTGCTGACGACGAACTGACTGCACTTTATGAGTTCTTTGGTGAACAATAATATTTGAGATAAAGAGACAAACTCGTATTGTATGAGTTTGTCTTTTTCTATATATAAACAAACTTAGGGCAGGGGACTGGAACTATGAATAACACAAGGGAAAGAGGAAGTTTAACAGGGCGCAATCTGGTAATTGCCATATTAATTATCGGCGCTTTTATTTCGATTTTAAATCAGACGCTGCTGGTGACGGCGGTGCCTGTCATTATGAAAGATTTGAATATTCCGTTCAGCACCGCCCAGTGGCTGACGACGGGCTTCTTTTTAGTGAACGGAATTATGATTCCGATATCCGCATTTCTAATTAATAAGTTTACGACGAGGAAACTGTATATGACCGCGATGATTTTATTTACAGCAGGTACGGTAGTTGCAGCACTGTCGACGGTATTTCCTATACTGCTTACAGGGCGCATTCTGCAGGCCGGAGGCGCGGGTATTATGATGCCCTTGTCCCAGGTCATTCTCCTGCAGATGTTCGATGTTGAAAACAGAGGAAAAGCGATGGGACTGTTCGGGTTGATTATCGGTTTTGCACCAGCTATCGGACCAACTCTGTCGGGCTATATCGTAGAATTCTGGCCGTGGCGCTCCCTCTTTATTATTATTGCGCCGCTCGCAGCACTGAATATCGTCTTTGCGTATTTTTATATGCGGAACGTTACAGAACAGACCAATCCGAAAGTCGACATACTGTCGATTGTTATGTCCACTTTAGGCTTTGGCGGTTTGCTGTACGGCTTCTCAGTCGCGGGAGTCAGCGGCTGGACGAGCTTAGAGGTGATTGTGCCGATTCTTGGCGGTTTAGTAATTGTCGGTCTCTTTGTCCGCAGGCAGTTTATTTTGGTTCAGCCGATACTTGAAATCCGGGTTTTAGCTAACCCGTACTTTCTCATGGCCTCGCTGATCGGGATTATCGTTTTCGTCTCGATGGTCAGCGCCAACAATATCGTCCCGGTCTTAATGCAGGATATGCTCGGCTTCACTGCTTTTCAATCCGGGCTGTCACTCTTGCCGGGTGCTCTTGTGATGGGGATTATGTCGCTCGTCGCCGGCTGGCTGTTTGACCGCTACGGCATCCGGATTCTTACCTTTACCAGTCTCGGTCTGATTTTAGCGACCTCTGTGCTGCTGTCCTTTTTGACAGTTGAAAC
>X87_Garden_Dormouse__coassemble_148_pt1 | contig 13853 bp, 12 predicted proteins | sample X87_Garden_Dormouse__metabat2_low_PE_003 | metagenome-assembled genome bin X87_Garden_Dormouse | reverse complement strand
TAACGAGCAATGCATTTTTGCTTTATATTCTCATTGCGGCAGCAGGAGCATGTACGGCTGGCTCACAAAACTTGATTAATCCGTATATAACGATGTATTATCCGCCGGATGTACGCGGTGCAGGTTTAAGTGCTGCGGTGGGTATGGGGCGTATCGGATCAATTACAGGACCGCTCCTGATCGGCTGGGTGCTGATGACCAATATGCCGGCGCAGCTTTCATTTCTAGGCTTCGCAGTTCCATGTCTGCTTGCATTTTGTGCGCTTCTGTTTGTGCAGGAACAGCACGGTGCGGAAGTGCAGAAAGGACGAATCCGGAAAGCGGAAGAAGCAATTATTTCTTAAGATTAAAGATGCGAATCTTACTCCGATTCGTATCTTTTTTCCATATATATGGAAGAATGTCGAAAAATTTTCACAAACATGTGAATATTTTAACAAGCTGATTGGATTTTATTGAGATAAGAAGAAATGTATTAGATAATGAAATAAATACAACAATTAGGAGTGTTTATATGGTTAACAAAGAAGAAGTTGAGATTATTCACAGCACAATTCCAATTTTACAGGAAAAAGGTGTTGAAATTACTTCTAAATTTTATAATAGAATGTTTGATAGACATCCGGAATTACGAGATATGTTTAATCAGCCGAACCATAAGCAGGGTTTGCAGTCTACAGCTCTTGCAACAGCAGTTCTGGCAGCAGCGCAGCACATTGAAGATTTAACGCCGATAGTACCTGTAGTAATGCCGATTGCGCATAAACACTGCGGTCTCGAAGTGCTTCCTGAACATTATCCGATCGTAGGAGAAAACCTCCTCGCTGCAATTCAGGAAGTAACCGGACTTGCGGCAGATGATCCGATTATAGAAACATGGGGCAAGGCTTATGGTGAAATTGCTGATGCGTTTATCGGTATAGAGAAAGATATTTATGCAGGCATGGCATGGCAGAGCTTTAAGCCGTTTGAAGTAATCGGTGTGAGAGAAGAGACAGGGATTATTAAAGCTTTTACAGTTAAATCGGATGATATTAAAGATATACCGTACTCGCCGGGACAGTATATTACGGTCGACGTCCAAGTTCCAAATCTGCCGTACAGAGCAAAACGCCATTACTCAATCGTCGATGTGCAGGATGGCAAATTGACATTTGCAGTAAGGAAAGAAAATCTGGATGGCAACCGCGGAGAAGTATCGACGTATCTGCACGAGCAGATTAATACAGGCGATACAATCAATTTATCAGCGCCGGTTGGTGTGTTCGGCCTTGAAAACACAAATAAACCGCAGCTATTTATCGGTTCAGGCATCGGTGTAACGCCGTTATTCCCGATGTACCGTGAAACAGCCGGTACTGATGCTGACGCACAGTTCATCCAGGTTTCAGATGATGCAAATAACGTTGCATTTGAAGTTGAACTTCAAAATATCGCAGCTGCCGAAAATGCACAGCTGCACACTCACTTAAGAGATAAAGAAGGTTACCTGATGAGTGAGGAGCTGCAGAAGTTCATTAAAGATGATCAGGAAATCTACGTCTGCGGCGGTGTGACATTCATTCAGTCCATCGTTAAAGAATTAGGCAAGGCAGGTGTTGATAAAGATCGTATCCACTACGAAATCTTTATCCCGCGTTTAAGCCTGGCTGTATAAATTAAAAGAAGATGGCACCCCGTTCATATGAAACGGAGTGCCATTTTTTTAATGGTGGCTGTTTATTTCAATACTGTCGTCATTACTGAATTCCTGCAGAAATACTTCTTCAAACATATCCAGTTCACCGACAGTAAAGTATTTAGTCGGAACAGCATCGATATTATCACTTGAAACGTGTGCTTTAATCAGATACAAACCATCCCGCGGAATATTTAGTTCCGCTGTATATTCTCCGTTTGATAGATGTGACATTTCGTATTCTTCATTCCATACTTCAGCTTCTTTCGCTGCCCACATAGACAGGGTAATATCGGCATCATCAACCGGGCTGCCGTCTTCCAGAACATGAATTGTCAGCGGTTCGGCAGGGCCGACAGATGTAATGTCTTCTGTATCAATAACGATATTTGCCTTCGGTGTCTTATTATATTTATCGTGTGTATCGTCATCTACAATATTGCAGCCGGAAAGGAACAGAAGAGAAATTATTAAAATTAAATATTTATACATGCTGTTCCTCCTTAATAATTCAGCCAGCGGCGGAGTTTTTCATTGTTTCTAATAATAAGCCTGTCCAGCAGGAATAAAATAATCAGCGACAGACCGACGAGCGGGAATATAAGGCCGAGTATGATTAGTACAGAGAGCATACCTTTAAATTCAAATATACTTTTAGCTTTTGGTGCACCGCTTTTACCTTTCGGTTTCCGTTTCCACCACATGTATACACCCGTAATGACCATGCCGATTAATCCAAGACAGATAATCACTCCAATAATTTGGTTCAAGAGACCGAACTCCAAACCTTTATGAATCGTAATTGCAAGCGCCATTGCCTTGCCGAGCGGACCGTAATTATCATAGCGGTAGTCAGCGATAACATCACCTGTATACTGATCGATATGTATCGTTGCCTCATCCTGTGCTTTCGGAGGGAAAACGGATAAGGTAAAGACACCTTCCGGAGAAGCAGGGTAAAATATGTCGTAGCTCGGATGAGTATCTGCTGCATCAGCAGTCTTAATAACTTCATCTATGGAAACCTGTCTGAAGCCTGACGAAGGGTCAGAATCTGCGACCGGCATCTGTTCTGCAGCCCATGAGACATCCGCAATATCTTCTGCGACAGTCTCGGATTCTGGAGCCGGACCTACCCAGATTGACGGCGGATAGCCAGCGCCGGAAGCAGTTGTCAGCTGCTGCACGCCTGTACCCCAGAAGCCTGTCCACAGCATGCCCGATAAGAGGAAGAATAATAATCCTCCGGAGATCCAAAAGGCAGGGACGGCATGCAGGTCGCGGCGCCTGATACGCCCGGCTTTATTAAAGCGGATGGTGAAAACACCTTTAATTTTTTCTTTTGCTTTAGGAAACCACAGAAACAAGCCTGAAATCAGCATAATAATTGTCCAGCATGCCACCAGTTCGACTATCCGGTCGCCGAAAGTTCCGGCCATCAGTTCACTGTGCAGAGCGGCGAGGATTTCCATCGGCCGGTTGCTGTCGTTGATAATACCCAGCACTTCGCGGTTGTATGGATTAATGAAGACCGTTAATGATTCACCGTCTCCGTCCGTTATACCGACTTCCGCAGAACGAGTATCATCTTCGCCTGGACGGTAGCGGGTAATGTCTCCGCTGCCGACGGTATTTAAAGCCGTGAAAGCAAGATCGCTTGGCGGAAGCTGTTCGCTTTCAGCCTCGATATTATAATAATCTTTATATATGTATTCTTCGATGTCTACTCTGAATAGATATATTGCTCCTGTAATGGCAATAATAAGAAGAAAAGGCGCCAAGATTAAGCCGGCAAACAAATGCCAGCGCCAAATCAAAGGCTGTATTTGTTTTTTCAAGTTTAAATCCTCCTGTCATTGATTCAACTGTTAATTATGGAGAATATTTATCGTTTTGTACATACCGCGATGTTAAAAAGAAGTGTCATTTGATGATATACTACGGATAACAACTGCCGGAGGGGGAACCATTATGGAGAGAATACTGGTCGTCGATGACGACCCTAACATAGTAAAGTTTGTAACATTGAATTTAACTGAAGCAGGATACCGTGTTGCGTCGGCGAACGATGGAAGACAAGCTCTCAGGCGTTTAAAAGAAACGCCGTGCTCCCTGGCGGTGGTCGATGTCATGATGCCTTATATGGACGGGCTTGAATTGACCAAAGCGATACGCGATGAGTACGATATTCCGGTGCTTATATTGACGGCAAAAAGCCACATTGATGATAAAGCAGAAGGGTTTAAAGCAGGAACAGATGATTATCTTGTCAAACCGTTTGAACCGAAAGAGCTGATTTTCAGAATAGAGGCGCTGCTGCGCCGTTATAAAGCGGAAGGAGAGACTGATTCAATACGTATCGGAAATGTCAGTATTTATCCTGATAAGTATACCGTCGAAATTGAAGATAAGACCTACATGCTGCCGTTAAAAGAATTCGAACTTCTGCAGCTATTGGCAGGTCACCCCGGACAGGTTTTTTCAAGAGAACAGCTGATTGAGCAAATATGGGGAGCGTTTTACGAAGGGGATGAACGTACTGTCGATGTTCATATTAAGAGACTGAGAACACGGTTTTCAAAATTAACATCTGATTTTAAAATTAAAACTGTACGGGGCGTCGGTTATTTTCTGGAGCCTGTTTTATGAAATCATTATACGTAAAATTTGTCGTTATGACGCTCGGTATTATGATACTCAGTTTCTTTATCGCCTTTGTCGTGTCGAACGCTTATTATCAATATAATTTAAAAGCAAGCAACGATGAAAAAAATACAGCAATTGCTTCTGAGGTAGGTACATTTATCGAAACTCAGCCGGAAATGAAAATCGAGGAATACTTGAAAACAATTGCTGATGCCGGTTATCAGATGTATCTGGCAGACGACAGCGGCAACACTCAGTTTTTTGGAGCGGAGTTCAATGAGCACAATCTGTCTCCGGATGTGGTCAGCGATGTGCTTGCTGGTGAAATATATCACGGGATGGCAAATTTTGAAGCGGAAATATTTGTGACCGGTTTTTTTGCTAACGAACTGAGCAATACTATCGGTGTGCCGGTTCAGCATGACGGCACCGTTTATGCTTTATTTATGCGTCCCGATATTAATCTGCTGTTTAACGAGATGCATCTTTTGTTCGGTATTTTATTTATGCTGACTGTGCTGTTAAGTATCATACTTGTATTTATCAGTGCGCATTTCCTGATTAAGCCCGTGACTAAATTGAGTGAAGCAACCAAGCTGTTGGCTTCCGGGGATTACTCGATTCACGATCTCGATACAAACCGGAAAGATGAGCTTGGTGAACTGTCAGCGAACTTCGCCAGGATGTCAAAACAGATTGCATACAATGATAAAATTCAGAAGGACTTTATCTCAAATATATCCCATGATATCCAGTCGCCGCTGTCGAGTATTAAAGGCTACAATAAGCTGTTAAATAAACCGCTCACAGCAGCTGAACGGAGTGAATATACAGAAACAGTGGATTTTGAAATAGACAGGCTGTCGACGATGACAGAGCAGCTGCTGATTCTGTCATCCATCGATCATGAAGATTACATGCTGCGGAAGGAAACTTATAATTTGAAAGAACAGCTCGAGCGGCTGATTAAAGTTTACGAATGGAAGATTAATGAAAAAGGCCTGATGCTTTCTCACAAACTTCAGGATACTGAAATCAAGGCGGACAAAGCGCTGATGAATACCGTATGGGACAATTTGCTGTCGAATGCTGTTAAATATAACGGAGATGCAGGCAGCATCGATATAGAAATGACCAGATATCAAGCTCATACAGTTATAACAATCAGCGATACAGGAAAAGGTATAGATAATACAAGTATCGATAAAATTTTTGACAGATTTTACCGGGTGGATACCGCACGGACGAGCAGTGTCGGCGGCACCGGTCTCGGTTTGTCCATCGTTAAGAAAATACTTGAACTGCATAACGGTACAATCAATGTAAGAAGCAGCGGAAGCGGCACGACCTTTACAGTCCGGCTGCCTGTAAATACAACAGAATAATTTTTTCCTCCCCGTTCACAATGAGTTCATATTGCAGGTATATAGTATGACTCATAGATGAAAACGAGGAGGATTTTTTTAATGAAGATGGCATGGAAAGAAATGAAGAAATATAAACTTCGGTATACAATTCTCGGTTCGATTATATTTCTGATTAGTCTGTTAACATTAAGTATTTCAGGACTTGCGAACGGTTTGTCCCAGGACAATGCGGCATTGATTAAAAATATGCCGGAAGGTACATTTTATATGGAAGAAAGTGCAGAAGAAAATCACAGTTTCTCTGCATTGTCGGATGAGCAGATTAGTAATTTGGAAGCTGCAGATCCGGATGTAACCTTATTTTCAATTCAAATGGGTGAATTCAATGATACCGGCGACCAGAAACACAGTCTAGCCTTTGTGAGTGCTTCGGATAATGAGTATTTCCCTGAAACAGAACCTGGTGAGATTGTGCTGGACCAGGCTTTTGAAGAAGAAGGATTTAAAATTGGCGATACAATTTCAAGCGGTCTCCTGGATAAAGAGCTGACAATTACAGGATTTGCCGAAGAAGAAAAGTTCAGCCACTCTTCCGTCGGTTTTATTAACAATGAAGATTTCTTTGAAATGTATAATACAGATACATTCCAGCTGGCGTTTACAACTGAAACGGATCAGCCGATTGATGAACTGTCAGCATTCGGCAATGGAGACTTCTTAAACACAATTCCAAGCTACAGTGCAGAGCAGCTGTCGCTTAATATGATTATAGTATTCCTGTACGTTATCAGCGGTATGCTGTTTGCGATATTCTTCTACATGATCAACGTGCAGAAATTAGGCACATTTGGCATTTTAAAAGCGATTGGGGTTAAGACTTCTGCACTGTTTAAAATGATGTGGGCGCAGATGTTTATTATCACTATTATTTCATTGCTGTTAGCTGTCGGTATCAGTCAGCTGTTTAATGTACTGGCACCAAGCGGCATGCCATTCCACTTAACGCTTAATATGGTAATGCTCTCATCACTTGCATTTATTATTATCGGCTTTATCGGGGCGACGCTGTCGGGCATCCAGATTAAAAAAGTAGAACCGATGCAGGCAATTAACCAAGGAGGTGCTTAAGATGAGTTTATTTCAATTAGAAGATATAAAAAAAGAATTTAAGCATGGAAGTACAAAAGAGCAGATATTAAAGGGAATTGATCTGGAGTTAAATAAAGGTGAACTGACGGCGCTGGTGGGCGCGTCGGGTTCAGGAAAAAGCACGCTGCTGACGATAGCTGCCGGGCTCCAGAATTTAAGCGGCGGTTCAATTAAATTTAGCGGGAAAAATATGTCGGAAATGAATGCCGAAGAGGTTCGTGAAGTGAGGGCGAAATATTTCGGCTTTGTTTTCCAGCATGCACATCTGGTACCATTTTTAACTGTGAAAGAACAGCTCGAGCTGATGCTTGATACTGCAGAAACCAAATGGTCCAAAAAATCGAGAGAAGCGCGTATTGAAGATGCGCTGACTACCGTTGACATGTGGGAACATAGAGACAGTTATCCGGAAAACATGTCAGGCGGAGAAAAACAGCGTGTGGCAATTGCCCGGGCAATTATTCATGAGCCGGAAATATTATTTGCCGACGAGCCGACAGCAAGTCTCGACTCAAAACGCTCAGTGGAAGTAATGGAGTTAATAGAAAGACTGGCACGTGAATTGAATATTACCGTGCTGATGGTAACCCATGATAATGATATGTTGAAATATGCAGAGCGTATTGTGGAAATGAAAGACGGTAAAATTATCGAATCTTAGTAAAGATGGGTCATAGACCCGTCTTTTTTTATCGATATTCATACTTTTAGGAGGCATTTATATGAGTTACAATGAAAAATAAAAAGGGGTTTACTCATGAGTGATGATAAGCAGAAAAAGAAAAATGGCTTTAAAATGCCGCATATATATGTCATCCTGTTTGTATTTGGTATCGTTGCAGCAGCAGCTACATATCTAATACCAGCAGGTGAATTTGACCGTGTGGAATTGGAAAACGGGCGTGCTGCGGTTGATCCGGAGTCGTTTACATATGTTGAATCCACACCAACTGGTGCAGTCGAATTCCTGACAGCGATTCCAAGGGGATTAGTTGATGCAGGGGAAGTAGTATTCTTTACGCTGATTATTGGCGGAATGTTTATGGTACTGCGTGAGAGCGGCATTATAGAAATTGCAGTCGATAAAATGGCACGTAAGTTTTCAAAGAAAAGTATATTTATTATACCGGTGCTTGTTACCGTATTTGCCGCAGTTGCGACTTTAATCGGTACAGCCGAATTGTCTCTTGTATATATTCCAGTTATTATACCTCTGGTTATTGCTCTCGGGTACGATTCGATGACAGCCGCGGCCATAGCACTTTGCGGTACTGTAATCGGCTATACTGTAGGAGTGCTGAACCCGATAAATACAGGTCTTGCACAGACGATTGCAGAGATACCTACATTTTCAGGTCTCGGATTCCGGTTGATTTTATTTATTATTGTTCTGTTCATTACAGCATTGTTTATAATGAGATATGCAAAAAAAGTAAAGAGAAATCCGGAATCAAGTTTAGTATATAAAGAAGATGCTGAAAAACGTGAAATGTATTCATCAATAGGTGAACATGAACCGCTGAAAGCGACGGGCCGTCAGATTGCAGGAGCATTCGCTGTCCTGCTGTTTTTTGCCGTACTGATTTGGGGTGTAACTACCCAAGACTGGTTTATGATAGAGATGTCAGGACTGTTCATTATTATGGGTGTTGTAGTTGGTCTAGTTTCAGGACTGAACTTGACGCGTATTAGTGAAGCATTTACGAAAGGTTTCAGAGAAGTGCTGATGGGTGCCATAATTGTCGGATTGGCGCGTTCAATTGCTGTCATTCTGGAAGACGGTCAGGTAATGGACACTATAGTAAATGGGCTCGGCAGTGCAGTAGGAGAATTACCGCCTGTGCTTGCAGCGGCAGGAATGTACTTCGTCCAGTTAATTATCAACTTCGTTATCCCTTCAGGATCGGGGCAGGCACTGGTTACCATGCCGATTATGGCGCCGCTCGCCGATCTTGTTGATGTAACGCGGCAGACAGCTGTTCTTGCATTTCAGCTTGGAGATGGTTTTGCCCATATTCTTTATCCGACCAGCGGATACTTTATGGCAGCCCTCGCTATAGCAGGAGTAGAGTGGCACAAGTGGATTAAATTCTTTTTCCCGCTATTCTTAATCTTTATGTTTATATCTTTAGGAGCTCTGGTAGTTGCTCAAATAACCAGCTGGTCGTAAACAATTAAAAGTTGAAGCGGAGTTAAAATCAAAGTATTCCGCAGCTTCCAAACGTTTTAAAACTAACAAAAAGGCAAAAATCCATTCGGATTTTTGCCTTTTTAATTTACCTTATTTATTCTTAAAGTTCTTAACAGCATCTGCTATATCAGTGCCGCCGTCCAGCACCTGCAGCTCTTTGCCGCGGTTTTTTTCTTTAGTAACGACTTCGTAAATTACCCCCGCCACATTTTCACGTGCAACGTTTTTAATATCGCCGAAGTATAAATCGATATCGACCTTGCCGGAACCGCCTTCGTCAGTCAGCATACCGGGATGAACAATCGTGTGGGTAAGACCGGAATTCCTTAAATAGACGTCTGCATGGTGTTTCGCAATCGTGTAAGGTTTAATTTTCTGTGCATCAGGCGTATCGAAAGCTTCTCTTCTTGAATCCCATGTCGAGACCATAACAAAGTGTTCAACTCCTGCCTGTTTACTGGCATCGACTGCTTTTACAGCGCCGTCGAGATCGACGATAATCGTTTTATCGGCACCTGTGCTGCCGCCTGAACCTACTGAGAAAACAACCTGTTCAAAGCCTTGCATCTTATCGGCCATTTCTTCTATAGAATCGTTCTCGACATCAATCAGCAGCGTTTTCATATCTTTATTTTCAAAATCAGCAATCTGTTCTTCTTTACGGATACCGGCTGTGAAATCCACTGAATTTTGTTTAAGCTGTGACGCGAGGTGGGTCCCTACGCCGCCGTTTGCACCAATAACTAAAATACTCATCTGTATACACTCCTTAAATGTTTTATTAGCAACAGTCTAACTTAAAAACTTTCTGAAAAGCTTGTTTTTTGCCTGGGTAAATGGGGCATAGCGTACAGGAATATCAATGATTGTACTGTTTTTTACGACGCTCTTTTCATGGGTAAAAGTATCGAATGAATACTTGCCGTGATAATGACCCATTCCGCTCGCACCGACGCCTCCAAACGGCATATCGTGATGTGACAGATGCATCAGAGTATCATTTACGCAGCCGCCGCCGAAGGACAAGCGTGACAAGAGAGTTTCAACATTGCGATCGTTTTCTGAGAAAATGTAAAAGGCGAGCGGTTTAGGCAGCGTCTGCTGATAAGCAATCAGATCCTCAAGGTTATCGTAAGTGATTACCGGCAGAATCGGACCGAATATTTCCTCTTTCATGACCTCCGATTCAAAGGTGCTGTTCGGCATGAGGGCGGGCGCAATTTTTTGCGTTTCTGAATTTTTACTGCCGCCGAGAACCATTTCATTTTCGAGCAGCCCTGATAAACGTTTAAAGTGTTTTTCATTAATAATTTTAGGATAGTCTTCCCGGTGCACAGCGTCACTGTAACGTTCTTCAATTTCATTGAGCATCCGGTCGATAAACTCCTGTTTTTTAGAACTGTGAATAATCACGTGATCGGGAGCGACGCAGGTTTGTCCCGCATTGACAAATTTACCCCAGGCGATACGCTTAACTGCAACATCTATATTTGCAGTTTCATCAACTACAACGGGACTTTTGCCGCCGAGCTCCAATGTGACTGGTGTCAGCGTTTCGCTGGCAATACCCATAATCTCTTTGCCGACACTGGTGCTGCCTGTAAAGAATATATAATCATACTGCTGTTTGTTGACTTCATCATGCGGTGTGTCAGCAGGAGCGCAGTACACATACTTTTCGCTGAAAGTATAATTCAATATTTTTTCTATAATTGCAGCTGTATGCGGACTGGTTTCAGAAGGTTTCACAAGCGCGCAGTTCCCGCCTGCAATAGCGCCAATCAGCGGCATCATCGTTAAATTAAATGGATAATTCCACGGCGACAAAATAAGAACAACACCGTAGGGGTCGCGGTATACATAATTTTTAGCTGGGAAACTCATCATTGAACCTGACACTTTTTCAGGAGAGTTCCAGCTTCTTAGATGTTTAATGACGTAATCAAATTCTTTATAAACGATACCGATTTCTGTCATAAAAGCCTCGGCTTCTGATTTTCCGAGATCTTTATTTAAAGCTTCAAGAATCATCTTTTCATTAGTCTCGACAGCAAGCTTCAATTTTTTTAACTGGCGGATACGGAAACTGACCGATTTTGTATGATTTTTATAATAATATTTGCGCTGATTTTCGACTATTGACTGCATGGACATAATTATCGCCTCCAAAAAATATCTTATAATTTATAGTATTCCCTTTTTATGTTTGTTCTAATTAGGGTATATATTATTATTCCCTATTCTAATACATATAATGAATGACTTAAAATTTATGAGGAGCGGATAATACATGATTGAATTTAAAAATGTAACAAAACGCTACGGCAGCAAAACTGCGGTGGAAGATGCAAGTTTTTACGTGAAAGAAGGAGAGTTCTTCGTTTTAATCGGTCCTTCGGGAAGCGGAAAGACAACTACTCTTAAAATGATTAACAGACTGATTCCGCTGACTGAAGGCTATATTTACTTTAAAGATAAACCGGTAAGCGATTATGAAGTGCATGAAATGCGCTGGGATATCGGCTATGTGCTGCAGCAGATCGCTTTATTCCCGCATATGACAATTAAAGAGAATATTGCTCAGGTTCCCCAGATGAAAAAATGGAAAGAAGCAGATATCGATCAAAGAACAGCTGAGTTAATGACGATGGTGGGGCTCGATCCTGATACATACAAAGATCGTAAACCAGCTGAACTCTCCGGCGGCCAGCAGCAGCGTGTCGGTGTAATCCGTGCACTGGCAGCAGACCCGCCCGTTATTCTGATGGATGAGCCGTTCAGCGCCCTCGATCCGATTACGAGAGAAAGTCTTCAAGATGATCTAACAGCGCTGCAGCAGGAAATTAAAAAAACAATAGTGTTTGTCACGCATGATATTAAAGAAGCAATGAAACTTGGCGACCGGATTTGCCTGTTTAATGAAGGGCGAATCGAACAGATTGGGACGCCGGAAGAATTTTTAACAGCTCCTAAAAACGACTTTGTTCAGGAGTTTATAGGTTATCAGAAAGAAGAAAATGAGACGATCGGTGAATTTATCAGAGCAGATTCTGCTGAAGCTGAGGAAGCTGTTTATCCGCTTGTAGAAGAAAGTACTAAGATCGAAGATGCATTTAAAGTATTTGCTGAGCATGAGACTGTTGCAGTGAAAACCGCAAAAGGGAATAAGCTGTTAAGCAGGCGGGATGTCTTTAAACATTTATCAGATAAGCGCGGTGACAGTGCATGAATACATTTTTAGAAACTCTCAATTCACGTAAAGGTGAACTTTTATCGACACTGATAGAACATATTCAGATATCGTTTATAGCACTGCTGATTGCAGCTGTTATCGGTATACCGCTAGGCGTTATTTTAACGAAGACGAAGCGCACAGCAGAAGTAGTTATTAATATTGCGGCAGTACTCCAGACAATACCGTCCCTTGCCCTGCTTGGATTGATGATACCGCTGTTTGGTATCGGTGTTGTGCCTGCAATTATAGCGCTCGTTATTTATGCGTTACTTCCTATACTGAGAAATACTTATACAGGCATCGCCGAGGTGGATGACTCACTGGTGGAAGCGGCCAGCGGTATTGGAATGAAACCGATGAGACGGCTTTTAAAAGTGGAAATGCCGATAGCGATGCCGGTTATTATGGCGGGTGTACGTACAGCAATGGTGCTGATTATTGGTACCGCAACGCTCGCTGCACTAATTGGAGCAGGAGGACTCGGAGATTTAATACTGCTTGGGATTGATCGTAATAACACGCACCTTATATTAATCGGAGCGATACCGGCAGCCTTGCTTGCGATACTTTTCGATGTTATTTTAAGAGTTATTCAAAATCTGTCGTATAAAAAAGCAGTGACTCTGGTAGGCACAATTTTTATCGTTATACTGCTTGTAGCACTTGCACCGCTGTTAACAAACCGCGGCGACAGTATGACAATTGCAGGGAAGCTGGGAGCAGAACCGTCGATAATTACAAATATGTATAAAATACTGATTGAAGAAGAAACAGATTATAATGTTAATGTGGAAGATGGACTGGGTAAAACATCCTTCCTTTTCAATGCTTTGGAATCTGATGATATCGATGGATATCTTGAATTTACCGGTACAGTGCTCGGAGAGCTTGTGAATATCCCGCCGGATTCAAATGAGGCAGATAAAGTATATGAGCAGGCTAACGCTGCACTGGATGAACAATTTGAGATGACGATGCTCGAACCGATGGCATTTAATAACACATATACACTTGCTGTGAAAAGAGACTTTGCAGAAGAACACGGTCTTGAAACAATTGGAGACCTGAGAGAAATTGAAGACATTGTGAAACCAGGCTTTACGATGGAATTTAATGACAGAACAGAAGATGGTTATCCTGCGCTTCAAGAAGCGTATAATCTGAACTTCACTGATGTAGTAACGATGGAACCTCAGCTTCGTTATCAGGCAATTGAAAGCGGAGATATCAACCTGATGGATGCTTATGCAACAGATGCCGAGCTGAGAGAATACGATATGGTGATACTCGAAGATACAGAAGCGGTATTCCCGCCTTACCAGGGCGCGCCGATGTTTAAGCAGGAGTTTCTTGAAGAATATCCGGAGATTGTCGAACCGTTAAATAAACTCGCAGGCAAGATTACGGATGAAGAAATGCAGGATATGAACTACCGTGTCTCTGTGGAAGACGAAAGCCCTTACGATGTGGCGGAAGAATATTTAAAAGAAAATAATATTATAGAGCGAAAATAAAGCATGGAGATGTGGGGATACACATGAGACTCTGTCATGCCAACCCTGTGGGTCCCGGATACACATGAGACTC
>X87_Garden_Dormouse__coassemble_145_pt1 | contig 13974 bp, 13 predicted proteins | sample X87_Garden_Dormouse__metabat2_low_PE_003 | metagenome-assembled genome bin X87_Garden_Dormouse | reverse complement strand
GTCATGCCAACCCCATCAAACCAGGTTGGCATGACAGTGATCTTGAGGAAACTTTTCTGACAATCCGTCTTTAATCTACTCTATAAAAAAACGGCCTGAAAATCTTAAAATCAAGATTTTCAAGCCATCTCTCTTATTGCTTCAAGGCTTTTGTTTCAGCCTTTTAAATTTGCTTAATTATTGCTTATTTTTGCTGCTGTTCTTATTGTTGTTGTTTTTGTTCTTGTTGTTATTACTGTTTTTATTGTTATCAGTAACGACATGAACGTTATGATTTTCATCTTTAGCGCCTGCTTCCCCAACAACATCAACATCGTGTTCTTCTTCGAATTTCTCTACTTCGCTTTCTGAAGTCCACCTTCATCTGCGAGTACAGATTCTCTCTGATCAACATTATCCGGAGTCTCTCTATCCGGTTTAGCATCTGCATCAGATTTATCTTTATTCATTTCTTTTTTAGCGTCTTTTTTTACTTCGTCCGCTTTTTTCTGACCTTTTTCTTTTAATTTTTCTTTGTAAGCTTCAGGGTCTTCTGCTGCTTGATCTACTTCTTTATTCGCTTTAGACTGAACGTCATCAGCTTTGTCTTTCGCTGAATCTACCTTTTCGTTTGCTTTAGTTTGCGCATCATCAATTTTGTCTTTTGCTTCATCTACTTTTTTGTTCGCTTTAGACTGTACTTCCTCGGCTTTGTCTTTAGCAGCGTCCATCTGTTCATTTGCTTTGGACTGTACTTCTTTTGCTTTGTCAGTTACTTTATTCTGCATGTTTTCTGCGTAAGCTTTTGGATCTTCTTTTGCTTTAGAATATTCTTCCTGAGCTTTAGACTGAACATCCTGCACTTTTGCAGTTGCTTTCTCCTGCACGTTTTGTGCATAGCCTTTCGGATCTTCTTTCGCTTTCGCATACTCTTCTTTTACAGCATCTTTATTGTCTGCAAGTTTTTTTGCAGCGTATGCAATACCGAGTACCGCACCGACTCTGAATACTAAATTAAATAATTTTCCCATTTGATACACCTCATATTATAAAATTGTTTTTCATTTGACTTAATATAAAATATACCCTGGCCTGGATATTCTAAACTTAATTATTTAAATTTTTTATTTCTTCTTCAGTTAACCTGCGGTATTCGCCTTCAGCAAGTGTTTCATCCAGTATCAATGATGCAAAGCCCGTCCGCTTCAGCCTGATAACTTCATTGCCGGTGGCTAAAAACATCCGCTTAACCTGATGAAACTTTCCTTCAGTAATCGACAGCGAAACTTCGTTTGGACTTAATAGTTCCGCTTTTGCAGGTTTAGTTGTAAAGTCCTTCAATTCAATTCCCGTTTCAAGCCTGATGATATCTTCCGGTGACACTTCGTCTCTCAGTGTCACGTGATACGTTTTATAGTATTCATTTTTAGGAGACAGCAGCTGGTGGGCAAGTTTGCCGTCGTTTGTAATAAACAAAAGCCCCACCGTATCTTTGTCCAGTCTGCCGACAGGGAATAATTCACCCTGCTGCGGATGGGCGATTAAATCGATGACTGTTTCCGTCGGCCCTTCTTCCGTTGAAGATATTACTCCGTCCGGCTTATTCATCATAAAGTAAATAAATTCCTCCAGCACAATCGGCACATCAATATAATAAATTTTGTCATCGTAACCGACGTCTATCTTTGGACTTTTAACGATATCCCCGTTAACGGAAATATCTCCTTTTTTAATCAGTTTATTGACTTCTTTGCGGCTGCCGAGATTTGCATTCGCAAGATATTTATCCAGTCTCATTATAAAAACTTCACTTTCTGTCGGATTTTCCCTGCCCGGTCTCCGAGCACTTCATCTGCAAGTCCTGTTTTAAATGAAATAAACAGATAAACAAGCACACCTGCCGGAACTGTAATTAACAGTGTTAAAACAGAATTTAAAGTCGTCATTTCATCGATATTAATCATCAGCAGGTAGTATACAAGTTCTACTGCCAACAGCATTGCCAGCGCGCATACAATAATCTGAAAGATCGGTGCGACGAAGGCGCGGAAACGAATTTTTCCGTGTTTTTTAATAATAATCAGGTTCATAATTACTCCGGCACCGAGAGCGATGGCTGTCCCCATGACTGCGCCGACTGTGTAAAAGTTCATAATCAGCGGAATGTTGATAGCCGCTTTGATGACAAGCATGACAATGACTACGTAAAACGTCAGGTGCTGCTTGTCTATTCCCTGAACGATGGAGCACGTCACAGAAAACAAGGAAATGATAATGCTGACAGGTGCATAAAAAGTCAGTATCATAATTCCGACTTCATTATAGCTGTAAAACGATGTATAGATCGGTGCTGATAAAATCATCATCCCGATACCTGCCGGGATAACGAAAAACAGGAGCATCAGAATCATCGATTTCACCTGGCTATGAACATTATCAAATAATTTCTGCTGATAGTTTTTTGTGATGAACGGTAAAATAGTAATCGCAAAGGCAGATGCGAATGCTGTTGGGATCATCACGAGTTTGTGCGTTGTCAGGTTCAGCATCCCGAACCATGAATCCTGCACACTGCCCGGCACGCCGGCGAGTGTCAGTGCGTTATTATGCGTCATCTGGTCGATAAATAAGACGACAGGAATACTCACGCTGACAATGATAAACGGCAGACCGTAGCGGATAATTTCCTTATACATTTCACCGTAGGACAAGTCAATGCCGCTCGTATCCTGTTTACGCTGCTCAGCCATAAACGGTTTGCGTTTTCTCCAGAATACGGCGAGTGTTACAGTCGCACCGACCGCTCCGATAAAAGCAGCAAAAACGGCAATTTCGTTAGCGGTTTTTATCGAACCGTCCATTACATTAATAACAATAAAGGCACCTGATAACAATACTGCGATACGTAAAATCTGTTCGACAACTGAAGAGACGCTCGTCGGGCCGAATGACTCGTGTCCCTGGAAAATCCCTCTCCACGTTGCCATAAATGGTACAACAATGACTGCAAAACTGATTACGCGTATAATACTGGTGATATCTTCGGTGCTCCAGCGGTGTTCTCCGCCCCCGCCTGCTGCACTTTGTGCTTCAGCGATAACCGGCGCCATGAAATATAAAGCAAGAAAAGCAAGAATACCTGAAACCATCATGACAACGAGACTTGATTTGTAAAGTTTCTGACTGGTCTCGTAAGCACCGAGCGCATTATACTTTGCAACGAATTTCGATACCGCTCCGGGAACACCGGCTGCGGCAATCGACAGCATAATTGTGTACGGTGTATAAGCATACCCGTAAAGAGCGAGATTTTCTTCTCCGCCCATTATGCTGTAAAATGGAATTAAATAAAGCATTCCCAAAATCTGGGTAGTAAATGTAGCCGCGGTTAAAAGGAATGTACCGCGAAACATCTTTTTCTGATCCGACATATATTAACCCTTCTTATCTATAATAAACATACCCATTATTATAATGGATAAAGGAATACTTTAAAACTAAAAGGAGAAAACTCATGTACGATACAATAGTAATCGGCGGCGGTGTCAGCGGAATTATGGCAGCCTACGCTGCAAGTTTAAACAATAACAAGGTGCTTTTAATCGAAAAGAATAAAAAGCTCGGCAAAAAATTGCTGATTTCAGGCGGCGGTCGCTGCAATGTTACCAACCGTCTGCCTTATGAAGAAATTATTAAACATATACCGGGTAACGGAAAATTTCTATACGGCCCATTTTCTGTCTTCGACAATGAATCAATTATTAATTTCGTCGAATCCAACGGTGTAAAATTAAAAGAAGAAGACCATGGCCGGATGTTCCCGGTTTCGAACAAAGCAAAAGATGTGCTGAATGTATTTTTAGAACAGCTCGAACAGAATAAAGTAGACATCCGTTTTGAAACGGAAGTTGCTGCAGTATTAACTGAAGGCGATAAAATTACCGGCGTAAAAACAAGCGATGGAGATACATTTAACGCCCGCAATGTCATTATTACGACCGGTGGCAAAAGCGTGCCGCAGACAGGCTCAACAGGTGACGGCCACAAATTTGCAAAAACACTCGGGCATACAGTCACCGACCTGTTTCCGACCGAAGTGCCGATTACATCCAACCAGCGTTTTTTCACTGACGGTTCCTTAAAAGGCATCAGTCTTGACGACGTTGCTTTATCTGTCTTAAAGAAAAACGGCAAACCCCGTGTTACTCATCAGATGGATATGATTTTTACTCATTTTGGCGTGAGCGGCCCTGCTGCCCTCCGCTGCAGCCAGTTCGTATATAAAGAGCAATTGTCTCAGAAGAAAGAAAACATTAAAATGCAGCTCGACTTTTTCCCGGAGTATACGATGGGTGAAATGCAGGAATACATTAATAAAACTATTAAAGATAATATCGATAAAAGTTTGAAAAATATTTTAAAAAATATACATCAGGAACGGCTGATTAATTTCGTGCTTGAGTATTTAAAAATCGACGGCAGCACCAGCGGCCACCACGTATCGAATCAGCAGAAACAGGCACTTGTTGAATTTTTCAAACGCTTTACTTTTAACGTTAACGGCACTCAGTCAATTGAAAAAGCCTTTGTTACAGGTGGCGGCGTTAACTTAAAGGAAATTAACCCGTCTGCCATGTCGAGCAAGTTAATCGAGGGACTCCACTTTGCAGGAGAAGTGCTGGATATTCACGGCTACACCGGCGGATACAATATTACAAGCGCACTGGTTACCGGCTATGTGGCAGGATATCACTGTTCAAACAGGTAGATCTCATCTAATCTCTTTTATTTGGATGATTACCATACACTGCACAAAAAAAGCACCGCTCCCCGGTCTGCAATCAGGCCCGGAGCGGTGTTCTATATTAATTAGCTACAATATTCACTAATTTCTGAGGTACAACGATTACTTTACGCACCGTTTTTCCTTCTACAGCTTCTTTAATTTTTTCATCAGCCAGTGCAAGTTCTTCTGTTGCTTCTTTTGTGAGGTCTCTTTCGATTTCCAGTTTATTCTTAACTTTGCCGTTAACCTGTACAACGATCTCCACTGTATCTTCTACAAGTTTTGATTCATCGTAGGCAGGCCATTCTGCATAGGCAAGTGTTTCTTCGTTGCCTAAAATACTCCACAATTCTTCCGCGATGTGCGGCGCTACAGGAGACAGCAGTTTAACAAAGTTTTCGATATAAGACTTGCTGACTTCTTCAGCTTTGTAGGCTTCATTTACGAATACCATCAGCTGTGAAATACCCGTGTTAAACAGCAGCGATGCAAAGTCTTCCGTTACTTTCTTCACAGTTTCATTATAAACTTTATCGAGATCAGGTGTTTCTTTGTCGACGATTTTCGCTGCAGGTTCACCTGTTTCTTCATTAACTATGAGTCTCCATACACGGTCTAAGAATCTTCTCGCCCCGTCCAGACCATTTTCACTCCATGCGATTGATGCATCGAGCGGCCCCATGAACATTTCATACAGTCTCAGCGTATCTGCCCCGTGAGAATAAATAATATCATCCGGGTTTACTACGTTGCCTTTTGATTTACTCATCTTCTCGTTGCCTTCACCGAGAATCATTCCCTGGTTATATAATTTTTGGAACGGCTCTTTCGTCGGAACAACGCCAAGGTCGTACAGGAACTTGTGCCAGAATCTTGCGTAAAGTAAGTGCAGTACCGCATGCTCTGCACCGCCGATATATAAATCTACAGGCAGCCAGTGTTTCAGTTTTTCAGGGTCAGCCAGCTGTTCCGTATTGTGCGGGTCGATAAAGCGCAGGAAGTACCAGCTGCTGCCGGCCCACTGCGGCATTGTATTTGTCTCGCGGCGGCCTTTAACGCCGTCTTCTCTGACAACATTAATCCACTCAGTATTGTTTGCAAGCGGTGATTCGCCTGTACCTGACGGTTTGATTTCAGTCATTACCGGCAGTTCGAGCGGTAATTCTTCTTCAGGAACTGTCGTCATCGTGCCGTCTTCCCAGTGAATTACAGGAATCGGCTCTCCCCAGTAGCGCTGACGGCTGAACAGCCAGTCTCTTAATCTGTAAGTAATTTTTGCTTCGCCGGCATTTTTCTCTTCGAGAAGCTCAATTGCTTTCTTAATACCATCCTCGAGGCCAAGTCCATTAAGCTCTCCTGAGTTAATGTGCACACCTTCGCCGGTAAATGCTTCCTCTTCTATGTTTCCGCCTTTAAGCACCGGAAGTATCTTAAGATCAAACTGCTTAGCAAATTCATAGTCGCGTTCATCATGCGCCGGAACAGCCATAATTGCACCAGTACCGTAAGACGCTAAAACGTAGTCTGCAATCCAAATCGGCAGTTTTTCTCCGCTTAATGGATTAATTGCATAAGCACCTGTAAACACACCGGTTTTTTCTTTCGCAAGATCAGTACGTTCGAGCTCGCTCTTATGCGCCGCTTTTTCCTGATAAGCTTTAACCGCTTCACTTTCTTCATCAGAAGTAATTTTATCAATTAATTTATGTTCTGGAGAAAGAACTGCATACGTTGCTCCGTATATCGTATCCGGACGTGTTGTAAACGCAGAGAATGACTCATCGACACCATCGATTTCAAAAGTGACGTTTGCCCCTTCTGATTTGCCGATCCAGTTGCGCTGCATATCTTTTAATGATTCAGGCCAATCGAGATCATCAAGGTCTTCCAATAAACGGTCAGCGTATTCAGTAATACGGAGAATCCATTGTCTCATCGGTTTCCTTACTACCGGATGGCCGCCGCGTTCACTCTTGCCGTCAATAACTTCTTCATTGGCGAGCACTGTGCCGAGTGCTTCACACCAGTTCACAGGTACTTCATCTACGTAGGCAAGTCCTTTTTTATACAGCTGGATAAAAATCCACTGTGTCCATTTATAGTATTCAGGATCTGTCGTGTTAATTTCTCTGTCCCAGTCGTAGCTGAAACCAAGTTCTTTGATCTGACGGCGGAAGTTATCGATATTCTTTTCGTTAAAAGCATGAATATCATTGCCGGTGTCAATTGCATACTGTTCTGCAGGCAGACCAAAAGCGTCCCAGCCCATAGGGTGGAGCACATTGTAGCCCTGCATGCGTTTCATGCGGCTGACGATATCTGTCGCTGTGTAGCCTTCCGGATGACCGACGTGAAGTCCGGCACCTGACGGGTACGGGAACATATCGAGGGCGTAAAATTTCTCTTTGCCGATTTCGTCTTCGGTTTTAAATGTTTTGTTGTTTTCCCAGTACTGCTGCCATTTTTTTTCGATGTCTCTGTGTTTAAACGTCATTGGTTTTCCTCCTATTAAATAAAAAAATCCCATATCTAAAAAAGATATGGGACGATCTATACGACCGCGGTACCACCCGCATTCACATTATGTGCAACTTTAAAAGATATGAAATTAACACAGACAAGTTCACTTGACGTTAATACCGGTTCCCACCAGCCACCGGCTCTCTTAAAGAAACGTTTCTGCTACTGCTTCTGATACTAATAATATAGCTGAATTTCATTAATATAGCAAGGCTATCTGCCTTCAACAGATAAGAGCAGTTTTTTCTTATCCAGGCCGCCGGTATATCCGCCGAGCGTATTGTTGCTCGCGATGACTCTGTGGCATGGAATAATAATCGAAATCGGGTTTTTACCATTGGCATTGGCAACAGCACGCGAATAATTGCTGCCGCTGATGCGTTCAGCAAGCACCTTGTAGCTGATTGTTTCTCCGTAAGGAATCTGCCGGAGCTCTTCCCAAACTGACTGCTGAAACGGAGTACCGTGAGTTTCCGGCTTAATTTTCACCTCAAAAGTTTCGCGTTCTCCGCTGAAATATTCGTTCAGTTCGCTGATGCACTGCTTAATTACTTTATCCGGATTATCAGATACTTCGGGAGTGTCAGCATAGTCGATTCTTATAATCGCATCATCCAGAGATTCAATTCTGAGCCAGCCGATATCAAATTTATGATAATATACAGTACTTGTCATGGTCATCAGTCCTTATAGGTAATATTATAGCCTTCATCATACTTCGCACCCGTTTTTCTTAAGAGAAACACATAGGATAAAATACTTAAAATAATCAGCACCCCGATAACTATCAGCATAGTCCCGTGCTTCAGCACGTATTCTTCTCCGTTAAAGCCGACGGTAAACTGTGTCATGTATCCCATTAAAAGTATCAGGGCAAAAATAGTCACTGAAATAATAATATTCGCAGCTGTATCGAGACGCTGCGCCGGATTCTTTTTGGACACAACAGGGTTCATTGCGCCGAGCAGCATGCCGAGCGGCGCAATTGTCAGCACGAGCAGCACCGATATCCCCTCTGCATAAATCAAAGTCGTGACAGGCACATCCAGTATAAAGTAAATAATAATTGTTATTATAATATACATCGGTGTAATCGTTATAAAATTATATAAATATTTTGCTTTGGCAATATCGAGGCCGCTGACCGGCATCATTTTTAAAAAGTCATACGTACGAGCGTCTCTTGCGGTATTCATGGCAGCGACAAACAGTGAAATCATAATCGAACCTGCAAAGGCAATTGAAATCATTACCTGATCATCCGATGATGATTCACCGCCGTAAATCAGCGGATTTGAAGTCAGCAAAAATAAAAAGACAAACGGGAACAAATACTGCGGCAGCACTGCCGACCATTCTTTAAAATCACGTTTCGTCATGGTCATATCTTTTTTCAAAAGAGCACGGACCGGTGAACCTGTTTCCGCTGCTGCGGTTTTTTTGTGCTCTAAATTTCCTGCAGTCGCCGTTCCTTTAACAAAAGCGGCAGTAACGTAATTCAGGACGAGTGCAATTAAAGCTGGGGATGCAGCTGCAAAAACAAGCAGGAGCAAAATGTATTTCAGCATTTCCGGATTATATAGAAAGCCTGAAAAGATAAAGTCAACATTCGGCATCATGTTGATTACCGGTCTTAAATACTGGCCGCCTGCCATTATAATGAAGTAAGGCAGTACACTTGCGACGCCGCCGAAGAGCGTTAAGATCTCACCGACACGTCTCGCTGACGACACTTTCGTCACAAGAAATACGACAATATAGGCAGCCGCTGTACTGAGTGCTCCAATAAACAGAAAATAAACGATACTGCTTACTGCGAGCAGCGGCGCTTCATATCTTGCAGCAAGCGTCAGCCCTGCAGCTAAACTGATAAAAAGTACAACCGGCAGTACTTTAAAGGTAAACTGATAAAATAATTTTACCGAAAATACTGCTCTCGGCGTAACAGGCAGCACTAAATATGAATCGATATTTTTATCCATAAACATTTCTTTAATAATGCCGTTCACTAAAAACAGCGACAATACCGGAACAAGAAACAGCGACAGCAGCAGAATCGCTTTACCGATCAGCACTTCTTCTGCATTAAAAAGAAATATATTTAAAATCATCCATACCGCCGGAACAAGCATAACGAGCAGGATAAACGCGAGGAATAAATATAATATTATCTTCCCCGTACCGAGTGCTTTAAAATAATTCAGTCTGGACTGTGCTTCAACTTTCAGTATGCTCTTGAACATGCACGTCCTCCCCGTCTGTGAGTGCCAGGAATATATCCTCGAGCGTCCTGCCCACCCCTGCCTGTTCGCGCAGTTCAGCAAGCGTTCCAAGCGCCTTAATCTCACCTTGATAAATGATACATATTCTGTCCGCGATTTCTTCTGCCAGACTTAACGTATGCGTGGTCAGAAAGACCGTATTCCCCTGCTGCACGTAGTCCGTCAAATAATTTTTAAGTTCGCGGTTACTTTTCGGGTCGAGGCCGACATTCGGTTCATCGAGAAAAATAACTTCCGGAGAATGCATCAGCGCACCGATCACGGCAAGTTTCTGACGCATGCCGTGGGAATATTCTTCGACCAGCACACCGAGATCATTACCGAGTTCGAACATGTTAACGAGTTCTTCGCGTTTATTTTTATACGTCTCTTTATCCATCTTGTAAATGCTCGCAACGAAGTTTAAATATTCGTTGCCGGTCAGTTTGCCGATAATATCGGGGGTGTCGGGAACGAAACTGATTTTTCTTTTCAGCTCCGTATTGTTTAAATGCATAGGTTCGCCCAGTATTTCAACGGAACCGTCCGATGGTTCAAGGAGTCCCATCAGCATTTTTATCGTCGTGGATTTACCGGAACCGTTCGGCCCGAGATAAGCAAACAGCTCCCCTTTTTTAACTGAAAGATTTATGTTTTTAACGGCTGTCTTCTCGCCGTATTTTTTAGTTAAATTACTGGCAGTAATCATTAAAGACCCAACCTTCTTATGATAAAATTAATAGAAATTGAAAGGATTGATATTATGCTGCAAAGAATACTCCCTGCCGGAAAGGATTTCATTAAAGAAATTGTTAGCGCAGAAGATATATTAGTCGATGCCACCTGCGGCAACGGCCACGATACAGCTTTTCTCAGCCGCCTTGCACCGGACGGCCATATATACAGCTTTGATGTACAGGCTGAAGCAATAGACAGCGCCCGTGAAAAATACCAGGCCGACAATATTTCATTCGTGCATGATGGCCATGAAAATATATCCAAGTATATCAGCACACCTGTAAAAGCAGGTATTTTTAACCTCGGCTATCTTCCCGGCGGCGATAAATCAATTACGACTGTTTACGATACTACGATTACAGCAGTCGATGCCTTGTTTAATTTACTGACCCCCGGTGGCCGGATAATAATCGTTGTCTACCATGGCCACGACAGCGGGAAAATCGAACGGGATGCACTGCTTGAAAACTTGTCGGCCTGGCCGCAGGATAAGGCGCAGGTGCTCAAGTATCAGTATATTAACCAGAAAAACAGCGCGCCGTTTCTGCTGGTAATAGAAAAATTGAAGTAAGAATATATTCTTACTTCAATTAATCCGTTATTATACCTATTGAAAACAGCTGCGCATTAAAGAACTGCGTCATTAAATAATACGGATATTCTATATTTTCTCTTTGGAATATGCTGTGTTCCTCTGAATTCAGCATTGTAAAACGGAAATCATCCGACAATGCCCGCTTTATATACTTCGCAGATAAATAAGGATTGATGATCTGATCGTCATTGCTCATTACTGTTAATATGGGCACGTCGCTGACTTCCTCCATATTCTCCGATGTCAGTTTCATCTGATTGATAATAGTCTTGTACCACTGGTAGCTCACCCTGTCGACAATCAGTTCATCTCTTTTATAACGCTCTAAGAACCGCTTATCCTGTGTAAAGTAATTCATTTTAATCCCGAGATTAAATCTCGCTTCATCATTGGTTACGCGCACGCTCGTCAATATTGTATTTTTGCGGTTCATAAATGACTGTTTAAATGACAAGAGCGGGTTTAAGGCGACGATGCCGTCGGATTGAATTCTGTTCTGTCTGTGCGCTTCCAGTGCAATTAGAGCACCGAGCCCCTGCCCGATTATAAAGGTCGGCAGATCGTACTGCACCGCGAGTGAATGCCACTCCGCCACTCTTTCCACATACTGTTCAAAGCTGTTGATATGACCTTTGTTTACACGCGTTGTCTGACCGTGTCCCGGCAGGTCTCCGATAATGACATGATAGCCGTCACGGCGTAGTTTTACCGTCAGCTCATCGTAGTACTCATGGTGTTCCAGCAAATCGTGAACAATGACCACGACACCCTTTGGTTCGTTTTCTGTCTCCCACTTCCACATAAGCTTTCTCCTTACAAATAAATGCAAATTTGATATGATGAATTTATTATAACATTTGAGATGGGAAAGGAAATTTAAAATGATAATAGATTATAAAAATCATACACCAAAAATTAGTGACTCTGCCTTTATCGCACCAAATGCGACAATAATTGGAGATGTTGAAATCGGAGAAAATTCATCAGTATTTTTCGGTTCGGTCGTCCGGGGTGATATTGCTCCTGTCCGTATCGGCAATAATACGAACGTTCAGGACTTATCTGTTCTGCACCAGACACCGGGTCTGCCGCTGACACTGGAAGACAATGTAACAATTGGCCATAAGGTGACACTGCACAGCTGCACTGTAAAACAGGGTGCACTGGTCGGCATGGATTCAATTGTGCTCGATGAGGCAGTTATCGGAGAAAATGCCTTTGTCGGTGCGGGCTCGCTCGTTACGGGAGGAACAGTTATCCCTCCGAATACGCTTGCATTCGGACGTCCTGCAAAAGTGGTCAGAGAGTTGACCTCAGAAGACCTTGAGGAAATGAAACGTATCAACGAGACATATGTTGGTCACATTCCCAACTATAAAAAATAAATAAATAATATTTTTTACACCCTTTCTTAGTAAAAAGACGATATAATGAATTAAGCATAAAAAGAAAACGCTTTATTTACAGGAGGATTAGCAATGGGAGTAGTTAGGGATATTTTCATCGGTTTATCGGAGAACAAAATTTTAAATGATGCATCAAAACAAATGGGGCTCAGGTTTGGTGCACAAAAAGTAGTCGGAGGAACGGGTGTAAATGACACTCTCAGTTGCCTTTCCGACATAAATAATCAGGGTATGAGTGTAACTTTCGACAATCTCGGAGAATTCATATCCGATCGCGGCGAAGCTCTGAAAGAGAAAAATAATATTATTAAAATGATTAAAGCAATACAAAAAGAAGGCATCGATGCTCATGCGTCAGTTAAACTGTCTCAAATCGGTTTACACATCGATGAAGCTTTTTGTTATGACAATATAAAAGAAATTTTAAATACAGCAAAAGAAACAAACTTGTTCGTCAATCTGGATATGGAAAACTACGTGTCCAAAGGACCGTCGCTGAACATTTTAGACAAACTTCTGAAAGAATACGACAACGTGGGTACAGTTATTCAAGCTTACTTTTACGATGCTAAAAAAGACGTCAGAAAATATAAAGATAACCGCATCCGTTTAGTTAAAGGTGCTTACAAAGAACCAGCAACACTGGCTTATCAGAATAAATCAGATATCGATCAGTCGTATTTTGAAATTATTAAAACGCACTTAGTAGAAGGCAGCGGCTTTACTTCAATTGCAACACATGACCACAACATTATTGAAAAAACGATTCGCTTTATCGAAACGCAAGGTATTTCAAAAGACAAATTTGAATTCCAGATGCTGTACGGTTTCCGTAAAGACTATCAGCAGGATCTGGTCGCCCGCGGCTATAACATGTGTGTCTATGTACCGTACGGAACAGACTGGTACGCCTACTTCATGAGAAGACTGGCAGAGAGACCTCAAAACCTTAACCTGGTCGTTAAGTCTCTGACTTCAAGCAAAAAAGTACAAGCCGGTGCTGCAGCGGTTGCTGCGGTAGCAGGACTTGCACTTGTACGTAAAGCAATTAAAAACTAAGATTAGATTGGAATTTTTATGAATAAATATTTAAGTATAGGCGCAGGTGCAGCACTCGGTGCACTTTTGCGCTTTTTACTATCCATAGGCGCGCTGACGCTGCAGCTGCCGTTTTTCAGCGGTACTTTAATAGTGAATATGGCCGGCGCTTTGTTAATCGGTTTCTTTATCGCAAAAGAATTAAAACCGTCGATGTACAGTTTTTTAATTACGGGATTCCTCGGCAGTTTTACGACATTTTCGATGCTGAGTTATGAACATTATCTGCTGCTTTCCTACGGAGATTATGTCATGTTTCTTGCCTATCTCGGCAGCAATCTTATCCTCGGAGTCATCGCTGTCTTCCTTGGATTTACGCTCGGAGGCAAAAAAGTAAATGATTAATATTTTAACAATGATGGTTGCAGCAGGACTTGGCGCGAGCCTGCGCGCGTATATACACCAGCTCCCCGTTTTTAAAGATAACGATATTCCTTATAATACGATGGCGATCAATATACTGGGTTCCTTTCTGATGGGTTTTACAGTAATGCTCGTTGTAGAAAATACGCAGTATTACTTAATTATCGTTACCGGATTTTTAGGCGGCTTTACGACATATTCACAATTTGCATTAGATCAGTTTAACCT
>X87_Garden_Dormouse__coassemble_142_pt1 | contig 14285 bp, 12 predicted proteins | sample X87_Garden_Dormouse__metabat2_low_PE_003 | metagenome-assembled genome bin X87_Garden_Dormouse | reverse complement strand
ATGTGCGGGTGGCTTTTTGCTGTCTTGTGGTGATTTTATATAAGCAGGCTGTGAGGGACGCGGAAAAAAGGGGTTCTTTGATCGAGTAAATGATTTAGTCAGTCAAAGAACGGCATTCTCTCCGATTCGGCGGCGCGCAAACACCTGACTTGTGCCACCGACAATTCACGGCGGCGCGCAAACGCCTGACTCGTGCCACCGACAATCCACGGCGGCGCGCAAACACCTGACTTGTGCCACCGAAATCTCACGGTGGCGCGCAGGACTTCCCAAGTCTAAAAAAGACAAAAAAAATAGCCACCAAGTAAACTTGGTGACTACCGAAATACCCAACGTAAGCCGTGTGTTATAGTTGATTATTTTGGCCTGCTATTTGCAGGTGGGTGCCCTGTTTCCAACTCCAAACGTCCTACTTAGTACATAGGCTTGTTTCTTGAAGGAAAACCAATTAGGCTCCCGATAAAAAAAGTGTTAGGTCAAAATATAAGTCAACACATCACGAACTCTTCAGGAATTTCTATTAATATAATAATACCACATATTTTTGAGATGTAAACCAAAAAGCTTGAAAGCGCTTTAAAATATTTGGCAGACGTCTATATGACAATTTTCACAGTTAATCATATGCCGCAGTTTATCGATGTCGTGAATTGTAATAATTTTGTTTTCCACAGATATAATCTCCTGTTTTTTCAAGTCGCCGAGAAGACGGTTAACAACTTCTCTCGATGTGCCGGACACGATACCGAGTTCCTGATTGGTTACTTTCACCATAATCCTTATGCCGCCCGGCACAGTTTCGCCAAACGAATTCGACAGCCGGATTAAATTCGAACACAGCGCGCCGAGTTTACCGTACATTAAATTATCACGAATTTTCGTTACCGCGCGCTGCCTGTCTATTTCCATCCAGCGCATCCACTCCATCTTCACATCTTCATTGTCCATAATGATTTTTTCAAACTCTTTTTGAGACAGCCGGAAAAGTGCAATATCTGTCTTTGCTCTGGCTGATGTATTATGTGCCTTCGGACCGCAAAATAAGGTCACCGCACCAAATATTCCTTTTTCACTCAGTAGGTTTGTCGCAAGCTCCGCCCCTTCTTCCTGCATTCTGCTGATAAAAACCTGTCCTTTTTGAACCAAATAAATGTAAGCGGTCGGGTCGCCCGGATGATATATGAACTCACCTTTTTTAAAGGTGATCCTGCTCCCGCTTTCTTCGATCAGACTGATGAGATGTTCCGGATAAAAAATGGCTTGATCAATCATTTTCCGCCTCCCTCATTTTATTAAATATTATCACAAAGTGTGATATTTATCACTTTTTTATAAACAAATATATTCTACAATTTATGTATATAAAACTGAGAGAAAAGAAGGTGAAATCATGTCTGAAGAAAGGGATAAAATTAAAAAAGAAGAAAAACGCAATGAAGATAATCATCATAAGCTTGATTTGCGCGGCACTTTTATGATGGTAATGGCGATTGGCGGATTGATGCTTTTAAGCTGGTTCGGCGCATTTATATTATTTATGGAAAGGATGTAAGCTATTAAATGCATAAATACGAAAAAATATGGATTTCACTTGGAACAGCTTCACTTGCAGTATTTTTAATTATTTTAGGTATTTCAGCTGTTCACGGCGGACACACACCTGCTGCGAGCGGCATCGAGACGATTAATCCCGAACATGTCCGGGAAGATGCCCGCTTCAGTGAACCGGGGCTTAAGGAGGCCACAGACGGCGATCACGATTATGATTTATATTTTCTTGCCAGCGCTTTTATGTACGAACCGGGAGAAGTTGAAATCCCTGCAGGTTCTACTGTAAAAATTCACGTGACGAGTCCAGATGTCGTTCACGGTTTCCAGGTCGTCGGAACGAACGTTAATATGATCGCTGAACCGGGGCTCGTTTCTACATATGAAATGACCTTTGATGAGCCCGGTGAACATCTCATTGTCTGCAATGAGTATTGCGGTGTCGGTCATACCGATATGACATCGACACTGAAAGTTGTAAATGGAGGTATTGCTAATGAGTAACTATACCGGCTCGGAGATTTTTTCAAGTAAAACAAAAGTAGATAAAAAAGACGGTAAACTCGTGCTCGCGAACATGATTTGGGTTTCATTTGCCCTATTAATCGGAGGGACTGCCGGACTTCTGCAGACTCTCGTCCGGTCGGGGCAGTTCGAACTGCCTTTTGGCATCGGCTATTATCAGCTCCTCACGCTGCACGGTGTAATTCTTGCTCTTGTTATGACATTTTTCTTTATAATGGGTTTCCAGATTGCAGCGTTGTCAAGAACTGCCGGCTCATTCAGCACTTCTGAACTGAGACTCGGCTGGACGGGCTTCTGGGTCATGACAGCCGGGACTTTAATGTCCGCGGCAATGATTGCTTTAAATGAAGCGAGTGTGCTGTATACATTCTATGCACCGCTTCAGGCGCATGCTGTCCACTATATCGGCCTTGCCCTCGTCATCGTCGGCACATGGATTTCAGTTGCCGGCCAGCTGATGAGATACTTCAGATGGCGAAAAGAAAATAAAGGACAGAAAACACCGCTCTTAAGTTATATGACAGCAATTAACAATGTCATGTGGATTGTTTGTACTATCGGTGTCGCTGCAACGGTGCTGTTTCAGTTTATTCCGTGGTCACTCGGCTGGGTTGAAACGATTAACATTTCGCTGAGCCGCACCCTGTTCTGGTATTTCGGTCATCCGCTCGTTTACTTCTGGCTCCTGCCTGCTTATATGGTCTGGTATGCCGTGATACCGAAAGTGCTCGGAACGAAAGGTTTCTCTGATAACCTGGCACGTTTAGCTTTCGTACTGTTTTTATTCTTCAGTATTCCAGTCGGTATTCACCACCAGCTTGTGGATCCCGGCATCGATGCTTTCTGGAAAGGTCTGCAGGTTGTTCTGACCTTTATGGTTATAGTGCCGTCTCTCATGACAGCGTTCAGCATGTTTGCCGTCTTTGAAACCTACGGACGCAAACAGGGCGCCCGCGGTCTGCTCGACTGGTTTAAAAAGCTGCCGTGGACCGACGCACGTTTTGTACTGGTTTTTATCGGCATGCTGTTTTTCATTCCGGGCGGACTCGGCGGTATTATTAATGCTTCCGGTCAAATGAATCAGCTGGTGCATAACACAATATGGATTGTCGGACACTTCCATATTACTGTCGGCGCTCCTGTTATTCTGACTTACTTTGCTGCCATGCTGTTCCTGCTGCCTCATATAACAGGTAGAAAAATTGATAAAATCGCCAACAGACTCGGGCTGTTCCTTGCTTATACATGGGCACTCGGCATGGGTATTATGTCTCTTGCCATGCACTGGGCAGGCCTTCGCGGTGCACCGAGACGTTCTACATTTTCAGAATACGGCGGAGCTGATATTGCTTCTGAATGGATAACTTACCAGGTGATGCAGGCCGTCGGTGGCTCCTTCCTGTTTATCGCTATCATTATTGCAATACTGCTGTTCTTAAAACTGACTACCGGACCAAAAGTAAACGATCCGGAGGAATTTCCTGTCGCAATGTTTATGGACCAGGAGGAGCCGGTTGTTAAATGGGTGGAAAACTGGAGATTGCTGATTATTATTACGATCTTCCTGATTCTCATTGCTTATACAGTTCCTGTTACGCAAATGTTTACTGAAAACATACCGGGAGCCAAAGGTTTTAAACTCTGGTAAATATAAGAAAAAACACTGGCCTACACCAGTGTTTTTTCTTTTTCATTTTTAGGTTTTTCTGTCTTATGTTTAACATAATTAATTACCAGATGAATAAGCAGGGCAACGATAACAAAACCGATTCCAATGCCGAACATATTCAGGAAAAAGTATACAGGCTCGCTTAAGTCGTGCAGAAACGGCCGTTCCTCAGTATAAAAATAATTACTGCCGATTGCATTATTCAACAGCTGCATGCTGGTTAAATAAACTGCAAATAAAACCGCCGACTGAAGTGCACCTTTTAATGAAGGCACAAATCCCTTTGTAAAATATCTGATAAGCGGATAGACGATTATTAAGCTGTGCAGCATGAAAAATGAGAGACCCAGCATATGAAGTGCCGGTGAAATACCGACCGGGTATATAAAAGATGCATATGCAAACAAACCAAAATAGAAAATTATCTGATCCAGCCACTTCTGTTCAGCAAAATATTGAATAATGATTAAATAGCACACTACTCTGCAGATGTGGAGCGGCAGTGAATCTGTCACTGTAAACTCATCAGCTAAAATGTAATAGCTGCCGCTGATGATTCGCTGAACAATAGCAAAAATCAGTATACCGAGCATTGCCCTTTTGGGATTTTCTTTAATCTGATAACGAAACTTAAACAGCATAAACAAAATAACAAAGATGCCGGCCAGATAAATTACATGATTAAGATCGCCTATTTGCACCAATGGTGCTTCAGGATCAAGAAATGACTGCATATGAACCTCCTTGTATCTAAAAAAATAAACTGAGATTGTACAATCTCAGTTTAACCAATTCTTCTAGTCTTTTTCAACTTCTACGTCTATATGCAGTTCTTTTAACTGTTCTCTGGATACATTCGAAGGTGCATCCATCATTAAATCGCTCGCATTTTGTGTTTTAGGGAACGCGATAACGTCGCGGATATTATCAGAACCTGTCAGAAGCATTACAAAACGGTCAAGACCGTATGCAATCCCGCCATGGGGCGGCGCACCGTACTGGAAGGCTTCAATCAAGAAGCCGAATTGGCTGTCGCGTTCTTCATCCGTAAAGCCGAGCGCTCTGAACATTCTCTCCTGTAGCTCGGCATCGCTGATGCGGATTGAACCGCCGCCGAGTTCATAACCATTCAAGACGATATCGTAAGCATTGGCTTTCACTTCATGAGGTGCAGTTTCAAGTTTATCAATATCTTCACGCTTCGGTGATGTGAATGGATGGTGCGCTGCAAAATAGCGGCCGAGGTCTTCATCGTATTCGAATAACGGCCAATCGGTCACCCAGATAAAGTTAAACTGATCTTTGTCGACTAAACCTAAGTCCTTGCCGAGCTTGTTGCGCAGATTGCCGAGAGCAGCATGTACAACTGAATCTTTATCTGCAACAAATAAGACGAGGTCATCAGTATTTAACGATAAAGTCTCCGTTAATTCCTGCTTCTTGCTGTCATCAAAGAACTTCGCAATCGGCCCCTGCATGCCTTCTTCATTTACTTTCATCCAGGCGAGTCCCTTAGCTCCGTAGTTCTTAACGAATGCTTCCAGCTTATCGATATCCTTACGTGAATAATCCGGTGCTGCGCCAGGCACAACGATGGCTTTCACAGAACCGCCGGCCTCAACAGCTGCTTTAAATACTTTAAAATCAGCAGTGCTGCTGAACTCGTTTAAATTCTGCAGTTCAAGACCAAAGCGCGTGTCCGGCTTATCCACACCGTAGCGTGCCATTGCATCCTCATAGGTAATACGCGGGAAAGGTGCTGGAATATCAAGCCCTTTTACCGTCTTCATTACATACTGAATCAGGCGTTCGTTCATATCGATAATATCTTCCTGGTCGGTAAATGATTTCTCAATATCTATCTGTGTGAATTCCGGCTGTCTGTCAGCACGGAGGTCTTCATCGCGGAAGCATTTAACGATCTGATAGTAGCGCTCCATGCCGGAAAGCATTAACAGCTGCTTGTAGATTTGCGGCGACTGCGGCAGCGCGTAAAACTCGCCCGGGTGGACACGTGACGGCACTAAATAATCACGCGCGCCTTCCGGTGTCGATTTTGACAGGACAGGTGTTTCAATATCCATAAAGTCTTCTTCCGCTAAAAAGTCTCTGACCGCTTTATTAATTATAGACCGCGTTTTTAATATGTTTTGCAGTTTCGGACGGCGCAAATCAATATAACGGTATTTCAGACGTGTATCTTCATTGATATTGTCATCGCTTACTTGGAAAGGCGGTGTTTTTGCTTTAGCCAGAATTTCAATTTCTTCTGCATAAACTTCAATTTCACCGGATTCAATATTTTTATTTACTTGTTTTTCATCGCGTTTTTTAACTGTACCTTTAATATCCACAACATACTCGGTACGGATTTTATCGGCAATCGTCAGTGCTTCCTTGGAAACGTCCGGGTTAAAGACGACCTGAATCAGACCGTTTTTATCTCTTAAATCGATAAAAATCAGCCCGCCAAGGTCGCGACGCTTCTGCACCCAGCCTTGCAGATGAACTGTTTCGCCTGCTGTATCGAGTGTAACTTCATTAGAATATATTCTTGTCATCTACAATTCCTCCAGTGTATTAATTATATCGTCGAACGATAATTTTACGGTTTCACCCGTCTCCATATTTTTCAAGTCGGCCTGACGGCTGTCAAGCTCATCTTCACCGAGTACAATAGTATACTGGGCGTTCTTTCTGTCAGCATCTTTCATCTGTGCTTTCAGTTTACGGTTTTCATAATCCATATCCGCACTGATGTTGCGGCTGCGCAGTTTGTGAAGCAGCGTTCCTGCAGCATTCCGTGCTTCATCAGTCATAGTGCAGATATAAAGATCGATGCCTTTATCTTTCGGAATTTCAATTCCTTCAGCTTCAAGGGCAAGCAGCAGGCGCTCGATGCTGAGTGCAAAACCGATTCCGGTTTTATCCGGCCCGTCCATCATCTCGAGCAGTCCGTTGTAGCGTCCGCCGCCGCATAGAGTCGTAATAGCACCGAAACCTTCGGCGTCGCTCATCAGTTCAAAAGCTGTGTGCGTATAGTAATCTAGGCCGCGCACCAGATTATAATCCACTTCATAATTAATATTAAGTTCATCCAGTTTCGCTTTAACAGTTTCAAAGTAAGCTTTTGACTCATCGTTTAAATAATCATACATGCGCGGTGCTGTTTTAACGAGCTCGTGGTTTCTATCTACTTTACAGTCGAGAATGCGCATCGGGTTCGTATTAATACGTGTCTGGCAATCATTGCAGAATTCATCGATGCGCGGTGAAAAGTGTTCAACCAGCGCTTTATTGTATTCGTTGCGGCTCTCGATATCACCGATTGAATTAATTACAAGCTTCAGATTTTTAAGACCAAAGGACTGGTAAATATTCATAAGCATACTTAAGACTTCCACATCGATCAGCGGGTCTTCAACCCCGATGGCTTCAACACCGAACTGAACGAACTGGCGGTAGCGCCCTTTCTGTTTGCGTTCATAGCGGAACATCGGCGCCAGATAAAAAAGCTTCACCGGCTGTTCAACGTTGTGCTGCATTTTATTTTCAATATAACTGCGCACAACAGGCGCCGTCCCTTCCGGACGCAGCGTCAGACTGCGGTCGCCCTTATCTTTAAATGTATACATTTCCTTATTTACAATGTCTGTAGAGCCGCCGACTGCTCGGACAAAAAGATCTGTTGATTCAAACATCGGTGTACGGATTTCTTCATAATTATAATTCTTTGCAATCTCGTGCAGTTTTTTCTCAATATACTGCCATTTATAAGATTCTTCCGGTAATATATCCTGTGTTCCTCTCGGTACCTGTATCATTATCATCACTCCTGAATTTTTTATAAAAAAATAAAATCCCTTATACCGGGGAAACGGTATAAGGGACGAAATGGTCGTGGTGCCACCCTAGGTTCAGCACAAAAGTGCTCTTTCAACAGATAACGGCTGTGACCGCTGTATATACAGCTTCTTTAGCAAAGTGTCGGCAAATACCATTTGGAGCATTCACTTTCAGCCTGGGTGAATTTCTCTGTGCCTCATTATAGATATTCTCTTCGCCATGAATTAAAAGTATTAAGTTGAATTATTCTCTTTATAATAGTCAGATTTTTTATCTTTGTCAAGCTAACGCTTTAAATAACTGTCGATCCCTTCCATAATAGCTGTGACCATTTCGTCCTGATAATCTTCCTGATTTAATATATAATCATCAAACTCATTACTCAGGTAGCCGAGTTCAATTAAAACTCCGGGATAATCAAGCTGCCAGACGACCTGGTACTGCATGACCTGGTTGCCGCGGTTAAACAGCAGTGAATGCTCATCGAGCGCTGCATTTAAATGTTCACCGAAGGCTTCCTGGTTCGGGTAGGTATAAAAGGTTGTAAAGCCTGAAATCGCAGGGTCATCAAAAGCGTCGCTGTGCAGGCTGATAAATAAATCCGCCTCGACTTTACGGTCATCAAGACTCACGGTTTCATCTGCTCCGCGGGTCATAATTACTTCCGCCCCTGCTTCTGTGAGCGATTGCTCAAGCATGGAGGCAATTGAGTAGACAATTGTGTCTTCATTTTCGCCGTATTTACTCGGCGCACCGGGGTCTTCGCCGCCGTGCCCGGGATCGAGGGCAACTGTCGTGCCGCTGAAGTCGTAGCTCACTTCATCATCAGCTTCTGAAAAGTCCATCGTAATTAATTCTTCCGGTTCATGTATAACATTTTTATATACATAAACCGACAGCAGGACAATACCGAGCGCAATAATGATAAAGAAGAGCGGTTTAATATACAGATGCTTTTTATACTTCAGGAAATAGCCGATTGCATCAGCCGATTTTTTGAAGATTGCTTTAATTGAATCCATCAGATGATTTTACCGTCCTCGGCTTCGTAAATAATAGTAATCGGTCCATCGTTAATCAGCCTTACGTCCATATGTTCCCCGAAAAATCCTTCTTTTACAACAAGGTCGTGTTCGCGCAGTGCTTCATTGAAGACTTTGTAGAGTGCTCTTGCATCTTCACCGGAAGCTGCTTCTGTGAAACTTGGACGATTGCCTTTCAGGGTGGATGCGTACAGAGTAAACTGGGACACACTTAAAATTTCGCCGCCGACTTCTTTAATCGATAAATTAATCTTGCCTTCCTGATCTTCAAAAATGCGGGCATTCGCAATCTTTCTTGCAAGGACACGTGCATCTTCTTCTGTAGATGTTTTACTGACACCGACCAGTAAGCAGTAGCCGTCGTTAATCTCATTATACATTTCGTTGTTGGCAACCAGCGCGTGGGAAACTTTCTGTAAAATGATTTTCATCTCTTATACCTCACTTAAATACGCGTTCAACGCTGTATATATCTTTTAGTTGTTTAATTCTGTCGACTGCACGGTACAGTTCGTGCTTATTCGGAACCATAATCGATAAACTCACTCTCGCCTGTTTTGTTTCATCAGCAAGGCCATTCACACGTGTAATCGGGACTTTAAGGCTGGAAATTAAGTTTAAAATTTCATTTACAAGGCCGTTGCGGTCGTAGCCTGTAATTTCGAGATCCACCTGATATCTCTTATCTACATTTTTATTGCCGACCCATTCGACATCGATCAGACGCTCGGTTTCATGGATAATATTCGGACAGGTAACGACGTGGACTTTGACACCGTGTCCTTTCGTTATATAACCGATAATATCGTCCCCTGGAATCGGATTGCAGCATTTAGACAGGTTAATCAGCATATTGTCCATGCCTTCGACATATACGCCGGATTCAGTTGTTATTTCTTTATAATGATGTGTGCGGTCGATTTCCTCAATCTGATTCGATTTTTGTTCAGCTTCTTTAATTTTCTCAAGAAGACGGTTTGTCACCTGGTTTGCTGTAACTCCGCCAAAACCGATCATCGCAAACAGATCATCTTCATCGTGCAGATTATAGCGTGCGAGCACACCTGATACATTATCATCCTGGATTACATTGTCCGGATTATAACCGCGCGCTTTTATTTCAAGCTCAACAGCCTGCCGGCCTTTTTCAATGTTTACTTTGCGATCCTGCTTCTTGAAGAAGGACCGGATTTTATTGCGGGCACTGGATGTTTTGACCATTTTCAGCCAGTCGATGCTCGGTCCGTATGACTGCTTGCTCGTTCTGATTTCGAGAATATCGCCAGTTTCAAGCTCATGGTCAATCGGTACGATTTTACCATTCACTTTGGCACCGACCATCTTATTCCCTACTTCGGAGTGAACCTGGTAGGCAAAATCAATCGGAATCGCTCCCTGAGGGAGTTCAATAACATCGCCATCCGGTGTAAAGACATATACCTTGTCGCTGAGAAGGTCTGTTTTCAGCGCCGCCATAAATTCTTCTGCATCAGGATTATCGGTTTCATTGCCGACGATATCTTTAAACCAGTCAAGCCTTGCATCAAGTGATGCTTTGTTCGCATCGACACCTTCTTTATAGGCCCAGTGCGCAGCTACACCATGTTCTGCAATCTCATGCATTTCATGGGTGCGGATTTGAATTTCCAGCGGATCGCCGTTCGGTCCGACAACAGTCGTGTGCAGCGACTGGTACATATTCGGCTTCGGCATAGCGATATAATCTTTAAATCTGCCAGGCATCGGCCGCCAGATTGTGTGAATAATTCCGAGCGCCGCATAACAATCCCGCACATCATTGACCAGTACGCGGATGGCAAGCAGATCAAATATCTGCTCAAACTGTTTCGACTGCTTTTGCATTTTCTTATAAATACTGTAGATATGTTTCGGGCGGCCGGATAAATTATGCTCCACCGAACTCGAGTCAAGTTCCGAATCTATTTTTTCGATTGCTTCATCAATAACATTTTCCCGTTCACTGCGTTTCTTTTTCATCAGACTGACAATACGGAAATACTGTCCCGGTTCTATGTATCTTAGTGCCGTGTCCTCAAGTTCCCACTTAATGCTTGAAATACCGAGGCGATGGGCAAGCGGCGCATATATTTCCAGCGTCTCCCGCGAGATACGCACCTGTTTTTCTTCAGGCATTGCTTTCAGTGTCCGCATGTTATGCAGGCGGTCGGCCAGTTTTACTAATATTACGCGGATATCTTTCGCTATAGCGATAAACAGCTTGCGGTGATTTTCAGCCTGCTGCTCCTGATGGGAACGGTATTTTACTTTTTCAAGTTTCGTCACACCGTCTACAATAATTGCCACTTCTTCATTAAACATACTGATTAAATCATCATATGTATACTGAGTATCTTCAACGACATCATGCAGAAATCCTGCGACAATAGTCGGTGCATCGAGTTTCAGCTCTGCTAAAATTCCTGCAACCTGTACAGGGTGTGCGATATACGGCAGACCATTTTTACGGAACTGTCCCTCATGTGCTTCACGTGCCAGCTCGTATGCTTTTTTTATCATCTGCAAATCGCTGTCATCGAGATATTCACCACACATATTAAAAACATCTTGTGCTTCATACGGGTATTCCTTATTCATGGTCACGCCACCCTTCCGAAAATTTAGATATAAAATAATAATACTACAAATAAATGTCTAAAGAAACAGAACCTATAGAAAAAAGCCTGTATTTACAGGCTTTTCTTAACTTTCATAAGTGATTAATGAAATTGTATCATAACCATCGAGCAATTCCATTCCATTTAAATATTTAAGCTCAATCAGGAAAGCGATTCCGGCCACAACGCCGCCCATCTCTTCAATCAATTTAATCGTCGCCATAATCGTACCGCCGGTAGCGAGCAGGTCATCTGTAATGAGGACACGCTGTCCCGGTTTGATAGCATCCTTATGCATCGTCAGCACATTTGTACCATACTCGAGATCGTATTCGTACTCCAGTACCTCGCGCGGCAATTTACCTTTTTTACGCACCGGTGCAAAACCGATACCCATACTGTAAGCAACCGGGCAGCCGATAATAAATCCGCGTGCTTCAGGTCCGACAACAATGTCAACATCCTTCGCTGCAGCGTACTCTACAATCTGATCCGTTGCATATTTATATGCGGGGCCGTTATCCATTATCGTAGTGATATCTTTAAAACTGACACCTTCTTTCGGCCAGTTTTCAACTTCTGATACATACTGTTTTAAATCCATAATTTCCTCCAATTTACGCTGTAATTAATGTACGTAAATAATCTTTCATATTTTGGCCGGAAGACATTTTCAGTTTTGCCTCGGCTTCAATTTTAGTAGTTAAGCGTTTTAAATATTGACTGTTTTCTATATTGATCCCGCTCTGTACTTCATCCTTATATACTATACCATTTTCGAGGCGGATTCGTGACAAATCTGCTAAAATATCGGTAATAATTTTTAAGTTTCTCATCGAAGTGCCTATTCTTTTTGCAAGATGCGGCGCATGGATAGTTAAATCTATTGCCCCGTCCTTCGCATTCATAATAATTTCATCTGTCTGTTCAATCAGCTGTTTCGACGGCAGCCCTTCAAAAAACAGTTCATTTTTATCGTTAAAGATTACAATAATTTTAGAAGCCTGCAGCCCTTTCAGTGTTGTCTTCAGCTCTTCAAGATCATAAGGAATATCCCGCAGCACTACAGTATCCACTGCAATCGGCAGCGGGTCTCCGTACGTAAAGTAATTTTCTTTGCCGTCATTACCTTCGCTCGTGACGAACAGATCATCGCTTTTAATAAGCGAAAAATCCTGCTCGTTTTTAGCACGCATATCAATAATCTGCAAATCGTCAATGCGCGCATCCATCAGGACCATCTGCAGTGTGCGCTTATGATTAAAGTCGTTAATATTCAGCCTGCCGATTAAACTGATTTTGTCGCCGCTCTGCACTTCGCTGTGAAGAAAACCGAATTTAAAGCCGATAATATCGATATCCAGCTCCTGCAGCGTAATTTTAATATGCGATAAGTCTTTGCCGACCTGACGGATACTCTTAACTGTCTGATTCGCAATCATAAATACCGGGGTATTAAAATCCTTGCCAAAAGGTTTTAATCTTCTGATGCGTTCAAAATCTTTCAGTGTTAAATTGTCACCCGTCACTTTATAATCAATATACTGAACAGGTTTTAAGTTAAGATTCAGCTCATTAAAATATCCGGTTATTGTTTTTTTAAATTCATCAAGAGAGTCTTCGTAGACCGATAAGCCGAGCGCCTGGGAATGACCGCCAAGCGTATTGAAATAATCGGGATAATTTTTCAGAACACCGAGGAGATCAATGCCTTCAATTGACCGTGCCGAACCTTTATACACATCAAAATCACTGCTCATAACAATCGCAGGCTTGCCGAATCTGTCGACGAGTCTCGATGCCACAATGCCGAGCACGCCCTGATGCCAGTCTTCGCCCGCGACAATATTAATTTCATTACTTTCATCGACCTGATCAGCCGCTTCCTTATAAATCGTTTCAACCAGTGCTTTTCTCTCGGTATTCAGTTCTTCAATGCCGGAGGCAATTTCATATGCACGGTTCTCATCATCCGCCAGTAACAGTTCCACACCAATTGACGCTTCGTCCATTCTCCCTGTCGCATTTAATCTTGGTGCAATAGTAAAGCCGATTGTCTCTTCATCAATTGTTCCTGTATGATTGCTCATTTTTAATAATGTTGATAAACCGAGCGGCATCTTCTGATTCAGTTCAGCGAGTCCTCTTGTTACGAGAAATTTATTCTCATCCGTCATCGAGACTATATCTGCGACTGTGCCTATAGCGACAAGTCCGAGATATTCATCTTTAGCGAGACGAAGCGCCTGGATAACCTTGTAAGCAGCACCGACACCCGCAAGTTCCTGGAAAGGATATTTACTTTTTGGATAACCGGCATGAACGATCACTGCATCCGGAATTTCATCTGCAAAAGCGTGGTGATCTATAATCACTGTGTCGATATTATTTTCACGGAGCAGTGCAATTTCCTTTGCTGCTGCGACACCGTTGTCAACCGTAATCACAAGATCTGCATTCCCGACGACTTCGAATTCAAAGAAATCGTAGTTCGGACCGTAGCCGTGTTCCATTCTGTTCGGGATAAAATAAAAAACATTTTCATTTTCAGCTCTCAGCGCGTCGTATAAAATCGCGGTGCTGGTTATCCCGTCCGCATCATAGTCGCCGTAAATTAAAATTCGGGACTCCGCGTCCAGATGTTTTTTTATCATTGCTGCCGCTTCATTAATATTCGGCATATACTGCCAGTTATACTCAGAAGGTGCGAGAATTTCATCCACCTGCTCCTGTGTATTATAACCCCGGTTTTCAAGCAAGGTTACTTCCAGATGATTCAATTTATATTCTTTTTTAATATCCTCGCTTAACTGTTCAGTGCGTTCCCGCACCTGCCATGTATATTTTGATGTAAACATAATTATCACCTTTTTAAAAAACGTCCAGGCGCACCCGGACGTTTTGAATTTACTATTATTATACTACCACTTTATCATCATTTTTAGCTTTCTCAGTATAGACAACAATTTCTCCGCCTGATTTTCTAAGCTGTCTGCGTTTTAAGACACCCCACAGCTG
>X87_Garden_Dormouse__coassemble_141_pt1 | contig 14344 bp, 15 predicted proteins | sample X87_Garden_Dormouse__metabat2_low_PE_003 | metagenome-assembled genome bin X87_Garden_Dormouse | reverse complement strand
CCCTGCTGCCCTCTGAAAACAAAAAAACAGCCCAAACACCTTAAAATAAAGGTATTCAGACCGTTTATCCATCTTTCTTATTTAACTTAAACAACAAATATCCAATAGATGAACCCCCATATAATACTCATAAGGAGGATGCCGAAAAAGATAATGTATTTTGCTTTATTCATTTATTTTAATTCCTTTAAGAAACTTTGGCCGTGTGTTTCGTAGTCCACGCCGAAGTTTTCAGCAATTGTTGCTGCGATGTTGCTGAAGGTGCCGCATTGGTTGATCTCACCAAAGTCCAGGTCTTTGCCTGTCGTGATTAAAAGCGGAACATATTCTCTCGTGTGGTCTGTCCCTGTGTAAGTAGGATCATTTCCGTGATCTGCTGTAATAATTAAGAGATCGTCTTCTGTCAGTTTGCCGGTAAGTTCAGGCAGTCTGTCGTCAAAGGCTTTTAAGGCATTGCTGTAGCCCTCAGGATCACGGCGGTGACCGTATTCCGCGTCAAAGTCCACCAGATTCAGGAATGATAATCCGTTAAAGTCGCGGTCCATGACCTCGAGAAGTTTATCAACTCCGTCATCGTTATTTTTCGTACGGACTGCATCTGTGATTCCGCTGCCTGTAAAGATATCGTTAATCTTGCCGATTGCGATAACATCTTTGCCATCATCTTTAAGCGCGTCCAGCACAGTTTTGCCGAATGGTTTCAGTGCATAGTCATGACGGTTTTCGGTACGCTTAAATTCACCTTTTTTAGAACCGACAAACGGACGTGCAATAACACGGCCGACTAAAAACTCAGGGTCTTTTGTCATTTCGCGTACTTTTTCACAGATTTCGTAAATTTCCTCGAGTGGAATAACTTCTTCATTCGCTGCGATTTGAAGAACAGGGTCGTTTGATGTGTATATAATCAGATCTCCTGTTTCCATCTGATGCTCACCGTATTCTTCGATAATATCGGTACCGCTCGCCGGTTTGTTGCCGACGATGCCGCGTCCTGTTGCTTCGGTGATTTTTTCCAGCAGTTCATCTGAAAATCCGTCGGGATAGACTTTGAAAGCTGTATCGATATTCAGACCGGCAATTTCCCAGTGTCCGGTCATCGTATCTTTACCTTTCGATACTTCCTGCATCTTGGTATAAAAACCTGTTGTATTTTCAGTTTTTTCAACACCCGGCAGTGCTTCGATATTGCCTAGCCCGAGTTTCGCGAGATTCGGCAGCGTATTCGGATGTGCTTCCAGCGTATGTTTTAAAGTATGTGTACCGACGTCTCCGAAATCTTCAGCATCAGGAGCTTCCCCGATGCCGACAGAATCGAGAACGATTAAATGAATTTTTTTGTACATAATAAATTTACCTACTTTCTTGGATGGAACTGCTTGTACATTTCTCTGATTTTGCTTGCAGAGATTTGTGTGTACACCTGCGTTGTGGATATATCGGAATGACCGAGCATTTCCTGAACCGCGCGGAGATCTGCGCCGTTCTCAATTAAATGCGTGGCAAAAGAATGCCGGAATGTGTGCGGCGTAATATTTTTATTGATGCCGCTGATCAGCACATACTTTTTAATGGTCTTCCATAATCCCTGACGGGTGAAACCTTTACCTCTGTTCGTAAGAAACAGTATATCAGTATTTTCATGCTTTAATAATGTTAAACGCTGATTTTTTATATAATTATTTAATTTATCTGCAACATATTCGGTCGTCGGAACAATTCTTTCTTTATCACCCTTGCCGTATACACGAATAAAACCCATGTCCAGATTCAAGTCGCTGAGCTTTAAATTAATCAGTTCACTGACTCTGAGTCCGCTCGCGTACAGCAGTTCCATTATTGCGTTGTCGCGTATGCCCTGGGCAGTCGAATCAGGTGAATGCAGCAGCGTTTCCATTTCTTCAACGGACAGCACAACCGGCAGCTCGCGTTCTTCTTTCGGCGTATTGAGCCGGAGCGCAGGATTCGTCTCGATTACCTGCTCGAGCTGCAAAAACTGATGGAAATTTCTGAGCGTCGACTGGATACGTCTGATGGTTTTGTTGCTTTTGCCGCCGAGCGATAAAAACTGTAAAAATGTTACGAGGATTTCTGTCGTAATCTGGTCGACACCCGTAACATTTTCATCAGTTAAATATTGACTGTATTGTTTTAAATCCTGTTTGTATGATGATATCGATGCATCGCTTAAACCTCTTTCGATTTTCAGATAGGTCAAGTATTCATCGATATAACGGTTAAGCATCTGTGCTTCCTTCTTTCCCTTTGCATAACTTGCAGACACCGTGGAAAGTTAAACGGTGGTCGATGATTTCGAAATTAAAATCGCGAGCAACGATTTTTTCAACATCGGTCAGTAAATCTTCTTCGATTTCTTCCACCGAGCCGCAATGTATGCAAATTAAATGATGATGAAAGTGCTGGGCACCTTCTTTTCTGAGGTCGTATCTTGAAACGCCGTCGCCAAAATTAACCTTATCGAGTATATTCAATTCGTTTAAGAGCTCGAGCGTACGGTAGACTGTTGCCAGCCCGATTTCCGGATATTTATCTTTTACTTTCATAAAAACATCTTCAGCACTCAAATGAGAGCTCTCATTTTCAAGCAGCACTCTCACAGTGACTTCCCGCTGTGGAGTTAGTTTATACCGAGCATCGTGCAATGCTTCTTTAATGCGCTCAATTCTTTTTTCCACAACTGCACCTTCTAACTTTCATAATCTTATTGATAACAATTATACATAACTTCTCAGTATTTTAAAAGTTATTTATAATAATTACAAATAACCTCTGGACAGAAGCACATGGTGGACAGCAACTAGTGTTTTACCGTCTCTGAACTGGCCGTTATGCATTTTCTCTTTTAATTCTGTCAGCGGAATTTTAACGATATCTAAAAATTCGTCATCTTCCAATTGAGAATCACCAAAGGAAACTTCGTTTGCTTCATATAAATGCATCAATTCATTTGAGAATCCGGGGGAAACATAAAATTCATACAGTTTTTTAATATCGCCGGACTCCCCGCCGATTTCTTCTTTCAGTTCTTTTTTCACTGTGTCATCGGGATGCTCATCAATTTCAATTTTTCCTGCCGGCACTTCCAGCAGTACTTCTTCAGTTGAAATTCTAAACTGTTTGACGAAATACATACATTCACTGCCCGTCGCAATAACAGCGACTGCACCTTTGTGGTAAACGACTTCTCTGTATGCTTCATTGCCGTTCGGCAATTCCACGGCCAGTTTTTTGACGTCGATTATTTTACCATCATATATATCTTCTTTAGAACGTGTCTTCTCTATTAAATGTTCGTTAGAAATATTAATCACCGCTTTTCAATAATTATATTAAATATATCACATTAAGTTGTAAAAATAACGATTTGAAATTTTTATACAGGTGATATAATAATGGTTGTTATAAGAATGGAGGATCACAATGAAAAGTTTTTCCAAATGGCTTGCCGCCCTCTTCATGTCGGCAGCTGTGATGTTTATATCGCTCGGCTACTTTGCTTCGAGCCAGATTATGTTTTTTAAACTGAGAGACGTTGAAATTATTAAACGCCGCGAAACGCGTGCAAAACGGATGAATATGGAAGAGTACGAGCAGCTTCCTAAAGACATCGTAAACGTACCGTCAAGATTCGGCTATGATATCAGCGCCTCCTTCATTTACCCGAATGAGACAAACAAATGGATAGTTATTTGCCACGGCGTATCCGAAAACAAGCTGAGTTCAACCAAATACGTCAATTTATTTAAAGATATGGGCTTTAACTGTGTTGTTTACGATGCGCGCCGTCACGGCGACTCAGGCGGTGTCGATTCAACTTACGGCTTTTACGAGAAGTTTGACCTTGAAACAGTTATTGAATACCTCCTCGACAATTACGGTGATGATATTGAATTCGGGGTGCATGGTGAATCCATGGGTGCCGCAACCACGCTGCTGTATGCGGGCGAACTGTCGAACAAAGCAAAATTTTATATATCAGACGCATCTTTTGCGAAGTTCAGAGATCAGCTCGCGCATATCTATACTTCGTATTCCCGGGTTGCATCACCGGTAGTACTGCTGTTCACCTATGTTTTCCTGAAATTAAGAAGCAAGTTCAGCTTGTACCACGTATCACCGGTTAAAGTTGTCGATAAAATAGAACAGCCCGTTCTGTTTATTCATTCGAAACGGGATTCATTTATTCCCTACGAAGCAAGCATCGAGCTCTATAACAAGAAAAAAGGACCGAAAGAACAGTGGTATCCGGAGCGCGGCAATCACGTAGAAAGCTACAACCGCAATCCGAAACAGTACCGTCAGACGGTCGCCGATTTTATTTCACGTTACGCGGGATGGGAAGTTCAAAATAGTCATAAGCAATAACTGCGCGGCCTTCAAGCAAGGCTGCGACTTCTTTAATATCCTCATCAGTATAGCGGCTGCTTATATGCACAATCAGCAGCTCTTTGTAATTAATATCTTTAAAAATATCCAGCACCTGATTAACTTCCGAATGGAAATAATCATGTGCTTTTTCTCTTTCATTTTTTAAAAATGTAGCTTCGTGAACAACGAGGTCAGAGTTGCGGATTAGATTCAAATACTCCTCATCACTGTTTAATCGTGTATCTCCGTGCACTGTAATCTTGCGTCCTCTTATCGTTTCTCCGATAAAATCCGCCGACTTATACACTGTATTATCGACAATGAAAGTTTCAGCCGACTTAATCTCTCCATAAACAGGGCCTGGTTTTAAGCCGATTTCGCGGAGTTTATCCGTCTGAAGCTCTCCTATTTTGTCATCTTCTTTAAAAATGTAACCGAAAGACTCAATGCCGTGTGATAAAGGCAGCACGTGAACATCAAAATTGTTCAGACGTATCTTCATATGAGCTTCGACTTCGATGATTTCAAGCGGATAATTGAGCGTGCTCTCGGAAATACGGAAAGTCGTCTCCAGCCATTCCCGAAGGCCCCGAGGCCCGTATATTTTAAGAGGAATTCCTTCTCCGCCCTGAAAAGCTCTCGACGATAAAAATCCGGGAAGACCGAAAATATGATCGCCGTGCAGATGCGTTATAAATATATTTTTTATCTTAGATGGTTTAATATGAGTATGAAGGATGCGGTGCTGCAGAGCCTCACCGGCATCGATTAAAATATATTCATTGTATTCAAGCACGCAGTCAATAACAAAACTCTGCGTATTTCTATCTTTAGACGGCAGCCCTGCCCCCGACCCCAAAACAGTAAATTTCATTTCGACACCTCGTTAATTAATTGTTTTATTATATCATATAATCAGTTGTGTTTTTTACCCGCGGGTGGAATAATAAATAAGAGTATATTAAGTATAGGTGATGACATGGAAACGATCAGATTTGTAGAAAGATTTATCGTATATATAGAAGACCACCTCAGAGAAAATATAGATTTTGGTGAGGTTTTGGAAAATATGGGCGTGGAACAGAAATCATTTATGACGATATTTACTTCACTCGTTGGAATGACACCATCCCAGTATCAGGAAAAACGATGCATGACGGAAATTGCCTACGAAGTTTATCAGGGACACAGACGCCTCGTTGATATTACTAAATATTACGGTTACCGCGATATTGATGCTTTCAAAAAAATATACAGGAGAACCTTCGGTATTCCAGTGCATGAAACAGAACGTCATATTAAAAAGATAGACCTGCTGGATTATATTTCCTTTGAAGTGGTGCCGACGAAAAAACCAAAATATCCTTCTTACAGAAGCTTTGTCGAAAGCTTTCGGCTGATTGGCATTGCTCAGTATTTTGATATTAACTCATATCAGCCCGACTATAAATACAAGTTTCTAAAAATTCTTGAGCGCGATGGACTGATTGATGAAATCTTAAGATACAACGACGGTTTTGTAAAAGGAATCTTTGTCCAGGAGCGGTTTATCGACGGAGAAATGGAAATCTTCGTCGGGACGGCAAGCTATCAGCACACCCCCTTTGACGAAACTTTTACCGAATCGATGAACTATGAAATATTTGAAACATCCGGCGATCCGGGTGCTGCCATCGATAAAGTGTACGAATATATATTCAGAAGATGGCATTTTCGTGAAGATGTTAATATGACATGTGACTTTTCACTCGAATTAATTAAACCTACTTATTCATTTGAAGATCCTGCAACGAAAATTCAGGTATGGCAGGCTTTAGATGATTAATTGATGAAACCCGCTGAAAATCTTATGATTTTTAGCGGGTTTTGTTGTTGTATGACTCAAGCCGGTTCCTTCATGCGGTTGATTATTGTTTATCAGCCTGATGTGAGCGGCAGCAAGCGGCCCTCATGTATACGTATTTCCGTTTCCGTAGGCATGATGGGATCTCATATATACGTAAACCCTTAATCGTAGTCATGAACAAGCCTCATGCCTATGTATTTATTTTTGCATATACATGAGGAAGTCTCATGCATACGTATAAAGAAATACATATACATGAGGACGAAAATCCCAGATAAAAAGCCGGGACTTCTGCCCCGGCTCAAAATTATTTACTCTCATTTTTATAGTGCACTTTAACAATTTCAACAATCAGTTCCGTCATTTTGTACAATTCTTCAAGCGGCATACGTTCGCTTGTCGTGTGAATATATTCGTATCCCACTCCTAAAATTGCCGTTGGTACACCCTGGCCGTGGAAGATATTGCCGTCACTGCCTCCGCCGAGACTGATAATGTCAGTTTCTCTGCCGATATTCTCAATTGCTTCTGCTGCTGTTGTGATAACAGGGTCTTCTTTTGGTGCGTGCAGTGACGGGTACATAAGATCAACCTCGACATCAGCGCTGCCGCCGTATTCCGCTGCTGTTTCTTCAAAGGCGGTTTTGATTTTCTCGGATTCTGTTTGAAGTTTTTCATCTGATAAACTGCGCACTTCCGCTAAAATCTCTACATTGTCGGCCACGATATTCGTCGCCTGGCCGCCCTGGATAGTTCCGATGTTTGATGTCGTTTCTTCATCGATACGTCCGAGGTTCATCTTGCTGATTGCTTTGGCAGCGAGGTTAATTGCACTGATGCCTTTTTCAGGTTCGATGCCGGCATGTGCTTTCTTACCGTATATCTGCGCCTTAATTTTTGTCTGAGACGGTGCACGGTTAACAATTGTACCGACTTCGCCTGTACCGTCGACAGCGTAGCCGAACTTGCTTTTAATATTTTTAATATCCAGTGCTTTCGCTCCGACTAAGCCTGTTTCCTCGCCCACTGTAATAATGACTTCAACGTCACCGTGAGGAATATTTTCTTCTTTCAGCACGCGTACCGCTTCGATGACTGCAGAAATACCCGCTTTGTCGTCAGCGCCTAAAATTGTCGTGCCGTCTGAATATACATAGCCGTCCTCGATATGAGGTTTAACGCCGATTCCCGGCGTAACTGTATCCATATGCACCATAAACGCTACCGGTGAGATGTTTTCTTCACCTTTTAGCGTAAAGATTAAGTTGCCTGCTCCGTAGCCTGTTACATCCTGGGTATTATCTTCGAAACCGGCAAGATCGATTTCGGTTAGAAGATTAAGCAGGTAGTCCGCTACTTTTCTTTCCTGTCCTGAGACTGAGTCTATTTGCACGATTTCTAAAAATTGTTCTGTCAGACGTTCTTTATTCATAAAATTATGCCTCCAGCAGTTGATATATTGATTTATCTTCATGTATAGTTATTGTAACAATAAATTCTTAAAGGTGATGGGCGCATGCAAAATAAAAAAGTACAAAGATATATAATCTGGTTTATGATTATTCTTATAGTAGTTTCCGGCCTCTTAGTGGGTGTCAGCTACTTAACTTCATTTTAAAATCAGTGTAAAAACACCCTCAATAAATAGTTGAGGGTGTTTTATTTTCTTATGCTTCTTTACCGTGTTCTTCAAACCACGCTTGCAGTCCGGTAATAACGCTCATGATTTCATGGCCTTCAATTTCGTGGCGTTCAATCATATCAACGATTTTACCGTCTTTAAAGAACGCAAATGATGGAGATGATGGTAAATAATCAGGTGCTTTATCACGCATCTGTTCAGTTGCTTCTTTATCCTGGCCTGCAAATACTGTCAGAACCTGATCCGGAAGCTTGTCGTAATTTAACGAATGAATGGCTGCGGGACGGGCGATTCCGCCGGCACAGCCGCACACAGAGTTAACCATAACAAGTGCGGTTCCCTCTTTGTTTAAGTGTGCTTCGACGTCATCCGGAGTAAGCATTTCTGTATACCCCACGTCTGTTAATTCTTTACGCGCATTCTGAACTAAATCCTGCATGTATAAATTAAAGTCTAAATCCATTTTGAAAATCTCCTTTATACGACTCATTAAAAGTCATGTCAGTACTGTTTATTTTAGCGAGCGTATGAGTGTTTGTAAAGTTAATAAACCGAATCTGCATCCGGATCGAGATTCTCAATTTTTTCTTTCACAGCTTTAAGGAACTGCCCTGCGACTAATCCGTCGAGCACACGGTGGTCGATTGACAGGCACAAATTAACCATATGGCGCGCTGCGAGCATATCTCCGATAAACACCGGTTTTTTCACAATGGATTCCACTTGCAGAATTGCCACCTGAGGCTGATTAATAATTCCCATCGACTGAATTGAACCGAAGGCGCCTGTGTTATTCACAGTAAACGTTCCGCCAGACATATCATCGCCTGTTAATTGGTTAGAACGGGCTTTATGTGCGAGCGTGCTGATAGATTTCGCGATGCCTGTTAAGGAGCGCTCATCGGCGTTTTTAATGACCGGTACGAACAGCTTATCTTCATTCGCAACTGCGATGGATAAGTTAATATCATCGTGGACGGTAATCGTGTCGCCATCCCACGAACTGTTCAGAATCGGATAATCTTTCAGCACCTCCGACACAGCTTTTACGAAAAAGCTGAAGAAAGTTAAATTGTAACCTTCCTGCTCTTTAAAACGTGCCTTGTGTTTATTGCGCAGATTAACGAGATTCGTTGCATCCACTTCCATCATCAGCCAGGCATGCGGTATTTCCGTTTTCGACTGAACCATGCGTTTGGCAATTTCCTTCCGCACGCCGGATACTTTAATCGATTCGCCGCTTTTAACCGATGATTCTCTCTCAGGGACCGCTGGTCTTTCTTTTTCAGCTGTCGGTGGGTTTACAGCTTGTTCCTGCTGTTTAACCGGTCCTTCAGCGAGATACTTCTCGACATCTTTTTTAGTAATGCGCCCGTTAAAGCCGGTTCCCTCGAGTTCTTCGATATCGATACCGTGCTCACCGATTAAACGCATGACGACCGGCGATAATCTCCGGCCGCCTGACTGCTCTTTAACATCAGGCTTATTTGGTCTAACGGCTTCTTCTTCAGGTTTATTTTCAGCGGTTTCAGATACTTCTTCTTCCGCTGCCGGTTTTCCGTCAGCTCCCCCGTCAATATCAATTTTATAAATTGGTGCGCCGACATCGACAGTCTCACCTTCGGCCACAAGTATTTCCGTAATGACACCGTCATGCACCGACGGCACTTCAGCTGTTACTTTCGCTGTATTGACTTCGCAGACCGGGTCGTATTCACTGACTCTGTCTCCTACTTTAACCAGCCAGTTTTCTATCGTTCCCTCGGTTACGCTTTCCCCGAGTTTAGGCATTGTAATTTCCGTCATGTCTGTCACCTCTTAATACTCGCTGAGTTCGAGCATTTTATTGTAAATTTTATCAGGATTCATCATAAAATAATCTTCCATCGGCGGTGCATAAGGCATCGACGGCACATCCGGCCCCGCAAGGCGCATAATCGGCGCATCGAGATCGTAAAGACAGTTTTCACCGATAATTGCCGATACTTCACTGATCAGGCTGCCCTCGAGATTATCTTCAGTTACCAGCAGCACTTTCCCTGTCTTCGAAGCTGCTTTAATAATTGCTTCTTTATCCAGAGGATAAAGGGTGCGTAAATCAAGGATTTCCGCTTCGTATCCTTCTTTTGACAGCTGTTCTGCCGCCTGCATAGCGTAATTGACGCACAGTCCGTAAGTAATGACAGTAATATCATCACCTTCGCGTTTAACGTCCGCTTTACCGAGAGGGATCGTATAATCACCCTCAGGCACTTCGCCTTTTAAAAGCCGGTAAGCTTTTTTGTGTTCAAAGAATAAGACCGGGTCGTTGTCTTTAATAGCCGCCATCAATAAACCTTTCGCATCTGCGGGTGTAGAAGGCACGACAACTTTCAGTCCCGGTGTAGAAACGAAGATCGATTCAATCGACTGCGAATGATACAGAGCCCCATGAATACCCCCGCCGAACGGCGCGCGGATAACCATAGGCGCGTTCCAGTCGTTATCCGAACGGTAACGGACTTTAGCCGCTTCATTTAATATCTGGTTGACTGCGGGCAGAATATATTCTGCAAACTGTATTTCAGCGACAGGCCTTTTACCCATCATTGCAGCGCCGACACTCGTACCGACAATATTGCTTTCAGCAAGCGGAGTATCGAGGACGCGCATTTCTCCAAATTTCTCCTGCAGTCCTTCTGTGACTTTAAAGACGCCGCCTTTTTTACCGACATCTTCACCGAGTACAAATACATTATCATCCTGTTCCATCGCAACAAACAAGGCATCGCGAATTGCATCGAGATAAGACAATTTAGCCATTGTTTACCTCCTCATAAACGTGTTTTAAAGTGTGTTCAGGTGCTGCATAAGGGGCAGCTTCGGCGGCTTTCGTCGCCTTGTTTACAGTATCTTTAATTTCAGCTTCCACTGTTTCAAGCCATGCTTCGTCGATAACTTTCTCCTCGAGCAGATAGAGCTTAAATGACTCCAGACAGTCATCTTTTTTATTTTTCTGAAGCTCATCAGCTTCACGGTATTTATCGTCATCGTCTGATGAGTGCGGTGTTAAACGAATGGACATTGCTTCGATTAAAGATGCGCCTTCACCGTTAACTGCCCGGTCTCTCGCTTCTTTCATCACTTTGTAGACAGCGATTGGATCGTTGCCGTCGACCTGTTCCCCGTGCATGCCGTAGCCGACTGCCCGGTCCGATAATTTGTCTGCGCCATACTGGAGGTGTGCCGGTACGCTGATTGCATATTTATTGTTTTCAATCAGGCAGATAAACGGCAGTTTGTGCACACCGGCAATGTTTAATCCTTCGTGGAAATCACCCTGTGATGTTGAACCTTCCCCAAGCGTTGCAAGAGAGACACGTTTTTCACCGTCCATTTTAAAGACGTAGCTCGCGCCGACTGCATGCGGAATCTGAGTCGTTACAGCAGATCCCTGAGTCATAATATTGCTCGCTTTCTTGCTGAAATGCCCCGGCATCTGGCGTCCCCCGCTCTGCACATCTGCACCGCGGGCAAAGGCTGACAGCATCGTTTCTTCCGGCGTCATTCCAAAATGCGTCACGAGCGCAAGATCCCTGTAATAAGGGTTGATAATATCGACTTCTTTGTCGAGTGCGAAGGCCGCACCCACCTGAGTTGCTTCCTGTCCCTGGCATGAAATGACAAAGGGCAGCTTTCCTGCGCGGTTTAAGAGCCACATCCGCTCATCAAGACGACGTGATAGCAGCATTGTTCTGTACATATCCTGTAAATCTGTTTCTGTTAAATCTGTTTCTTTATGTGATAACAAGAATTTCACCTTCCTAAACGTGAATTGCGATACCTTCGGCATCAAGTCCAATTTCTTTAATAATTTCTCCGACAGATGGATGGGCAAATACCGCGCTCGACAATTCAAGCGCCGAAGCATCCATAAATTTCGCGAGCGACAGCTGATTAATCAGTTCGGTCGCATGCGCACCTACTATGGAGGCGCCGAGAATATCTCCTTCGGGTGAGACGTTCAATTTAATGAAGCCTTCCCCGCCATCTTCGATGACTGCTTTCGCTATTGCCGAGAGCGGCAATTTATGTGTTTTAAACTCTGTATTCTTTTCTTTTAACTGCTGAGTGGTCGGACCAATCGAAGCAACTTCCGGTGATGTATAGATACATCTCGGGACATTGTCATAATTAAGCTGAAGCGGATTATTGTCCATAATATGCTCTGCTGCAATCAGAGCTTCTTCAATAGCAACATGTGCAAGCTGCTGGGAAGAAGTAACATCTCCAATCGCATAGATGTGCGATTCACTGGTCTGCTGGAATTCATTAACTTCAATCACACCGTGATCCATTTTAACTTTGGTGTTCTGAAGTCCGAGTTCCTCTGTGTTTGCTTTTCGTCCGATTGCAACGACTGCTTTATCGAATACTTCAGTGTTCCCGTCGATTACGAGACCCACGCTGTCTTTTTTAATATCGATGCCTTCAGCTTCCAGTTTAACACCGGTCTTAATAATAACTCCACTTTCAGACAGAGATTTATGAACAGCTTGTGCAACATCTTTGTCTTCTGCCGGCAGAATATGCTCCGCCGCTTCAAGCACAGTTACTTCTGAACCGAATGCATTCAAGATTGTTGCGAATTCAACACCGATAACACCGCCGCCGACAATTGCGATTTTCTTTGGAATATCTTCCATATACATCAGATCATCACTCGATAAAACTATCTCACCGTCAAACGGCATAAAAGGAAGTTCTGCAGGTTTCGAGCCGGCAGCGATAACGACGAAATCGTTAACGAGTATTTCACTTTCTTTTTCTTCATCTTCATAGCTGACACTGACAGCGCCTGCCAAGGGTGAGAATAATGACGGACCGAGCACAGTTGCTGTCCCTTCATAAATATCCACCTTGTTTTTATCAAGCAGGTATTTTATTCCGGTCTGCATTTTATTAACGACTTTGTCTTTTTGGCTAATAATATTTGCCATTTCAAATGACGGCTTATGCGGTGTAATACCGTATAGCTCTGCATTTTTCATCGTGTTAATGACTTCTGCACTTTTTAAAAAACTTTTCGTCGGAATACATCCTTTGTTTAAACATGTACCGCCGAGTCTATTTTTCTCTACAACGGCGACCTGGTGGCCGAGCTGGCTGAGTTTAATAGCAGCCACATAACCGCCTGTGCCGCCGCCGACAATCACTGTATCGTAATTTTTAGTCATGAGTTTCCTCCGCTCTGTATGTCTTCAGCAATTTTCTGTCCTGTTCTACTGTATACGCACCGTAGGCCAGTGCTTCCATCTCAAGTTCGCCCGGGTAAACTGTTATTGGTGCGAGAAATGAAATATAAGGCCTAATTAAATCCATAACATAGCTGCTGTAGCTGATGCCGCCTGTAAAAATAATCTGGTCGATTTCACCGTGCAGTACAGCGGCTTTAGCGCCGATTTCCTTGCCGATTTGAAAAGCCATAGCGTTAAGCACTTCTTCGCTGTTCTTGTCACCGCGCTCAATATCAGCTACTATATCGCGGATATCTTCAGTGTTTAAATGAGACAATAGCCCGCCCTGTTTAGAGATCAGTTTATTTATATCTAAAGGTGACAGGCCGGAGTCTTCTATATATTTAAGCAGGCCGTCGGCCGGAATACTTCCGGCGCGTGTCGGACTCATCGGCCCGTCGCCGTTCAGGCCGTTGTTGACATCGATTACTTTTCCAAGGTGATGCGCACCGACTGTTATGCCGCCGCCCATATGAATGACGATTAAATTTAAATCTTCGTAATCTCTCTTTATACTTTCAGCATACTTTCTCGCCACTGCTTTTTGGTTCAGTGCGTGGAAAATGGAAGTTCTTCTGACATTTTTAAGGCCGGTATACTGAGCTTCTACACACAGTTCATCGACGACAACCGGATCGGTAATGACAGCTTCGATTTTGTAGTTTTTGGCAAAGTCAGCTGCGAGGATGCCGCTTAAGTTTGAGGCATGGTCACCGTAGCGGCCTTCCGTTAAATCTTTAAGCATATCTTCGTTGATTAAATACGTGCCGCCTTCAACAGGATGAAGCAGACCGCCGCGTGAAGCGACAATGCTGACTTCTTCCGGCCGAACACCGCATTCAGAAAAAAACATCATCAGCGTATTGTAGCGTACAGCTTTCTGTTCGTTAATACTCTGACTGATTAGCTCCTTGTCATGGGAGTAGGTCTTAACTATATGGCAATTTAAATCCCGGAAGAGCGCAACTTTAGTCGTTGTACTCCCGAGATTTAATACAAGTATAAACTTTTTCATTACTATTTTCTTCCGGAAAGGATATTTTTATCAGATTGAGTGTATACACTCTTCACATTCTGGATCGCTTTGATACGCGCTTCTGCAAGATGATCTGCCGCGTGCTGCGGTGAAATATTTTGTTCTTTTGCAATCGTAAAGATTTTATCTATCTGGTTATATACATCTTTGACTTT
>X87_Garden_Dormouse__coassemble_137_pt1 | contig 14671 bp, 14 predicted proteins | sample X87_Garden_Dormouse__metabat2_low_PE_003 | metagenome-assembled genome bin X87_Garden_Dormouse | reverse complement strand
CTTCCTGAACTTCTTCTACAGCAGGTGCTTCTTCAACTTCTGCTGCTGGTTCAGCAGCTGCTGATCCGTCAATTGAAAGTTCCTGACCAACAAAAATAAGATCTGAAGATAAGTTGTTCCATTTCATGATTTCATTGTAATCTAATGAGAATTCCGCTCCAATTTGCCAAAGCGTATCTCCTGGTTTAACTATGTATGTTGATTCATTACTAGCAGGAGCAGGTGCTTTTTCAGCTTCCTCTGGATTAACTGTCAGTACATCTCCCGGGAAAATAATATCACTTGAAAGTTCGTTATCAGCTTTTAAGTCTGCAACTGATGTACCAACTTCATTAGCTATTCCCCATAAAGTATCTCCACTGGATATAGTGTACTCGTCTGCTGAAACCGCTGTTGCCGCTACACCTGTGATTGCTGTCAAAGTTGCTACAGATACTACTGTTTTTTTCATAAAGTGAATTTCCTCCTACTAGATAATTAGTTTAAGTTTTATATAAGTTTTTTGTCTGATGTTTCCGCTCACATCTATCTATTACGACACGATTTAAACTATAGCATAAGAAAAATCGAAATTGTGCTTTGTAATATACTTGTAATATAAAAGAAATTTCTTAGAAATCTGAAGGTCTGAATTTTACAATACCAATATTTTTTCTATCTGCTTTTAACCGATGAACCTTGAAATCATCAATAGTAACTTAATTTACCCGTTTATTACTGTGCTGTAATATATACTTTCACATCCTTCGAAAATAAAAAAACACGGACATATCGATCATGTCCGTGTGCCAATCTTAAATTATTGCTGTTCAGACAGCCATGCCGCCAGTGCATCCAGTTCTTTTGGATCTTCGACGAGGCCGCCCGGCATGACATCTGTACCTTCAACAATCACAGTACGGATTTCATCTTCACTCAGTCTCGCACCGACTTCCTGAAGGTTCGGCCCGGATGCTCCTTCCAGATCCGCTCCGTGACAGCTGAAGCACGATGCGCTGCGGTAAATTGCTTTGCCGTCATCCACAGCTGCCTGTTCATCGCCTGTTTCTTCTTCACTTCCGCCGCATGCGCCGAGTAAAAGAACAATACTAAAGCCTGCAGTCAGCAGTATTCTTTTCATTTATTACAGACCTCCAATTATTTTACATACTCCAGCGCAGATAAGCGTGAATAAATGGCGAAAGGTCGCCGTCCATTACTTTATCGGTATTGCCGACTTCGTAATTTGTTCTGTGATCTTTAACCATGGAGTACGGGTGAAAGACATAACTTCTGATCTGGCTTCCCCAGCCGATCTCTTTCTGTTCGCCTTTAATATTATCAATTTCCGCACGCTGCTCTTCCAGCTTCCGCTGATACAGTTTTGCTTTCAGCATCTGCATTGCCTGCTCGCGGTTTTTAATTTGCGAACGTTCATTTTGACAGGTTACCACCACACCGGTCGGCAGGTGCGTAATACGTACAGCCGAGTCTGTCGTATTAACGTGCTGTCCGCCGGCACCGCTTGAGCGGTAGGTATCAATTTTAATTTCATCAGTATTAATTTCTATATTAATATCCGTATTTTTAAACTGCGGTGTGACTTCGCACGACACAAACGACGTATGGCGGCGTCCCGATGAATCGAACGGCGATATTCTTACCAGACGGTGTACACCTTTTTCAGCTTTCAGCAATCCGTATGCATTAGGCCCTTTAATCGATAAAGACACGCTTTTCACACCCGCTTCGTCTCCGCCTTGATAATCCAAAGTTTCGACTTTAAAGCCTTCGGATTCACTGTAGCGCTGATACATTCTTAAAAGCATTTCAGCCCAGTCCTGAGATTCGGTGCCGCCGGCACCCGGATGCAGCTCGAGCAGCGCATCCAGAGAATCGTGTTCACCGCTTAAAAGCAGGTTTAATTCATATTCTTCAATGGCTGCTGATGTCTCTTTAACTGATTCTTCAAGCAGTTCCACCAGTTCTTCATCGTATTCTTCGCGCAGCAGTTCATGGGATGTTTCAATATCGTCCAGGGAGCTGCTGAGAGAATTAAAGCCGTCGACAATTTTTTTCAGATAGTTATTATCTGCGATAACTTCTGCTGCCTTGTCGCTGTCGTTCCAAAAATCCGGATCCAGCATAAGCTCTTCATTTTCCTGTATTTGAGTCTCTTTTTCTTCTAAGTCAAAGAGACCCCCTAAAGTCATTTAATTTCTCTCTTTTTTCCTGTAAAAAGTTTTTTACTTCACTTAATTCCATATTGTATCCCCTAACTTATTGTCCGTGACAGTTTTTGTATTTTTTGCCCGAGCCGCATGGACACGGATCATTTCTGCCGACTTTAACCTGGCGTTTGACCGGCTGCTTTTTCGCTTTCGGTTTTCCGTCGCCTGTATGCATTTGTTTTTTGTCAACGACCTGCTCGCGCTTCATTTCCTCATCCGTACGGACAGTTGTTTTCAGCACATATTTCGCAGTGTCATCTTCAATATTAACAAGCATGTTTTCAAACATCTGAATACCTTCGTTCTGATATTCCCGGAGCGGGTTTATCTGACCGTATGAACGGAGGTGAATTCCTGTTCTCAGCTGATCCATGCTGTCGATGTGTTCTACCCATTTCTGGTCCATCGTGCGGAGCATCATCATGCGTTCAAATAACCGCATTTTCTCTGTACCGAGCGTTTCTTCTTTCTCGTCAAGATGAGTTTTCACTCTGTCCATAACAAGGCTGAAGATTTCATCCGGACCTTTGCCGCGGATATCATCAATGCTGATTGCATCTTCAGGAAGATACATCTCCGTGAGCGTTTTAACGTATTGTTCATAATCGATATCTTCTTCATTGTCGAGGTCGTAAAACTCTGCAGTACGCTGCACAGACCGTTCAATCATATCGTTTAACAGTCCGGAAACATCATCATGGTCGATAATTTCATCGCGTTCGCCGTAAATAATTTCACGCTGTTTACGGAGTACCTCATCGTATTCAAGCAGTCGCTTACGCGCATCGAAGTTATTGCCTTCCACCCGTTTTTGTGAAGATTCCACACCGCGGGAAATCATTTTGCTCGTCAGTTCCTCTTCGCTCATGCCCATGCGCTCCATCATGCTTTGAATTCTCTCGGAACCGAAGCGGCGCATTAAATCATCTTCAAGCGACAGGTAGAATGTACTTTCCCCAACATCACCCTGACGTCCGGAACGCCCGCGGAGCTGGTCATCGATGCGTCGTGATTCGTGACGCTCCGTCCCGATTACCGCCAGGCCTCCAAGTTCTTTTACGCCGTCGCCAAGTTTAATATCCGTCCCGCGCCCAGCCATGTTTGTCGCAATCGTTACTGCGCCTTTTTTACCGGCTTCTTTAATAATTTCCGCTTCACGTCCGTGGTTTTTCGCATTCAGAACGTTATGACGAATACCGTGTTTTTTCAGCAGATTTGAAATCAGTTCACTCGTTTCAACAGCAACAGTACCGATTAGAATCGGCTGTCCTTTGCGGTGACGTTCGATAACATCATCCACGACCGCACGCAGTTTAATTTCTTCAGCCGCGTAAATTTTATCCGTGTTGTCGATTCTAGCCACCGGCTGGTTCGTCGGGATTTGTGTCACGCGCATATTATAAATGTTCATGAACTCTTCTTCTTCGGTCTTCGCCGTCCCTGTCATACCTGACAGTTTGTGGAACAGACGGAAGAAGTTCTGGAAGGTAATCGATGCCATCGTGCGCGATTCATTTTGAATATCCACACCCTCTTTTGCTTCGATTGCCTGGTGCAGACCATCAGAGAAACGGCGGCCTTTCATCGTGCGTCCCGTAAACTGATCGACGATCAGAATACCTTCATCTTCAACGACATAGTCTACATCGCGTTCCATTGAATAGTTCGCTTTTAGCGCCTGATTGATATGATGCAGCAGACTGACATGCTGAACATCATACAGATTATCGATCTTAAACCATTTCTCCGCCTTTTCCATGCCGGATTCGTTCAGCTGTATATTTCTCGTTTTAATATCGTAAGTGTAGTCTTCTTCCTCTTTCAGCATTCTCGTAAACTGATGAGCTTGTAAATAATACGTTTCCCGTTCTTTTGCTTTACCTGAAATAATTAAAGGCGTCCGCGCTTCATCAATTAAGATTGAGTCAACCTCATCAATGACGGTAAAATTTAAACCGCGGAGTACACGGTCCTGCTTATAAGTCACCATGTTATCCCGTAAATAATCGAAGCCGAGCTCGTTATTTGTTGTATACGTAATATCTGCCGCAAATGCTTCGCGCTTTTCAGTGCTGTTTTTAGCATTCAGGTTTAAGCCGACTGTCAGTCCAAGGTAGTTATACAGCACTTCAAGTTCAGCCATTTGTATTTCAGATAAATACTCGTTGACCGTAATAACATGCACGCCGCGTCCTGTCAGCGCATTTAAATACACCGGCATCGTCGCTGTTAAGGTTTTACCTTCCCCGGTTTTCATCTCTGCAATATCGCCTTTATGAAGCGCGATACCGCCCATCACCTGAACTTCGAACGGTTCCATGCCGAGCGTACGCTTGGCCGCTTCTCTTACTATCGCAAATGCTTCCGGCAGTATGTCGTCCAGTATTTTTTCTTCCTGTTTTCTATCACCCTCAGCAGACTTCAGCTTTTCCTGAAATTCCGCTGTTTTATTTTTAATATCATCATCGCTTAATTTTTCTGTTTCCGGTGCCAGTTCAAGCACCTTTTGTGCCTGTTTACGCAACGTTTTTAACTCTCTTTTGTTGCCGTCGAACAATTTATCCAAAACACCCATGGATTTTCTCTCCCTCATGAAAAATTACCTGTTTATACATCATTACATTTTACCACCATTATAGAGGAAAATAAAATATGTAACATCAAAAAACCCCGAAGGCGGGTAAACCGCCGTCAGGGTTTTAAGCAATTTGACATTAATTTGTTTCGATTAAGCCGTATTTGCCGTCTTTACGACGGTAAACAATACTGGTACCATCAGTTTCTCTATCATTAAAGACAAAGAAATCGTGACCGAGCATATTCATCTGCAGAACTGCTTCTTCAGAATCCATCGGTTTTAAAGTGAATTCTTTAGAACGGAAAATTGCAATCTCGTCACTATTCTCATTGTCTTCTTGTGCGCCGTTTTCGAACGCTGATGCATTGAAGAAATCGGCCTCAGGGTTTTTCTCTCTGAATTTGCGGTTGATCTTAGTTTTATGCTTGCGGATTTGTCTTTCCAGCTTGTCAATTACTAAATCGACAGCAGCATAAAGATCATCGTGTCCTTCCTCAGCACGCAGCGTTAAATCTTTCATAGGAATCGTAATTTCAACCTTGCCCCGTTTGTTATTACGTACCTTGATGTTTACGTGTGCATGAGTGTTTGGTACATCGTTGAAGTAACGTTCAAGCTTACCGACTTTTTCCTCGATGTGATCGCGGATTGCGTCTGTTACTTCAATGTTTTCGCCTCTGATTTCAACTCTAATCATGATGAGCCCTCCTTATAAGTACCTTGTTTCTTATCTTCATTATATCAAATGTGCTGAGTTTTTGAAAACGTAAACACATCAATATTCTGAAAATTTAAATCTTTGATGACATCAGCCGCCTGATGCACTGTAATGCCAGTCGTATAAATGTCATCGGCTATAAGTACACTCTTACCCGATAAGTTCATATCTTTAACATTTTCCAGTAAATAAAATGGATTTGTGCTGCTCAGCCGTTCATGTTTTGAAAGTTCCGACTGTCTTTTCACCTTGCCTGTGCCGAGCATATTCGTATAAGTCACACCAGCTGCTCTCATAACAGCTGACGTCTGGTTATAAGTCCGCTCTTTCAGCCGGGCACTCGACACAGGCACCGGCATGACATAATCGTAACGTTTAAAATTAAATGAAATAAGCAGAGCCAGCACTTCACTGAGTGCATAATCTTTCACAAATTTATAACGGTGCATCAGCATTTTAATCTCTTCATTATAATCTGTCGCCGTATATATTTTATTTACAGCGGGATAAAGATCTATGAGGACGTGACAGTCCGCGCAAATATCCGCTTCTTTTCTTACAAGCTGATGGCATCGGCCGCACCTTTCTCCCGGATATTTAAAATTCAGGGCAGCCCGGCATGTTAAACATAAGGGCTCATTTTTTGTAAACAGCGTAATCAGTGTCATTTCTTCTTTAATAACGTCATGGCAGTATAGACATCTCAAAGTGCCGTCCTCCCTTTGTTAAATTGACTGATGGCAGCAAGAGTGCCCCGGATACCCGAAGTATTAAAATCCGTTATAAGCGAAATATTTCCTGTCGGATCTTTTGGTTTACGTCCGACGCGCCCGCATATCTGGATTAAACTTGCACTGTCGAACCGGTGCGCGTCGACCACGATTACATCCAGATATAAAAACGTTACTCCGCGTTCTAAAATAGTAGTCGTCAAGAGTATGTCAAGTTCCCCGTCGCGCATCAGCTGCACTTTTTCATACCGTCCAGCATCTCTGCTGTAGACCGATTCTAAACGGCTGTATTTCTTTTCCAGAAGCTCAGCAGCTGTTTTCATCATAGTAATATCCGGAAAAAAGACCAGTACTTTTCTGTCTTCTTTAATAATATTATCGAGCAGTTCTGTAAGTTTCGGCGGGATCCGCTTCTTCTTTATATACTTACTGGAGTTCTGCCAGATAACTTTCGGCACAGCTAAATCGTAACCGTGATAGCGGCGTGCGATTGTAACAACATTGTCTTTTCCGGCAAGCAATTTCATTTCCGCTGTCGGCGTTGCTGTCATCAGAATAATCGATGCATCTTCCGCTGCCGCCCGTTTGACTGTTTCCATTAAAAGCGGTTCTTCCGGCAGCGGAAAGGCGTCGACTTCGTCGATAATAATCACATCGTAATGATCGATGCAGTTAAACAGCTGGTGCACGGTACAGACGGTAAACATATGAGAGAATACTGATTTGACGCCGCTGTACATTAAATCAATGCGCACTCCTTTAAAGGCATCGGCGAGTCTTAAATAAACTTCCTTAACAACATCGATTCTCGGCGATACGAAAGCCACATTCAAACCGCTGTTCCGTGCATATTTTATCCCTTCAAATGTTATTTCAGTTTTCCCTGCGCCGGTCACTGCGTACAAAAGAAGATTGTGATTATTTTTAATTGCATCAAGCAGTCTCGTACTCGCCGCCTGCTGTATATCATTCAGTTCAAAATCGAGAGCGTAGTCAATATTATCCCGCTGCCTGACAGTCTCATATCCGTACAGCGGATTAAGAGAGTCCGACCGTCCGAGTGCTATACAGTGAAGACAGTAAGTAATATCTGTCTCATCATATGAAGAGTAATACGTATAAAACAAATCTTTATCCCGGTTGCCGCAGCGGAAACATCTGTTATCTTTTACTCCAGCTTTGAACATAAGGTTCGGAGCGCCGTGTTTTAAAATCATAATATTCCCCCAAGAAAAAAACCGCAGCCTGAATAAGCTGCGGTTTAAAATATATTATTATAAGCCTGTAACATCTACTTTATACGTGGTGAAGCCGATGCCGAGCGCACCTTCCCCTAAATGCGTGCCGACCACCGGACCAAATTCCTGCATGACAAATTTAACTTGCGGAAACTTCTCTTCCAGTTCCTGTTTGTAGCGCATACCGAGTTCCTCTGCATTGGCATGAATTAAACACGCTGTCAGCTCTTTGCCTTCGTGCTTGTCAAATTCAGCCTGCAGCATTTCTTCAATTTTCAGCATCGCTTTTTTCTGTGTTCTTATTTTCTCGATAGCGACAATTTTACCGTTCTGAAATTCAAGGATCGGTTTAATCTTTAATAGTCCGCCGATAAAGGCCTGGGCATTCGATAAGCGGCCGCCCTTCTGCAGATTTGTCAGTGTATCGACTAGGAAGAAGGCATTCATGCTGTGTTTCTCTTTCATGTCATTAACATCAGCCAGCACTTCTTGAAGCGGCTTTGAAGCAAGATTCTGCGCCGCATAGAGAGCTAAAAAACCTAGCGGTGCAGCTGCAATTTCAGAGTCAACGACGTGTACGTTAATACCGTCGACACTTGCAGCTGCTGCCCGTGCACTCTGGCATGTGCCGCTGATTTCAGCAGACAGATGGAAGCTGATAACGTCGGTGTAGCCGTCCCGGTACAGCGACTCCAAAAGTAAAATATAATCCCCGATTGACGGCTGGCTCGTTGTCGGCAGTTCTTCCAGTGCAGCCATTTCGGCATAATACCATTTATTATCTATTTCGTTTTCTTTAAAAGTCTTATCCCCTACCACTACATTTAAGGGAATTGTAAATATATTATGTTCGGCTAAAATTTCCTCTGATAAATAACTTGTCGAATCTACGACCACCGCAACTTTCATATGCGTCTCCTCCAATTCATCTCGTAACTATTCTACTACATATCGGACATATGATAAACTGTTATGGAGGTGTTTTTATGGAACAAAAATACATGAATTACAAAAGTGCGGAAACTGAAATCGTTATTAAAAAGTCCCGGTTTTTATCGTTTATAAAACGGACTGAATCTGAAGAAGAAGCGAAAGCTTTTATAGCGGAAATAAAGAAAGAACATAAAACAGCTACACATAACTGCAGTGCTTACATCATCGGTAAAAGCGCCCTGATTCAAAAAGCGGATGATGACGGTGAGCCTCAGGGTACAGCCGGGGTGCCGATTCTCGAAGTGCTGAAAAAAGAAGAGCTTTACAATGCGGCTGTGGTCGTCACCCGCTACTTCGGCGGAATTAAGCTCGGTGCCGGCGGTTTAATACGCGCGTATTCAAAAGGCGCATCGAGCGCGGTCAAGGAAGCAGGAAAAGTTGTGGAAGTTCCGGTTGTGCCGCTCACTGTGACCCTTGATTATACTTTTACGAGCAAGTTCGAACATTATCTCGAAACGGCGGAAGCAGCAATCGTTTCGCAGAACTACACGGATAAGGTGAGCTATGTGCTGCACGTCAAAGAAAAAGGTGTCGACGCAATCGTCAACACCTTAAAAGAAATTACCAGCAACAGTTTCGATTATGAAGAAGGCGACATTATCATCGCTGAAGAAACAGTCTGATTATGGAATTTTATTAAATACTTTCTGGAAAAAGTTCAGTACCGGACGGCGATTTGAGCCAATCAGATTGGTCGCCTCAACTACTATATTCATCGTAAACAAGAGCAGAATGCCGATAATTACCGCGCCCGGCACAGTTGCGAGGTACATGATTACCCCGCCGATAGCGAACAAGAGCGCAATAAAGTAAATCAGCACGACGGTCTCCCTGTGAGAGAAACCGAGCTGCTGCACTCTGTGGTGCAGGTGATTTTTATCTGCCCGCATAACAGACACACCTTCTCTGTACCGCCGGACTGCCGCAAAGAAAATATCCATAAACGGCACCCCGAGTATAATAATCGGGAAGAACAGCGAAATAAATGTAATATTTTTAAAGCCGATAATCGACAGCACACCGATAATGTAGCCGAGCATCATCGCCCCGTTATCACCGAGAAAAGTTTTTGCCGGATGAAAGTTGTACGGCAGAAATCCGAGACAGGCACCGAGCAGAATAACACAAAGCATCATGACGAAGATGTTCTGCTGGAAAATAGTTATTACAGCGATACTTGCCAGCGCAATAATAACAACGCCTGTTGCCAGACCGTCGAGCCCGTCGATCAGATTAATCGCGTTTATAATTGCGGCAAGCCAAATAACAGTGACCAGTATTGAAAAGACACCGAAGTTAATTTCAAAGCCGAAAGGCGTAATCGTATCGATAACAATACCATATGAAATCGGTACTGCGATGGCGACGAGCTGGCCGAGGAATTTAATGAACGGCTTCAAATCATACTTGTCATCAATTACCCCGATCAGGCAGATTACTACTGCACCGATAATAATCGGTTTATATTCAGTTTCGACAGGCTGAGCAAACAGCGTTACGATTGTAAAGCTCAGCAGAATCGCCACACCGCCGAGATAAGGCATCGGCACTTTATGCACTTTGCGGTAGTTCGGATAATCTACAAACCCGAAACGCTTCGCAATGTATATAAAAAGCGGCACTATTAATAAAGATATCGCGAACGATATACATAAAATAAATAAAGTATACATATTCTCACCCGTATTTTTAATCCAATTAAATATACCATATTCGGTATAAAAAGTTCCCTTTTTAAAGAATCTGATGATAATTTTCCTAAATGAATAAATCATTGTATAATGAGGGTATTAATTCATCCGGTCAGGAGGCGTGCTATGTTCATCGATTTTTTATTAAATATCGCTTTAATTATAAGCGGTATATACCTCTTTTACCGTATTCAGTTTTTCGAAGAAAAAAAGATTGTGGAAACAGGTTTGTTTCAGTCGCTTTTAATGACAACATTATCAATTTTGTCGCTGCTCGTGCCGATCAGCACTTCAGAGGGTGAATTTGCGCTGTTTTTTATCCCGCTGTTAATTCTCGCAGCGTATAATACATTTTACTACGGCCTGATGTCGGCTGCTGTCGTATATTTTTTCTATCATTTCATTTTTGACCACAGCATTTCAGCTTATATCGTGTTTATTGTGCTCTATATGCTGTTTTTGATGATCGTGCCTTTTATCCGTAAAATAACGCACGCGAATTTAGTTGTGACAAACATTATCTTCACATCTTTATATATCATTATTCTAAATCAATTCTTCTACAATATATCATTAATGACAGGTATAATACTACTCGTTGTAACATCGCTGATTATATTTGTTGCGCATATGATGTATGAAGATATTAACGCGATATACAGATTGAACAAACGCATCGATGATGATGAGTTTATCGACCATCTGACACAGCTCGGAAATGTGAAATCGCTCGATAAATTAGTCGACGAACACTTTGAAAATGACGATACGCTGAGCCTGCTCCTGATTGATATCGACAGTTTTAAATCGTATAACGACAAGCACAGTTATGATTCCGGCGATAAGATTATCAGCCAGATGGCGTCGCTGTTAAAAAATTACGTGCCGACAGGCGGTCATCTGTTTAGAAACAGCGGCGAGGAGTTCGCTATGGTCATTCCCAATCTGTCCTTCGATAAAACAGTCCGTCTCGGCGAAGCGATTCGCAACAGTGTTGAATATTCCAAGTTCCACGTAAATGAAATCGACACGGTTAACGCGACAGTTTCAATCGGCGTCGGCTATAAAGATACTGCCGGAGCGACCAAGCGCGATCTGTTAAAAGAAGCAGAAGGCGCCTTGTTCGAAGCGAAAAAACTGGGACAAAACAGAGTAATGTTTGCCCCAATCGGATAATAAAAAAACGAGCTCCGGCTCGTTTTTTTAATCTTCCACACTCGACAGAGTGCTCAATGTTATTTTGCTGTGCGAATCATGCCACTTTACTTTTCCTCCGGAGAAATAAAATGCCTGCGGTGATTCGTGTTTTATTTCGTAAGTTTCAGAGATATAGTCAGATAAATCCCGGTGGTCCTGAACGATTAAATAATAGCCGTCCATGTCTCTTTCATAATGGAATTTTTGAAATTCTTCAAAAGCCGACGCAGATATCGGGCAAGTATTGCTGTGTTTTAAAAAATAAAATTCATTTTTATTTTTAATTAGATTTTGAAATGCATCTATATTGGTTATTTTAGTTAACATTTCATCACACCTTTCATTAACTTTATATAATTTATCACTTATTTTAAAATATAGCAAATCGGTTTCTCGACATATGATATAATGCAACTGTACTGGAGGTTTACTTATGACTAAAAAATTAAAGCGCTGGACTTTCCTGGATTCGCTGAACGCGATTCTGTTTATCGTTGTTGTACTGTTCTTTTTAGACTTTGAAAACAACAATTTAATGTCCTGGATACTGCTTGCAGTATTTCTGTTCTGGCTTGTTACTGTAGTGCTCCGAAATGTAATGATTTCAAAAATCGAAAAAGATCCGCAGCATCCTTTACATAATCTGCAGACTGGTAAAGAGACAGGCGAAAACGTAAAAAAATGAGACTCCTAGCGGGCCTCATTTTTTTTATTTTCAAGTTCTTCCTGGAATTGGCTGTCGAGCGTCGCTGCTGTTTCTACGAGCGGCAGCACATTTTGCAATGACACTTCCTGCAGGTTTTCAACCGAAACCATAACATTTTTGCGTTCTTCAAAATACGTCCGGTAGTTATAATACATTTCGAGTGAAATCGTGCGGGCCCGGGTTGCCTTGCCGGTAGAGATATTCAGCGCATTCAGCGCTTCGATGTGATCGTCCAGCATAGGCAGCAGAATATCGTTTGCATACTGCTCTTTTTCTTCCGCGCTCTTTTCATTATGGAAAGCTGTGGAGTGCTTATCCAGTTCTTCGCTGTTCTCATTCAGCACTTCAATCAACTTGTTCATCTCTTCGATTTCTTCGGCACTGTCTGCTGATTCGATAATATTATCGCGTTCTTCCTGATGCGTAATAAAAGACTGGCTGAGAGAGACCAGCTGTGAATTGGAATCAATCGATAAAGCATACGAATTTAAAAATGAAGACATCTGAGATGTAAAATCCTGCTTCACGCTGATGCTCTCCCTCAAAATGCCATGCAGTTCTTCGAGCTCGCTGTTTGGCACTTCGACACTGTCAAGCTCTTCGGTGAGGCTGTCTGCAAGCGGCACGAGTATTTCATCGACTTCAGTTTTTAAATTCTGCAGATATTCTATATCCACTTCTTCATCGCCATAGTACATTGCCTGAAGTTTATCTAAGTTCATATTATTAATGGTCTCATTAAATTCATTATTCAGTCCTGTAAGCTTGTCTGTACTTTCTTCATAAGTATGTAAATCAGCTTCCAGATTATTCCCGCATGCCGAAAGCATTACTGCAAGCAGCAGGATCAGCGGATAGAAGGTCAGCGATTTGCCATTCATATAAGAACCTCGCTTTATGAAAAATTTTCTTTCTTTTAATACGCTACATTATAACATATATTATGTTAGTTTAAATTTATCCTTATTTAAACTATAATATATATTAATTATGCTTTGAGAGGAAAATTAATGTGAATAACACGCAGCTTGACCAGGAGCTTAAAAAACTATTAACGTCATCGGTAATTAAAATTGATGAACCATTATATAAATATACTTATACTGAAACAGGCGGAGCCGCGGATGTGTATGTTGAAGCGGGAACTGTTGAAGATACAGCCGCTGTTATCGCTTTCGCCAATAAGAATAATATCCCCGTAACCTATCTCGGCAACGGTTCGAATATTATTATTCGCGACGGCGGCATACGCGGCATCGTCGTCAGCCTTTTAAAACTGAACGATATTCGAGTGGAAGGCCGCACGCTCGTCGCTGAAAGCGGCGCAGCGATTATCGATGCATCGAGACTTGCACTGCAGCATGAACTCTCGGGGCTTGAATTCGCCTGCGGCATTCCAGGATCAGTCGGCGGCGCTGTTTATATGAATGCGGGCGCTTACGGCGGCGAGGTGAAAGACTGTCTGACTCAGGTGACTGCCATTAATGAAAGCGGTGATTTCGTAAAGCTGACACTCGAGGAACTTGAACTCGGCTACCGGACTAGCCGCGTTCAGACAGAACATCTCGTTGTCGTTTCAGCAGAGTTCGAACTCTCTGAAGAAAAAAATTACGATGAAATTAAAGCCGTTATGGACGATCTGACGGAAAAACGCGAATCAAAACAGCCGCTTGAATATCCATCATGCGGCAGCGTGTTTCAACGCCCGCCCGGCAATTTTGCAGGCAAGCTGATTCAGGATGCGGGCTTGCAGGGCTACCGCATCGGCGGCGTCGAAGTATCAAAAAAACACGCCGGATTTATGGTTAACGTCGACGGCGGTACAGCGGGAGACTACGAAGCATTAATCGAACATGTACAAAACACAATCCAGGATCAATTCGGTGTTGTGCTTCACCGCGAAGTACGCATTATCGGAGATAATCTGGAAAAATAAATTATCGGTATGCTGAAGGCCGGCGAATATTGAATTCGCCGGCCTTTTTGTTGGGATTTTATCATTTTTTGACACTGCCGAGTCACTGTCACTTCCACAATCAATCAGCTGGCAAGAACAAAAATAACCGCCGCAATATAAAAAAGCCGAAAACCTCGCGGGTTTCCGGCTTCATATCATATTAAATTATTATTCTGCTGTTGCTCCGTCTACTGCTTCATTAATCTCTTGAACTTGAGCTAATGCTGTTAAGTAACCGCCTGCGTTTAAGTACCAGTTTTGAGGGTTTAATTCGTAAACGTTGTCGTTTTCAATTGCCTCAACGCCTGAAGTTACTTCATTCACTAGTACGTCTGTTGATGTTGCTTCGCCTTCAGATACTGCTGCACCGCGGTCCATTAATAAAATCAGAGCCGGGTTTGTTTCTGCAATAAACTCATAGCTGATTTCATTACCATGACTGTCTGTTGTTTCTTCCGACTCTTCCTGTTCACCAGCTGAAGTGAATCCGAAGTCATTGTAAAGGAAGTCATAACGTCCGCCGACACCGTGGAATGATAAGTTACCGCCGTTAGTTTGAACGAAAAGCATCGGCAAGTCTGCTGCTGCAACTTTTTCGTTAACTTCAGCAAGCTGTGCATCCAAGTCATCTACAAGTTCCTGCGCTTTATCT
>X87_Garden_Dormouse__coassemble_136_pt1 | contig 14838 bp, 14 predicted proteins | sample X87_Garden_Dormouse__metabat2_low_PE_003 | metagenome-assembled genome bin X87_Garden_Dormouse | reverse complement strand
TTTGTCGTTTGGACTTTCTTTTATCAGGCCAGTATAGAAGCATCCAAATCGATATATACGCGGCTTAAGATGCTGTCAAAAATGAATTTTCCTTTAAGTGTAATACCTAATATTCCGATATTTTCCAAGTTTTATACGCATTTAATCATGCTTACCATTGCTTTTATTGTGTTTCAGTTTGCGGGTTATTACGTCAGCGTGTACTTTATACAAATTCCTTATTTTATTTTTGCAACCTACGTGCTGGTATATTCATTTGCGCTGATTACATCGACGCTGTCAACACTGATTCGCGATGTGCATCTGGTACTTAATTCACTGCTCCGCATGCTGCTGTATTTATCGGGTGTGCTGTGGCCGCTGTCGATGCTCTCGGACTTCCCGAAGCTCGTAGTAATTATGCAATTAAATCCGCTGGTATATTTAATTGAAGGATACCGCGCTGCATTTTTCGGTACAGAATGGTTCCTCGTTACCGAATGGAAATATTCTTTATATTTCTGGGGCCTCATGCTCGTGATGCTGTTTATCGGCTCGGTGCTGCACATTAAATTCAGACGTAATTTTATCGATTACTTATAATGGGGTTTGAAAATGACAAAAGCTATTATTACTAAAAATGTCGTGAAAAAATATAAACTGTACGAAAATCAAAAAGAGCGCATGCTTGATCTGATCAGTCCGAAAGGGCACGGAGATGATTTTTTTGCGCTGAACGGTGTAAACTTTGAAGCGGATAAAGGCGATGTAGTCGGATTTATCGGTATTAACGGCTCAGGTAAATCAACGCTGTCGAATATTATTGCAGGCATCGTTCCTGAAACGAGCGGCGAAGTCCAGGTTAACGGACAGCCTGCGCTTATCGCAGTCGCAGCAGGCCTGAATGATGATTTAACAGGCCGCGATAATATTGAACTAAAATGTTTAATGCTCGGTTTTTCTAAAGATGAAATCAAAGAACTAGAGCCCGAAATCATTGAATTTGCAGAACTTGAAAACTTTATCGATCAGCCGGTGAAGTCCTACTCGAGCGGGATGAAGTCAAGGCTCGGCTTTGCTATCAGCGTTAAAGTCGACCCAGATATTTTAATTATTGATGAAGCACTGTCGGTCGGCGACAGAGCTTTTGCAGACAAAAGCCTGAAGAAAATGCTCGAATTTAAAGACCAGGGGAAGACGATGATTTTCGTCAGCCACTCCATCGGGCAGATGAAAACCTTCTGCGATAAAATTCTGTGGCTTGAATTCGGCCGTGTTAAAGCGTTTGGCGAAGTGAAAGATGTACTGCCGCTGTACGAAGCATTTCTTTTGAAATGGCAGAATATGCAGAAGGATGAAAGAGACTCATACAGGGCGAAGATAATGTCGAAAGACCCGGCTGAAAACAAATATAAAAAGCTTGGGGATTTGATGGTCCTGGATGATGATGAAGAACTCGAGACATCTCACACTTATTCAGTCCGTCCGGTCAGCAGGCTGGCGCATTTAAAAGCATATACGACATATATATACAGCTCTCCGAATGAAGAAGAAGGTAAAACAGATGCCCAGCATTTGAAAAACAAAGTATATTACGTTAAAAGAGAAGCGACATACCAGTTTGAGAACTATTACCTGCTGAGTACAAAACCAAGTGGTGAAGAAGGCGTTATAGGCTGGATCAGAGGAATTGAAACATCTTCGCATGTGCATACATTGGTGGACAATGACAAAAAAACATTTTATTTAAAAGGGCGCGGTTATGCATCAAGTGAACCGTGGGGCGGAAAACGTCAGTATATTCATGAATCACTGGAAAATCATGGCGGCCTGTCCTTTAATGCAGACGAAACCATTCTGGTTGGCAACAATATCTGGTATAGAGGCGTTATTGAAGGAGAAAATAAACCGGTATGGATACACAGCAACAATGTTGTGAGGGATACTGAAGAACTTAATGATAATGAAGATGTTTAAGAGGTGCTCTGCACCTCTTAATTTATTTCATATAACGTTTCCAGCGATGTAAAAAATCCATCGGCGCCGATTTCTATCAGTCTGTCGGCTTCTTTTTGGCTTTTTACAGTATACGGGTACACTTTTAAATTGTACTTGTGGCATTCTTCAATAAAAGCGGCATCGGTAATTTTTTTATTAGGGTGCACACTAACAGCATTAAGACCGGTCATGTTTACATATTTTCCGGCATTAATCATCGGGTAATGCATCAGAAAACCAAGCTTAATATCCGGATTGCATTCGGCAATCCGCAGAAGAGCTGTATGGTCAAATGATGAAACGATAATATTTTCGAGATTATAATATTGATTCGTAAGGTCTGCGACCTGTTTTTCTATCCCAGCATGGGGGACAGGAGAATTTTTAATTTCAATATTAAGGAGAATATCTTCAGGCATAGACTGAAGGATTTTTTGTAAAGACGGAATTTTGGCACCGGCGAATTCAGCATTAAAGTATTTACCGACATCTATAGCCTGAAGCTCGTCAAAAGTATACTGGTTAACAGCGAGTTTCGCATCCTTATTATAGCGCTTCAGCTTATAGTCATGCACGACGACCGGCACTTCGTCTTTCGTCAGCTGAACATCCAGTTCGATTGCACGTGCACCGTGTTCGACTGCTGTTCTAAATGCGGCTTCCGTGTTTTCCGGGGCGATGGACTCAGCACCGCGGTGGGCAAACACAATAACCATAAAATTCACTCCAATTTTAATTAAACTTTAATACTTGTAGTGTAACATTCCAAAGTAAAGAAATTATTAAGATGACATAAGAAAGGAAGGGTCACTGTGACAGTAAAATATAATACTGTTAAATTGATGGATATCGATTTTATCAATATATCCAGATACTCATTTTTAAAACATATCGTCTATCCGTCTATTGAACAGCAGAAAAAATGTTTTATCGTCACGGCAAATCCGGAAGTTGTTATTGCAACCCGGGATGATCCGGACTTTAAAACGATAGTTAAAAGTGCTGACTACGTGCTTGCTGACGGAATTGGTGTAGTCAATGCATCGAAATTAATCGGCAATCCGCTAAAAGAACGGGTAACTGGTGTTGACCTGATGTACGATCTGCTGAAATATGCAGATACTAATAAAAAACGCGTATTCTTTTTAGGTGCCAGTGAAGAAGTGAATATTAAAGTGGCTGAAATTGTTAAAAAAGATTATCCCGGCCTGATTATAGCGGGCAGGAAGAATGGCTATTTTAATAGATATGATGACGATATTGCTGATTACATTGCTGGAACGAAACCTGATATTATCTTTGTTGCGCTTGGCGCGAAGCGGCAGGAAGGCTGGATACACCATTATTTGGAGAAATTCGATAAAGGTATATTTATCGGTGTCGGCGGCAGTTTCGATGTGCTGAGCGGACAGCTCAAACGGGCTCCGGCTATATGGATTAAGCTGCAGCTGGAATGGCTTTACCGCTTAATTAAAGAACCTCACAGAATGAGACGGGATTTAAAAGTACTGGAGTTCATGCTGCTGCACGTCCCGGTAATTAAAACAATTATGAAGTGGCTTGGATTCTCAAAGTCCAAGCCGAGATCAAACAGGGACGGCATACGCTAAAGTATTTATGTCCGGCCTCTCTTTTATGGTAAGATATTTTTAAGTTTCAACACATCATGAAGCGGGGGAGATCAAATGACCGGAGAAATGATATTTGTCGGACTTGTCATTGTATTAATGTTAATAGGCTTATCATTTGAAGTAATCCGTGCGGATTTCTTAATATTTTTAGTTCTGGTTATTTTTCTGATTACCGGCGTGATTAGCAGCGAGCAGGCTTTAAGCGGCTTTTCAAACGAAGGGATGCTGACTGTACTGCTCTTGTTTATCGTGGCCGGTGCAATTCAAAAACACGGCATAATAGAACTTGTCGTTTACAGGCTGCTCGGCAAAGCTGCCAATGTGAAAAAGAGTATGATTAAAGTAATGCTGCCGGTCGGTCTCTCTTCGGGTTTTCTTAATAATACTCCGATAGTCGTTGCCTTAACACCGATAATTAGAGATTGGGCGGTCGATAACGGCTACAGTCCATCTAAATTCCTGATTCCTTTATCTTATATGACGATTTTAGGCGGAACGATTACCATGATAGGGACGTCGACGACTCTGGTTGTACACGGACTGCTGGTTGGTGCGGGGCTCGAGGGTTTCTCATTCTTTACTTTAGCTGCAGTAGGTGTGCCGATTACCGCAGCGGGCTTAATTTACTTGCTGACATTAGGCTATAAACTGCTGCCGGAACATCTTGGAGCTAAGGAGCAGATTAGCCAGGAAACAAAAGAATTTCTTGCAGAAGCCATAATAGAAGATAAATTTGAACACGAAGGAGAGACTGTTACCAAGCTCGGCCGGGATGTTCTGGATGGAATCTATGTGATTGAAATTATAAGAAATAACAGCAGAGTCTATCCTGTCACAGGCGAGACTAAAGTGCTTGCCGGCGACCATATCATTTTTTCCGGTTCTCTGAATACTATAGGGAAAATCCAAAAATTTAAAGGTGTCACTATTAAAACAGGTACAGAACTTACGCTTGATGATGTCGTTAATAAAGACAGTCATCTGATTGAAACAGTTGTCTCGCATAACTCATCGCTGTTAAATAAAACGCTTAAAGAGGCGAACTTTAAAACGCGCTACGACGCCGGTGTTATTGCGATTCACCGAAATAATCAGCGTATTAAAAGCAGGGTGGGGGATATCGTTTTAAAAACAGGGGATACACTGCTCCTCCTTGCGGATAATAATTTTATTAATATGCACAAATATTCCGGAGATTTTTACGTGGTAAATGATGTTGCTCCGCCTGAAAATCTCAATCAGGATATGAGAAAAGGCTGGGTCAGCTTAATCGCTCTGGTTTCTATGATTCTTGTAGTGACCTTGGGCTGGTTCACAATGCTTGAAGCTATGATGATTCTTGTTGTGCTCCTGATTGGTTTTAAATTTATTTCACCGAATGAAGTGAAGAAATTTGTACAATTTGATGTTATCCTGCTGATTTCGAGCGCCTTTGCCGTCGGTGCTGCAATGACGGAATCGGGATTAGCACAATATATAGCAGGCGGGCTGACAGCACTTGCAACGCCGTTCGGGATACTCGGTGTGCTTTTCATTGTTTATCTCGTCACGAATTGTTTTACTGAAGTCATTACAAACAGCGCAGCAGCAGTACTTATGTTTCCGATAGCACTTGAAGTTGCAGATGCGATGAATATTGAATATATGGGTTTGATAATTACTGTAGCAATTGCCGCATCAGCAAGTTTTATGACGCCGATCGGCTATCAGACTAACTTAATTGTTTACGGACCCGGCGGTTACAAATTTAGTGATTATATAAAGGTCGGTGCACCGCTTGCTCTGATAACGATGTTTATCGCATGTTTTATTATTTACTTTGTCTGGTATTAGCTGACTTGAGGAAATGGAATATTATATTTCAACGAGATTACAACTGTGTTACAATACTTAATGAACGAAATGAAAAGTCATTGTATGTGAGGTCCTAACTTGAGACAAATATTATTATCAATATTTGTATTATTTCTATTCGGATGTAATCAAAACGATAAATTTTCTAAAGCGGAAGATTTATCGCCAGTTGCTAAAACACATTTCACTGCAAGTAACTTGGTTATAACGGCATCGGGAGATACTGCAAATAATTCATCGAACAGTACAGCTGATAACAGCAGATACGATACTGAAAATTTACTGAAAAACAATATAAATGATTCTAAACAGTCAGACAGCGCAGAGTTTGAATTACTTCTCCGGCAAATTAACGAAACTCATGACGACATATTTAATATATGGGATGATAACTTTATTCCGCTTTATAATGCGTACCAGTTTGACGAGCTGAAAGTGGAATATGCAGCTGATGAAATTACGAATTTAAATGAAAGCTATGTGGGTCTTCAGGAAGAAGTCCAGAATCTTTCAATTCCTGATAATTTGCCTGAAAATGAGCGCCTCCGTGTTCAGGAGATAAAGGACGATCTGCTCCTTGCGATATCGAACCGGTCACTCGCTGTCATCGAATTTAAATCGATGCTCGGCAGCGGCGAAGAGTCTCATCAGGCCCTGATGGATATTCATATTGCAAACAGCAACCGCTACTTAAATGAAGCTAAAGAAGTTAATGCGGAACTCGTGCTTAAAAATGAAAAGCTGATCACAGTTAAATAATTAAAAAACACTGATTATCAGTGTTTTTTTATGTTTAAGATGCAGTGAAGCGGGAAGATTAATGAGTAGAATCATATTTACAGGAGGAATTAATTTATGGCCAAAAAAGTAGCTGTTATCATGACGGATTTAGTCGAAGATATCGAATATACTAGCCCTAAAGAAGTTATTGAGGAAGCAGGGCATGAAACGGTGCTCATTTCTCCGGACGGTTCAACTGTAGAAGGTAAAAAAGGCGGAAAATTTGAAGCGGATAAGTCTATCGGAGAAGTAACGCCGTCTGATTATGATGCGCTGTTAATTCCAGGCGGATTTTCACCTGATGGTTTACGGGGTGACAAGGAAGACCGATTTGGCAAGTTCGCCAAACATTTCCTGGAAGAAGACAAACCGGTATTTGCAATTTGCCATGGGCCTCAGCTTCTGGTAGATACTGATTTATTAAAAGACAGAAAAATTACAAGTGTTAAAAATGTTAAAAATGATTTGATTAATGCGGGAGCAAATTGGGAAGACAGCCCGCTTGCGGTTTGCGGCAATCTTGCTACGAGCCGGACACCTGATGATTTAGATCAGTTTAACGCTGAAATTAAAAGACAATTAGGTTAAAAGTAAAGGCTGCAGCGGAATTCCGCTGCAGCCTGTTATTTAATTATTATTCTACTGTGACCGTACGTGCGACTGCAGAAGGATCGCCGAAACTGTCGAATATAGCATAAGCTATAGTATATTCACCGGGAGTTTCATTATCAACTTCTCCTGAAATATACAGCTGATTGCTGATATCTGTGCCATCGACGTCGAGAACCCGAACACCGTCTTTTGGATCAAATGATTCGTCGGTGTTTATAGTTAAGTCTTCAGTGCCGCTGAAAGATACAGAATTTCCAATACCGGAAGAAGAATCTGAGCTCTTGTCTGAAGAGGATTTACCAAGCTGTTCTTCAGTCGGAGGAATCTGCGGTACAGAGTCACTCTCAGAAGCGGAAACTGTAACCTGGCGGACATGCTCATAATAGCCGCCGCGTGAATTTTCTACGCGGTAAGTTACACTATATGTACCGGGACTTTCAGTATTTACGGAGTTGTTTGTCACGTTTATACTGCTGGTAATATTTCCGTCCTCGCTGTCAACTGCGTATACACCGCTCAGAGGGTCAAAAGTATCGCCAGTTTGAACGTTAATATTGCCGACACCTTTTATTGCAGGTATACTGCCGGAATGGGCGAGAATCTCATCTTCCATTGTGGGGCCATCATAGTTTTCGTAAGCCTGATCTGTATTGTTCTCAGTTTCTTCGACATTTGTATCTATAAAATCACTGATAACCGGAGCAATCGGCAGTGCACCAATCATAAATTTTACTAGCGTATTTACATTCATTTATTACACCTCTGAATTTACAGTACTTTTTTTAATTTTAGCATATTGCAGACAGAACGACCAAGAATAGTTCGGATAGGGAGAGAAGAGATTTGACTTACATATTATTAATAGCAGGCTTCGTATTACTGATTAAAGGGGCGGGATATTTTGTTGACGGTGCGTCGGCAATAGCGGGGAAATTACATGTGTCCCCGCTCATTGTGGGTCTGACAATTGTTTCTCTCGGCACGAGTGCTCCGGAAGCAGTCGTCAGTATTATTGCGGCCCTGGAAGACAACGGTGATATGGTCATCGGGAATGTTCTGGGAAGCAATATCATCAACATCTCTCTGATGCTCGGAGTGACAGCGCTGATTTCTCCAATGATTATCGAACGGGAAACACAAACACGTGAAATTCCATTTTCACTGGCTGCAGCGGTGCTGCTGATTATTTTTATGTCAGACCGCTTTTTGCTGTCCGCTGAATCCAGCGAAATCGGACGATTTGACGGTGTGCTGCTCTTAGTGGGTATTGTTTTATTTTTATATTATATATTTGTAAAAGCCCGCCGGACTAAAGAAGCAACTTTAGATGATGAAGCAAAAAAATCGGGAAATGATTCAAGCTGGTTTAAAAATATCGCCCTTTTTGTAATCGGGCTCGCAGGTATTATATTCGGCGGTAACCTGGTCGTTGACAGTGCGTCAACGATTGCACTTTCTCTCGGTATGAGCCAGGCACTTGTCGGACTGACGATAGTGGCAATCGGTACATCGCTGCCGGAGCTGACGACATCTATTTCTGCTGCCAGAAAAGGCGAGGCTGGGATGGCCCTTGGCAATCTCATAGGCAGTAATATTTTTAATATATTATTTGTACTCGGCATATCCGCGGTAATCAGTCCATTAAGTGTCAGTGATTCGCTGTTTGCAGACGCATGGATACTCATTGCCATATCTGTTATTCTGCTGATTCTGGCTTTATGGAAAGGCAGGCTGTCACGCCTTGGAGGCGGAGTGCTTGCTGCTTTATATTTAGTTTATCTCGTTTACATTATTTTAAGAGGATAAAATCGTGAGAGCTGCAGGGAAGAAAGTTTGGTAAATTAGAAAATCCGTATATTTTACTCCCAGGGGTAAAATATACGGATTTGCTTATAAATATTATTTTTCGTTATGCCATTTAGCAGCCAGCAGCGTGTTGTTCAAGACCATTGTGATTGTTAACGGACCGACTCCGCCCGGTACTGGTGTAATGTAGCTTGCTACTTCTTTGGCACTGTCGAAATCAACATCTCCGACTAATTTCTCATCGACTACAGTATTACCCACGTCAATTACGATTGCGCCTTCTTTTAAGTCAGAGCCTTTAATCAGACCCGGTTTACCTACAGCGCTTACGACAACATCGTAATTCTTAAGACTTGAAACCATATCTTTAGTGCGTGAGTGCATCAGGGTTACGGTGGCGTTTTCGTTAGTTAATAATTTAGCGACCGGCTGTCCTACAATATGAGAACGTCCGACAACAGCAACGGTTTTGCCTTCTAAAGAACCTGTGTGTTTCAAGAGCTCCATAATACCGAGGGGTGTGCATGGTACGAAGGTGCGCTGGCCGGTATAAAGGCGGCCGATATTAATCGGACTGAAACCGTCTACATCTTTATGCGGAGCAATTGCTTCCAGCACTTTATTTTCGTCTACCTGCGAAGGCAGCGGAACTTGTACAAGAATACCGTTTACTTTATCATCTTTATTCAATCTTTCAACTTCAGCGAGTACATCTTCTTCTGAAGTATCTTCATCGAGACGCACGATAGAAGATTCCATTCCAATTTTTTCAGCAGCTTTGTTTTTAGAACGTACATAGCTTAAAGAAGCGCCGTCGTTGCCTACAATTACTACTGTAAGGTTTGGTACAATTCCCTGTGATTTTAATTTTTCAACTTCGCTTTGTAATCCGGCGCGGTAATCTTTAGCAATTTCGCGTCCGTTTAATAATTCTGCAGTCATAAAAAATTCCTCCCTAAAAGTTTGTCTGTTTCATTATCTCGAAAATCATAAGAAAAAGCTATAGATATAATCTGATATCCGTCCCAAGAAATTAGTAGTGTTTATCTATTTAAGTTATACTGATGTTAAGTTCATATTACATAAGTGTAACAGTATGAAAGGGGAATAATTATGAACGTTGCAGTAATTGGCAAGGGTGGCAGGGAGCATGCCATTGTCAAGATGTTGGCAAATTCAAAAAGTGTTAATAATATTTATGCCATACCGGGAAACGCAGGCATGCGGGAAATATGCGAAGTAATGTACCGCGTCGATGAAGAGGATTTTGATGCGATTGCGGGAATTTGTATTGAGAAACAGGTTGACTGGGTCGTCATAGGGGATGCCGGTCCATTATCACTCGGCCTGGCGGATTTTTTAATTGATGAATACGGCCTTACTGTTTTCGGACCGCGTAAAAAAGAAGCCCGTATGGAAACAAGTAAATCTTTTACGAAAAATCTGCTTAAAAAATATAATATTCCTACAGCCGATTTCAAAGTGTTTGAAAGTTACGACGAAGCAAAAAAATATATAGAATCGGCAGTACCGCCGTATGTCATAAAAAAAGACGGTTTGTCGGAAGGCAAAGGAGTCGTCATTATAGAAAGCACAGAAGAGGGTTTAAAAGCGCTGGAGCAACTCGCAGTGCTGTCTGATGAAGGTGATATGCTGGAGCCGCTGCTGATTGAAGAATATTTACAAGGTGAGGAATTTTCATTAATGGTCATGGTTAATGAAGATTATACGCACACATTTGAAGTGATTGCCCAGGATCATAAAAGTGCATTCGGCAAAAATAAGGGTCCGAATACCGGCGGCATGGGAGCTTATGCACCTGTCACCCATATCAGTGAAGCAGTCAGGCTGGAAGCCATTGAAAAAATTATAAAACCGACAGCAGAGGCGATGGTTAAAGAGGGGCTCAGCTATTTCGGAGTGCTGTATCTCGGTGCCATGCTTACAGATAAAGGTGTTAAGGTACTTGAATATAATGCGAGATTCGGCGACCCTGAAGCCCAGGTGCTGCTTTCTATGATAGACAGCGATTTTGCATGCATCCTTGAAAAAGTGCAGAGGAAAGAACCGCTCAGCATTGACTGGAAAGACGGTTACACTGTCGGTGTGATGCTTGCGACAGAAGGTTATCCTTATGAGTATAAGCGGGGTATTGGAATTGCATTTACAGATGAAATAATGGATCGGAGTTTTATCAGCGGGCTGGCGCAGACCGAAGAAGGTGACTACATTTCTTCAGGCGGCCGGATTATGCTCGTAACAGGAACCGGCAAGACGATTGAAGAAGCTCTGAAAGCAGCCTACAGCAGCGTCGAAGAAATACAATTCGATAAGAAAGAAATATTTTACAGGACGGATATTGCACACCGTGCGCTGTTATCAAAATAAAAAAGAGGTCGGCTGAATGCCGACCTCTTTTGCATGAGTAAAAAACAATTAAATGATATAATTATTCCTTATCATGTGCGATTATGCGCGTGAAAAACTAAGTATATTATTCGAAATTTTTTAGCTGATATCAATATTATAATTATTATCTGTTATTAAGCTATATAGCCGAAAAAATTAAATATAAACATAAATATGCTGGAGAATGATTTTTATAGTTGAATTTTATATAATAGAAACGATTGAGGTGACAGGATGATAAGTAAGTTCAGAAATCGCAGTGAAGTGATTATAAGTTTTATACTCGGTGTATTTTTTATTGTATTAGGTCTTTTTATTTTGTTTAACACCGGTCAGATTAAAAATGAAGAAGTACCTGTTGAGGAAGATAAAATAGAAACAATTTTTGATTTAATTAATGCTTTCTTCGTCGAGGTATCGAATATGCTGTCCATGATGATTGGAGGATTTCCAATTATTGCAGGCATATTGATTATTTTGTTTGGTCTGTTTATGTTTAAAGTTGGTTCGTGGATTAACACTACTACTAAATACGATGTGCCGCTGACGTTTTTCTTTATCGGTCTGTCTCTGGTACTGTTTGTCGTTACGACTATATTAATGACACAAGTTTACGGTCTTTTTGCACTGCTGTTTCTAGTTGCTTTTATTATTCATTTACTGTTCAGTGTATTTAATGAGTACTTAAACCCGGACCACCGAAAAGAACATTATATGATTATTCTGCTGTTCTACGGTATTGCATATTTCTTTACACAGAATGCAGTGTATTCAAATATAGAGTCAACAATATCGCCGACAGATGTGCTGTCGATTAATTTATTTTTTGCACTCGTCTGGATATCATCGTTCATGGCACTGTGGGTCGGCGTTTTCCTGCTGAAGGCGAACAACCTGCTGAAAAAACCGGCAGATGGCCAGCCTGCAAAACTGTCGCGTTTGAATAAAAAGAAAAGCAGCAAAAAAAACTTTGCGCCCGATAAATATTTAGGATTTTCACAGAAGCTGTATGATTTCCGCAACAAAATTCTGGATAAGCTGAAAGAATTTTTTGAAACGGATCTGCCTTCCTGGTTTAAAGTCAACTATTTAGAAATAATCTTTGGGATTATCGTGCTGATCTTCGTCTTTTTAGAATTTAATAACCGCAACGGTGTATTCGTCGAAGGATACTTCAAATTGAATCAGATGCAGACGATTTACGAATGGGTTAATTTGTTTATTACTCTGGTGCTTGCAGTTTTATATTTAGTGTTCACGATTATGAATCTGGTAAAAAAACGATACTATCACAGACAGATGATCGTCATTTTCATACTTTGGCTGAATGTGACCGTCAGTCTGTATATCACACTTTTTAAAGATGTCGAGCTGTCATTGTTTATTTTACCATTCAATGTATTACTCGTATTACTGCTGACACCGCTTTTACTCATCAGTATATTTAAGGAATTCAAAGGGGACGATAAAAATGAGCCGGATAGAAAAATATAATTACAGCGGCCGTACGGATGACGCAGCTGTTCACGAGAGAATTCATCAGGTTATTAAAGATTATAACGGAGAATCGGATGTACCGGTGATTACAGGCTTCAGTTCGGACGAAGGTGTAAAACGCAATAAAGGCACGGCCGGTGCAGCAGAAGGGCCGTTTAAAGTCCGCGAGAAAATGGGGCCCTATGCATTCACGGACGACTTGTACGACTTCGGAACAATCATCGGTACGGAAGATTTGGAGCAGTCTCAGAAAGATTTGGGTGATGCTGTTTACAACGTTTACAAAAATAACAGTTTTCCGATTATTATCGGAGGAGGGCATGAAACATTTTACGGTCATTATTTAGGGGCGAGACAGGCATTCAGCGGCAGCCTTGCCATTGTAAACTTTGATGCGCACTTGGATCTCCGCGACGAGAGACCTTCATCCGGAACGATGTTCCACCAAATCTTATCTGAGGATCAGGAAGCGGATTACTATTGTCTCGGCCTGCAGCCGCAAGGAAATACAAAAACATTGTACGACACAGCTGATAAATTCGGCGTCCAATATTATACAATCGATGAAGTCAGAGAAACGGATGCTGCTGATAAAGTAGCTGAACAGCTGGAGAAATACGATGCTGTGCTGATGACCTTATGTATGGATTCGCTGCAGCAGGCGGCCGCTCCTGGTGTGAGTGCGCCGAGCCCGAACGGTTATACCCCTTCGGAAATTCATAAACTGATAGGCAGGTTCGCAACTCTTCCAAATCTTAAAAGTTTTGATGTGTCCGAAGTATCGCCGCCGCTCGATATTAATGATCAGACAAGTGCGATGGCTGCGAGCATCATCCACAAATTTTTATCGGCTCGGGCATCATTTTAAGTTCGAAAAATTTAAAAACGGGTATAGCATATAATATAACTTTATAAATAAAGGAGTATTTAACTATGACCGGACCATTAACCAATACACAAATTGATGAGCGGGAAAAAGAAGCCCGTGAGCTGGTGAAATCAAAAGCAGGGAAATCTGCGTTAGCGGCAGCTTTGCCTATACCGCTTCTCGACATTGGTACAGACATGAAATTAATGAATGAAATTACCGGTGACATTGAAGATATATTCGGTATTACACATGATGAAGTATCGAAATACACCGATGATATGAAAACAAGAGCTGCTGTAATGATTTCCAGTGCCGGCGGGGAATTTGTCGCACGGAAAACTATCGGTTACGCAGTGAATAAGATAGGCAAGAAAAACAAAAAAGCAGAGGGACGCTTCGGAGTAGTACCTCTGGTGACTCAGGGTTCAACAGCATTAATCAGTTATTTTCTGATGAAAAAGCTTGGCTATGACCACATTGATAAATGCGTAGAGTATTTAAGATCTAAAAATATAGACAGTTCTGTGCATGAATCCTAAAAGTGGTGTAAAATAAGTGTAATCATTGAGAAATCCACACTTAAAGGAGAAAACATAATGGAAACAAAGTCATTTCTAATTATAGACGAAACGGGTATTCATGCACGCCCGGCAACAATACTTGTGCAGACGGCAACAAAGTTCGAGTCGGATATCGAGCTCGAATATAACAGCAAAAAAGTAAATCTAAAATCAATTATGGGTGTAATGTCATTAGGAGTAGGGAAAGGTGCTGAAGTAACCATTTACGCGGACGGCAAAGACGAGGAAGAAGCAATTGAAGCAATTTCCGAAACTTTATCTAGCGAAGGACTGACTGAATAATGCCAGAAATTATTGCAGGTTTAAAATTGAGTGAAGGAATCGGCTTTGGAAGCATATTTATTTCCGAAAGAGCAGATATCGAAGCCTCGAACAGAGAAATCGATGCTGGTCAAATTGAAGAAGAAATATCAGCATACAAGGAAAGTATTCAGGCAGCTCATATCCAGCTGCGCAAACTTCGGGAAAATGTCGGTGAGCACCTCGATGAGGACAGCGCCGCAATTTTCGATGCGCATATTATGATGTTGGATGACCCGGGTTTTAATGAGCAGATTATTAACAGCATCAATAACCTTAACAATGCTGAAAAAGCGATTCAGCTGGCCGGTGAAGTGTATATTACAAAATTCGAATCACTCGATTCGGAGTATATGAAAGCACGGGCACTGGATGTTAAAGATATTTGTATGCGTTTAATAGCAAATGTACAAGGTGTGCAGCTGACGGATTTAACGCGCGTGGACGAACCTGTAGTAGTTGTTGCAGATGAATTAACACCATCTGCTTCAGCACAATTAGACAGTAAGTATATTAAAGG
>X87_Garden_Dormouse__coassemble_135_pt1 | contig 14866 bp, 15 predicted proteins | sample X87_Garden_Dormouse__metabat2_low_PE_003 | metagenome-assembled genome bin X87_Garden_Dormouse | reverse complement strand
TGCGGAATCCTAAAATAGATTCCGCAGCACTTATTATATTAAACGTTAAATCTGAAGTGAACGACGTCGCCGTCTTTCATAATGTAATCTTTACCTTCAAGGCGGACTTTACCCGCTTCTTTCGCTTTTGCTTCGTTACCCGCTTCTACTAAGTCTTCGTAACCTACAGTCTCAGCACGGATAAATCCTTTTTGGAAATCGGTATGAATGATTCCGGCACATTCCGGAGCCGTCATGCCTTTTTTAAATGTCCAGGCTCTGACTTCCTGCACTCCTGCAGTGAAGTATGTTGCCAAACCAAGGAGATCGTAAGAAGCTCTGACGAGTTTATCAAGTCCTGATTCCTCGAGGCCGAGTTCTTCTAAGAACATTTCTTTTTCATCGTCATCAAGAGCTGCGATTTCTTCTTCCACTTTTGCAGAAATCACGATTACTTCCGAACCTTCTTCTTCAGCATATTTTTTAATTGCTGATAAATGTTCGTTGTCTTCAAGTGATGACAAATCATCTTCAGAAACGTTCGCCACATACAGTGTCGGTTTTTGAGTCAGCAGGTGGAAATGCTTCACTGATTTAATTTCTTCATCGGAAAAATCAAGTGCGCGGACAGGTGTTCCTTCTTCCAGTCCTTCTTTAATTTTCGTCAGAATTTTTGCTTCAGCCATCGCATCTTTATCTTTCTGCTTCGCCATTTTTTCCACTTTCGGCAGACGTTTATCAACACTTTCAAGATCGGCAAAGATCAATTCCATGTTAATGACTTCAATATCATCCAGCGGATTGACTTTACCTGAGACGTGAGTCACATTATCATCATCGAAAGCGCGGACGACCTGACAAATTGCATCGACTTCGCGAATATTAGCTAAGAACTTGTTTCCAAGTCCTTCACCTTTTGACGCTCCCTTTACAATTCCGGCAATGTCCGTAAATTCAAATGCTGTCGGGACAGTTTTTTTAGGCTCGACAATTTGTGTTAAAACATTCAGACGCTCATCCGGCACTTCAACGATACCGACGTTCGGGTCAATTGTTGCGAACGGGTAGTTGGCAGCAAGTGCGCCCGCTTTCGTTATTGCATTAAAGAGTGTTGATTTACCGACGTTCGGCAATCCGACAATTCCTGCAGTTAAAGACATAATAGTTGCTCCTTTAGTTTATAATTACTTTTTTAAGTCGTTTATCAAAATCTCTGCGCGGCATCATAATCGTCCGTTCGCAATTCGTACATCTGATTTTTATGTCCGCACCCATCCGCACAATCTGGAAACTGTTTGTGCCGCAGGGATGCGGTTTTTTCATCTCTACAATATTATTTAAATCGTATTTTTTCTCCATAATTACTTACTCCCCGGCATCATTTTGATCGAAATCGTTAATGTCCATAGTAGGTACAGATACAAATACTCCTTGTGACTCGAGATACTGTTTCAGTCGTCTCCGCATGCGTCTCGTCGCACCGAAATGCTCCATCGGCTGGGTGGTCAGCATAACTCGGATTGTAGCCTCACCCTGCTGAATATCCTGCACGCCTAATATAGCCGGCTGCTCGACGAGCACTTCCTCTTCGCGCCAATGGCTTTCGAAATACTTATTCATCGTCTCTTCGACCTTATCCAGATCTTCCTGAATAGAAAAATTCATGTCGAGATATGAAATTGAATTGTAGCGTGAAAAGTTAATGACTTCATTAATCGTGCCGTTCGGAATCATATACAATTCGCCTTCATAGCCTTGAATACGGGATGATCGCAATCCTAATGATAACACTTCACCTTCGGCAACAGTAGTGCCGGAAGTATTTACTCTGACGAAATCACCTTTATCGAACTGGTTTTCCAAAATGATAAAGAACCCGGTAATCATATCTTTCACTAAGCTTTGTGCACCAAAACCGATGGCCAGACCAACGACCCCGGCACCGGCAAGGAGTGTAGCAACCGGAATGCTGAACAGTTCCAGCACCCCTACGATAACGAAGAACCAAATAAAAATGGTGGCCCCGTTCTGCAGCACGTTAATTAAGGTCTGATTGCGCTTATCCGAACCTTTCAGGCGGGATTTTGATTTATATTTAAAGAAATTATCAATCAGCCGGTTCATAACTTTAGTTAAAATATATCCGGCAATTATAAAAATTAATGCAAATAAAATATTCTTGCCAATAGTAGCCCATATCTCAGGATCCTTAAATTTCTCCATAAGTTCCTGTACAAACCCTATCGGGTCTTCAGAATCTGCTGTACTAAGTAAAGTTAAAAAACGCATATATTAAAGCCTCTTTCTTTATTTTTTTTGGAGCATCGCAAGGATTCTCTCAAACTCTTCCTGAGACGTAAACTCCAGCTGAATCATTCCTTTATTTTTTACTTTTTTGATTTCCACATTTGTACCGTAATATTCTTTCAGCTGATTTTCATAGCCTTGTAAAAATTTCAGCTTTTTAGCCGTTCTTTTAATTTTTTTCTTTTTATCGAACGTTTTCACATACGCTTCAAGCGACCGTACACTCATATTCCCTTTAATCGCTTCCTCTGCCACCTGTTCCATTAACAGCGGATCTTTCAGCGACAGCAGGGTTCTGCCGTGCGCGCTGCTCAGCTTCTGCTCGTTCATAGCCCGCTTTACCGCAGCCGGCAAATTTAACAGCCGGAGCATATTCGCGATATAAGATCTCGATTTGCCGAGCCGCTGCGACAGTTCATCCTGAGTGAGTTCTGCTTTGGTCATAAGTTCCCTGTAGCTTTCCGCCTCTTCAAGCGCACTTAAATCTTCCCGCTGCAGGTTTTCTATAATCGCAAGTTCCATCATTTCTTTGTCGGACATGCCGGTAATAATCGCAGGAATTTTCTCTAGTCCCGCTTTCATACTGGCCCGGAGCCGCCGCTCTCCTGCAACCAGCGTATAGCCTTTTACCGACTTTCTGACGGTAATCGGCTGCATTACGCCGTGAATTAAAATACTGTTTTTTAAATCTTCCAGCTTATCTTCATCAAAAGTCTGTCTCGGCTGGTATGGATTTTTGCGGATATCCTTAAGGGGCAGTTCTATAATTTCCACCGTAATCTCACCGACTTTATATAGTTAAAATACAGTTCAATTATAACAGCAACCTTACTGTTTGTAAGTCAAAAAAGAACTCACACTGTCAGGTGTGAGCACTATTTGTATATACGTATCGTGACTTCATGCAGCTCATCGGTTTCAGACGTTTCAATATTTACATCGATACCTTTGTCCTGCAGCTTCTTAATGTCACGCTCAAAGTCATTCAGCATAAAAGCAACATCGTCATTAAAGTTAATCTGCTCGATGCGGACCTTCTTCCGGTTCTTCACAGCGAGCTCTGTTTCTTTTACCGTCAAATTATCCTTAACGATATTTTTTAAAACGTCGCATTGGGTATCGTTATCGAGTATAAGCAGTGCCCGCGCGTGTCTTTCGGTGATATCATCTTTTTCGAGCGCCGTTATAACGTCGTTAGAAAGCTTCAAAAGCCTTAATTTATTGGCGATAAAAGACTGGCTTTTCCCGATACTCTCTGCGAGATCTTTCTGTGTAATATCATCCATTGCGAGCAGCTGTTTATAAGCTCTCGCTTCTTCGATGCTCGATAAGTTCTCCCGCTGTATATTTTCAATCAGGGCAATTGCTGCTGATTCCTGGTCTGTTAAATACTTAACGATTGCCTGAGTGTCTTCGTAACCGAGATGTTTCAAGGCTCTGAACCTGCGCTCGCCTGCAATAATTTCATACATGCCTTCTTCGATAGGACGCAGTGTAATCGGCTGCAGCAGTCCGTGCGCTTTGATGGAATGTGCGAGTTCCTCAATGCGCTGATGATTAAATACAGTACGCGGCTGGTACTGGTTCGGGACGATATGTTCTACAGACACAGTCACCAGCGAATCATCATCAGAACGCGTTTCGCTTTTATCTATTAGATTAAATAATTTTGAAAATGGTTTTTTCACACATTCCACCATCCTTTTATTTTAATGGGGATTTGTTAGGCGTACCCGGTTTGCGCGGGTATTTCTTAGGTGTTTTACGTTTTTTGTCGATGATCATAATATAACGGTCGCTTTCTTCCTCAGGCAGCGACAGCTGATGAATCTTTGTCAGTTCTCCGCCGAGCAGGTCCAGCGCAAATTTGCTCTCATCGAGCTCCTCCTGCGCTTTCTTACCTTTCATCACGATAAACTGGCCGCCTGTGCGGACGAGCGGCAGACACAGCTCAGATAAGACATTCAGCTGGGCAACAGCACGTGCCGTTACCACATCAAACATATGTCTCGCCTGGTGCTGGCCGAACGTTTCCGCTCTGTCGTGGACCAGGTGTATTTTATCGAGCCCGAGCACAGCAGTTAATTCATTTAAAAACGTAATGCGCTTATTCAAAGAATCAACGATTGTAATTTTTAAGTCCGGACGGATAATTTTCATCGGAATGCTCGGAAAACCGGCGCCTGCGCCTACATCGCAAAGGCTCGCGCCTTCTTCAATATCCGCGTAGAAGAGCGGTGTAATGGAATCGTAGAAGTGTTTTAAATAGACTTCTTCGAGTCCGGTTACAGCAGTTAAGTTAATCTTTTCATTCCATTCTACAAGCATCTTGTAATAGGTCTTGAACTGGCCGATCTGTACCGCGGACAGCTCAATTCCTTTATCTTTTAAAGTGTTTATGAATTCTGTTTCGTTCATGCTTCTACCCTTTTCACATTACCTTGTTCGATATAGACAAGCAGAATGGAAATATCTGCAGGATTAACTCCTGAAATACGGGATGCCTGAGCGATATTCAGCGGCTTAACTTCTTTCAGTTTCATGCGCGCTTCTGTCGCGATTGAGTGCACTGCATCGTAATCGATGTTTTCAGGTATAACCTTTTCTTCCATACGTTTCATTTTATCGACTTGCTGTAATGATTTTTTAATATAACCATCGTATTTAATCTGTACTTCAACCTGCTCGTATTCTTCCTGGTTCAGCGTAATCTCTTCATTTAAAATTTCCATGATTGACGCGTAATCCATTTCCGGACGTCTTAATAAGTCCGCAGCGAGAATGCCGTCTTTCAGCGCTGTGCCGCCGCGCTCTGAAACGATATTCTGCGTGTGCTCATTCGGTTTAATGCGCACTTTCTGCAGGCGTTCCAGTTCCGCGTCGATGTTTGCTTTTTTCTTATTGAATCGAGCCAGACGCTCTTCGCTGATCAGACCGTTATCATAACCGATTTCAGTCAGGCGGATGTCCGCATTGTCATGACGGAGCAGCAGTCGGTGTTCTGCACGTGATGTTAAGAGGCGGTACGGTTCATTGGTCCCCTTCGTTACCAGATCATCAATCAGTACGCCGATATATGCATCTGTACGGCTTAAAATTAACTCTTCTTTACCGAGTAGATTGTTCGCCGCGTTAATGCCCGCAATCAAACCCTGACCGGCCGCTTCTTCATAACCGCTCGTGCCGTTGATCTGCCCTGCCGTATAAAGATTTTTAATTTTCTTCGTTTCAAGCGTCGGCCACAGCTGGGTCGGTACTAATGCATCGTACTCAATTGCGTAGCCTGCGCGCATCATCCGTGCATTTTCAAGTCCCGGTATGCTCGTTACCATATCGCGCTGCACACTTTCCGGCATACTTGTTGATAAGCCCTGGACGTAAACTTCCTTCGTGTTGCGGCCTTCCGGCTCAAGGAAAATCTGGTGGCGCGGTTTATCGTTAAAACGGACAATCTTGTCTTCAATTGAAGGACAGTATCTCGGACCTGTTCCCTGAACCACACCTGAATACATAGCAGACAGGTGCAGGTTTGCTGTAATAATTTCGTGTGTTTCCTGTGATGTGTATGTTAACCAGCATGGCAGCTGATCCATAATGAATTCTGTCGTATCGAAGCTGAAAGCGCGCGGTACATCGTCCCCCGGCTGGATTTCAGTTTTCGAGTAATCGATAGAATCCGCGTTAACGCGCGGCGGTGTTCCCGTTTTAAAACGGATAATTTCAAAACCGAGCTCTTTCAGCTGATCTGCAAGCGCAAGTGACGGAATCTGATGATTCGGTCCGCTTGAATATTTAAGATCACCTAAAATAATTTCACCGCGCAGGAAAGTCCCTGTTGTAATAATTACTGCATCAGCATCGTATACGGTGCCGACATTCGTTTTCACACCGCGGATAACGTCATCTTCTATAATGAGTTCATCAACCAGTCCCTGCAGTATGTCGAGGTTCGGCTCCTGTTCAAGCACCGATTTCATTTCCTGCTGATAAAGGACTTTATCTGCCTGAGCGCGCAGTGCACGCACTGCAGGTCCTTTACCTGTATTCAGCATTCTCATTTGGATATGAGTTTTGTCTATTACTTTGGCCATCTGGCCGCCGAGTGCATCCACTTCGCGCACGACGATTCCTTTTGCCGGACCTCCGACTGAAGGGTTACATGGCATAAATGCGATGTTATCCAGATTAATCGTCAGCATCAGTGTTTTTAATCCTTTACGGCTTGCTGCAAGCCCCGCTTCAACACCAGCGTGACCTGCGCCGATAACTATCACATCATATTTAATATTGCCGGTCATTATTTAACCTCCTGTATTTACTTCCCTAGACAGAATTGACTAAAGAGTTTATCTATTAATTGTTCCGATACGTCTTCTCCGATAACTTCTCCGAGCAGTTCCCATGTTTTTATAAGATCAATTTGGATAATATCCACGGGTACGTCCAGTTCAGCTGAAGAGATTGCATCTTCAATCGCTGTTTTTGCCTGCTCGAGCAAATTAATATGACGATTATTCGACACGTAAGTCGAATCCGCCGATGAGAGGCTGCCTTCGAAAAACATCTCCTGGATTTCGTTTTCCAAATCGTCGACACCTTCACCATTTATAATGGACGTTTTAATTAACGGTATTTTAAAATGTTCTTCCAGATAATTAATATCCAGTTTATTTTCAAGATCGAGCTTATTTACGATACCGATGACTTTTTTATCATCTGCAGATTCCAGCAGTTCGAGGTCTTCCGGTGTCAGCTCATCGTTGTTGTTCATCACGTATAAAATCAGTTCCGCGTCTTTAAGTGCTTCACGCGAACGTTCCACACCGATTTTTTCAACGATATCATCCGTTTCGCGGATACCTGCGGTATCCACGAGTTTCAGCGGAATGCCGTTGACGTTAACATATTCTTCTAAAATATCGCGCGTCGTGCCCGCAACATCAGTAACGATTGCTTTATTATCCTGAATTAAATAGTTTAATAAAGAACTTTTTCCGACATTCGGCTTACCGACGATAACCGTGCTTAAACCTTCGCGTAAAATACGACCTTCTGTACTCGATTTCAGCAGTTTATCGATATTATCACTAACTTTTTTCGCTTCAGACAGCAGAAATGATGTCGTCGCTTCTTCGACATCATCGTATTCCGGATAATCGATGTTCACTTCGACCTGGGCAAGAATATTTAAAATGCTCTGGCGGAGTTCTTCAATATACGTTTTCAAGCGTCCCTGCACTTGCTGGTTCGCAACTTTAGATGCTTCGTTCGTTTTCGCGCGGATAAAGTCCATGACCGCTTCAGCCTGCGATAAGTCTACCCGGCCGTTTAAAAAGGCGCGCTTCGTAAATTCACCAGGTTCCGCCATTCTCGCACCGTTGTTCAGCGTCAGCTGCAGCACACGGTTCACTGTATGAATACCGCCGTGGCAATTAATTTCCACGATGTCTTCTCTCGTGTAAGTCTTCGGTGCGCGCATTAAAGCCACCATAACTTCTTCGACCGTTTCACCAGTTTTCGGATCGATAATATGTCCGTAATTAATCGTGTGGCTGTCAGTATCGCTTAACTTTTTCGCCCCTTTATACAGACGGTCTGCAATTTCAATCGCATCTTCACCTGATAAACGAACGATGGCAATCGCCCCTTCACCAACCGGTGTGGAGATGCTTGAGATCGTTTCAAATTGCATGTTAAAAACTCCTTTTATTTCTTAGTTATCACGACGTAGCGGTTCGGTTCCCGTCCTTCTGAATACGTATCTATATGTTTTACCCTGCTTAAGACATGATGCATTATTTTACGTTCGAATGAAGGCATCGGTTCCATTTTAACCGGTTCGCCCGTGCGCATTGCTTTTTTCGACATATTAATAGCGAGACTCTCCAGCGTTTCGCGCCGTTTTGCACGGTAATTTTCTACGTCCAGAAGGACTGTGCCGTAACTTTTATATATCGTATTGAAGTAGTTTTGCGCGAGTTCCTGCAGCGCGTTTAAAGTCTGCCCGCGTTTGCCGATAATTTTAGCTGCAAGCTCTGCATGAAATTCAATTGTGACCGTTGTGTTTTTAACACTCACTTCAATGTCGTTTGGAATATTCATTTCACGTACGACGCTGGAAATATAAGCTGCTGTGTCATCCGCCGCACTATTAATCGAGGATTCGTACAGCGTTTCTTCATCCTCGGCACCGTCTTCAGTTTCAGGACGAAACTCAGCTGCCGGAGCTTCCTGGTTTGGAGCTTCCGCTCTTTCAGGCATCTTTTCTGTTATTGCAGGTTCAGGCTTTGCCGGTTCTTCAGCTTCTTCAAGCTGTCTCTGCACCTTCCGAGACCGCTGTTCAAGCATCGCATCGATGGAACCGTATGTTTTTAATTCCGGATTGATGATTGTCAGTTTCACTTCAGCATCGCGTCTGCCAAAACCTAAGAAACCGCCGCTCCCGCCGTCGATTACTTCAATCTTAATATCGTCTTCAGTTACGCCAAGCTCGTCTAATCCTTTTGCGACTGCATCATCTACTGTTTTTTCAGTATAAATTCTGTACATAATACTACCCCCGTATTATTTAATACATTTCGCGATTTTTAAGACATGCAATAATGATTTTTCCATCTCGTGATAGTTCATATCTTTGACGGGATTTCGGGCGATAACTACATATTCACGCGGTTTCAGCTCTGTTTTGTGAAGCTGATAAAATGCTCGGATGCGCCTTTTTATCTGGTTTCTTTTTACCGCGTTGCCGAGACGTTTGGACACACTGATGCCGAGTCTCAAATGCGGAATTTCATCGTTGTCCTTTAAGTAAACGACAAACTGCCTGTTAGCATATGATTTTCCTCTTTTAAAAATCAGTTTAAAATCTTTTTCTTTCTTAATTCTATATCGCTTTTTCATCATTATTACGCTCTTTCATATCTATGATTAATTATTATACTAAAAAGCGCCCGTTTTATAAAACATCCGGTATTGGCGCAAAAAAAAAGATCATCCTCGTCAGATGATCTAATGGTTATGCAGAAAGAACTTTTCTTCCTTTTCTTCTACGGCGTGCAAGAACTTTGCGGCCGTTTTTAGTACTCATTCTCTCACGGAAACCGTGTACTTTTGCACGTTTACGTTTATTTGGTTGATAGGTACGTTTTACCATTAATGACACCTCCGTTTAAATATATATCTCTGTCTTTTATCTTCTCTTAGAATTGCAACTATTAAAGAATACCAAAAATGTGCTGTCTTTTCAACTTTTTATTTGATATTCCTTCTATAGAGATTACGGAAAACCATAATAAAATGTGGATAACTTTTTTGCAGGATAAAGTTATCAACAGTTTAAAAAGGACTTCTCCCACAAATCCACAGGCTGTATGTAAGATTTTGTGGAAAACTGTTGATTATGTGCATAACTCTTAAAACTATTGATATACATAAGCAAATCAGTTATAATTTTACCCATATCGCTGTGGATAAGTAAGTTCTTCTGGATAGTTATCCACAGAATGTGCATAAGCTGTGCATAACTTTTCTACACCTGTGTATATGAGTTATCCACAGCCTGTTATTTGTGAATAAGAAAGGATTATTTTATGAGCAGCTTAAATAGTATTTGGGATAATGTCCTTGAAAATATCAGTGAAAATATCCCGACCGTCAGCTTTCAGACATGGTTTAAAGATACAAAACTGATCGATTTAAACAGCAGCAGCGCAATTGTCAAAGCGGATAACGAATTCCAGCAGGGCTGGCTGTCCGAAAAATATTTAACACTGATTGAAGAAAGCATCTACAGAGCGATCGGTGAAAAAGTTTCAGTTAAAATCGTTTTTCAAGATGAACAGCTGGATAATCCAGCACCCGCGAAAAATACAGCACCTGAAAAAAGCAGCCAGATAATGGATGTTCCTGTTAAACATGCTTTAAATGCCCAGCATACATTTGATACGTTCGTCATCGGCAACGGCAACCGCTTCTCGCATGCCGCTTCACTCGCAGTAGCGGAAGCGCCTGCGAAAGCATATAACCCGCTGTTTATATACGGGGGAGTCGGTCTCGGCAAGACGCATCTTATGCATGCTATCGGGAATTATGTGCTGGAGCACCGTCCAAATGCGAAAGTCGTTTATTTATCGAGTGAAAAATTTACGAATGAATTCATCAACTCGATCCGCGATAACAAAACTGAAGAGTTCCGCAACAAGTACCGCAATGTCGACGTCTTGTTAATCGATGATATTCAATTTCTGGCAGGCAAGGAATCAACGCAGGAAGAGTTTTTCCATACCTTTAACTCGCTGCATGAGAATGACAAGCAGATCGTTATCTCCAGCGACCGGACACCGAAGGAAATTCCGACGCTTGAAGACCGTTTGCGCTCGCGCTTTGAATGGGGGCTGATGACAGACGTCACACCGCCTGACCTCGAGACCAGAATTGCGATTCTGCGGAAGAAATGCGAAGAAGAAAATGTAGAGATTCCAAATGAAGCAATGATTTACATCGCCAACCATATTCATACAAATATCCGTGAACTGGAAGGCGCACTGACGCGCGTTGCAGCATACTCAAAAATTTCAAATCAGCCGATGACTCCGGAAGTAGTGTCTGAAGCGCTGAAAGACCTCGTTGTTACAACCAAGTCAAAACGTATGACAATACACGATATTCAAGTAGCCGTCAGCGAATATTACGGCATTCACATCGATGAGCTCGCCTCTAAAAAGCGGACCAAGTCCATCGCTTTCCCGAGACACGTCGCAATGTATCTGTCACGCGAACTCACTGACAATTCATTGCCTAAAATCGGTGAAGTATTCGGCGGCCGGGATCATACAACTGTCATTCACGCGCATGAGAAAATTTCGAAGCTTGTTTCAGAAGATGAGTTATTCAGAGATGAATTAAAAGAAATCGAGAAAAAGCTTAATTAAATCTAATGTGAATACTGTGGATAAATGTTACACTGTAGTCAACACTTTGTACACATGTGGATAACTTTCTCTGTATAGCTTCAAGCCGGTTTTCCACATATCCACAGGACCTACTATTATTACTATTATTTTATATACTATATATCTATTAAATAAGGAGTACTCGCTTATGAAAATCAGTATTAAAAGACAATATTTTATCGAACAATTAAATCATTGTTTAAAAGCTATTTCACCAAGAACTACTTTGCCTATTTTAAACGGGATAAAAATCGATGTCTCTGATGATCAAATGATACTTACCGGCAGTGATTCGGAAATATCTATTGAAATTACAATACCTGCAGAAATTGATAATGAAGAAATCCTTGAAATCGAAGAACCCGGTTCAGTCGTTTTAACAGGCCGTTTCTTTGTAGACATCATTAAAAAACTTTCCGGTGATTTTGTAGATCTGGAAACAACTGAAAATTTCCAGACTAAAATTACCGCAGGAAAATCAGAATTTAACTTAAGCGGAAATGATTCAAATCAGTATCCTCTGCTTCCTGAAGTTAACGATGCAGACAGTTTAGTACTTTCTTCTGCAGTATTAAAAACAATTATTAACCAGACAAACTTTGCAGTTTCTTTATCTGAAACACGTCCTGTCTTAACAGGTGTAAACTGGAACTTTAACAAAGATAATATTTCATTTACTGCAACGGACTCCCACCGTCTTGCTTTAAGAAGACTGCTGGATAAAACATTTAACACGGAGATTTCAAATGCGATTATTCCAGGTAAATCATTGTCTGAACTCAGCAAGATACTCACAGACTCGGATGAAGATGTAGAAATTAACCTGTCGCAGAACCAGGTGCTGTTCACATACGGCAATATGCGCTTTATCTCGCGTTTACTTGAAGGAAACTATCCGGATACCTCCCGTCTGTTCCCTGAAAATTATGAAACTAAGGTCAGCGTTAACAACTCCGAGTTTTACCATGCAATTGACCGTGTTTCACTCCTGGCACGTGAAGGCGGCAACAACGTTATCCGCATGACTGTGGAAAACAATAATGTGGAATTAACTTCGAACTCACCTGAAGTCGGTACGGTAAACGAAGCTGTAAACGCTTCTGCTATCGAAGGTGAAGGCATTAAAATTTCCTTTAACTCCAAATATATGATGGAAGCACTTCGTGCGATTCAGGACGAAGAAGTAACCATTGAATTCTTCGGCACGATGAGACCGTTCACTATTACACCGAGCGAATCTTCCGAAGTCGTACAGCTGATTTTACCGATTAGAACATACTAATCAGTACGCAAATATTTAAGACCATGCCTTTTTTGATGAAAAACAGGCCTCTGGTCTCTTTTTTATGTTTACAGGTAGGTAAAAGCCTTTTTGCCTATAAAAGGCTCTAAACGCTTTATTTGGGCTTAAATAATGAAAATATATGTAAAATGTAGTATAATGAATGAGTATGTAATAGGAGGTTATGTCTATGGAAACGATTCATTTGGATAGCATGATAACACTCGGTAAATTTTTAAAATATAAAAATATTATCGGTACAGGCGGCGAAGCTAAATGGTTCTTAAGTGAACATGAAGTATTTTTAAACGGAGAGCCTGAGAACCGACGCGGCAAAAAACTGCACGATGGTGACGAATTGGTCATTGCAGGTGTCGGCGAATATAAATTTAAGTATCCGGTGCAATGATACTAAACGAAATTAAGCTCACAGATTTCAGGAATTATGATTCCTTGTCCCTGGCCTTTCATCCTAAGCTGAATATTTTTATCGGCCATAATGCCCAGGGAAAAACAAACCTGCTTGAGGCAATTTACTTTTTGTCCCTGGCGAAGAGCCACCGGACGTCAAAAGACAGGGAACTGATCCGGTTCGGCGCGGAAGATGCGTATATTAACGGGGTCATTACGACAGAGCACAGCACGCTGCCGCTCTCAATCGGTATTGCAAAAGGCGGGAAGCGGGCCAAGGTGAATCATCTTGAAGTCGCAAAACTGTCGCAGTACATCGGTCATTTGAATACGGTGCTGTTTGCTCCGGAAGATCTCAATATCGTTAAAGGATCACCGCAGGTCAGAAGAAAATTTATTAATATGGAATGCGGTCAGATATCGAAAATATATTTGAATCATTTATCCGACTATAACAAGGTTCTCGCTCAGAAAAATCAGTACTTAAAATCGCGCAGCGTCGATCAGATTATGATTGAAGTGCTGAATGACCAGCTTGCTCATCATGCAAGCCTGATTATTTTAAAACGTGAGCAGTTTATCGCCACGATTGAACGTCACGCTTCAAGAATTCATGCTGATATTTCAAACGGCAGAGAAATTTTAAATGTAGTCTATAACCCCAATATTAAATATGAGAGCGATAATCCGGGAGCATTGAAAGCGGAAATATCTGCTCTTTTAGCTGAGAATTTAAATAAAGAAATCGAACGAGGGACTTCACTTGTCGGTCCGCATCGGGACGATATCGGTTTTACGATTAATGATTTTGACGTTCAGACTTACGGCTCCCAAGGGCAGCAGCGTTCAACTGCGCTGTCTGTAAAACTTGCGGAGCTCGAATTAATCAAGGAGGAAGTTGGAGAATATCCGGTCCTGCTCTTGGACGACGTGCTCAGTGAACTTGATGAAGTGAGACAGGCGCATTTATTAACTTCAATCAGAAACCGGGTGCAGACGTTCGTTACGACGACTTCAATCAGCGATATCAACCATCAGATTATGGATGATATGCAGCTATTTGAAATAGAAAACGGCAAAATCAAAATCGATGAATAACGGAAGGTGAAAACATGGCTGAACAAAATATGGATCAATACGGTGCAAGTCAGATACAGGTGCTGGAAGGTCTTGAAGCGGTAAGAAAAAGACCGGGGATGTACATTGGTTCTACGTCATCACGCGGCTTGCACCACCTCGTATGGGAAATTATTGACAACAGTATCGACGAGGCGCTTGCAGGATATGCGTCTGAAATTAATGTCACTGTTGAAAAAGATAACTGGATTAAGGTTACGGACAATGGACGCGGTATTCCTGTAGATATCCAGGAGAAAATGGGACGTCCGGCAGTCGAGGTTATTTTAACAGTGCTGCACGCCGGCGGTAAGTTTGACGGCGGCAGCTATAAAGTTTCCGGCGGTCTGCACGGTGTCGGGTCATCCGTAGTTAACGCACTGAGTTCAAAACTTGAAGTATACGTGCATAAGAACGGCGAAATTCATTACCAGAGCTACACCCGCGGTGTACCGGATGCAGACTTAAAAGTCATTGGCGAAACGGATAAAACAGGAACGGTCATCCGTTTTAAAGCGGATGAAGAAATATTTACTGAAACGACAGAATACGAAATCGAAATTCTGCAGAAGCGTATTAAAGAACTCGCTTTCCTGAACAAGGGACTCGAAATTAAATTAATCGACGAGCGCGGCGAAGAAAATCTTGAATTTAAATACCACTATGAAGGCGGTATTAAATCCTACGTCGAGGAATTGAATAAGACGAAAGAAGCACTGCATGAAGAAATTATTTATATGGATGATTCAAAAGATGAAATCGAAGTTGAAATCGCAATGCAGTACAACCTCGGCTACACATCCACCCTTTTAACTTATGC
>X87_Garden_Dormouse__coassemble_131_pt1 | contig 15100 bp, 19 predicted proteins | sample X87_Garden_Dormouse__metabat2_low_PE_003 | metagenome-assembled genome bin X87_Garden_Dormouse | reverse complement strand
CCCAGCGCCGCTGGATACACATGAAACCCGATCATGCCAAGCCCGCACACTAAATGCCCACACAAAAAAAGGAACCCGAAACCGGATTCCCTCTTCATCTCTATTTATTCTATCTCTTTTTTCTTATCGCGACAGTGCATCTGCTGAGTGCGATCAGTTCATCCTGTTCATCCGTCACTTCAATTTCCCATACCTGTGATGTTGAACCGCCGTGCTTAAGCAGCGCTGTAGCTGTCAGTATACCTTCACGCTTTGCTTTCAAATGGTTTGCATTGATCTCCATGCCAAAAGCAATTTCATCTTCGGCAATCATTTTAAAGGCGCCTAAGCTTGCGGCTGTCTCCGCCAGAACAACATTCACTCCGCCGTGCACGTAGCCGAATGGCTGCAGTACTTTTTCTGTAATCGGCATTTCGACTGCGCATTTTCCTATTTCATCGACCGTCAAAGATATACCGAGTGTTTTAAGGAGCCCCTTATTCATACAGTGTACCTGATTCTATTAAATCGATAATAGTACGGATCATTACTCCCGTAGAGCCTTTTTTAGCAAACGGAGTGGCAGCTGATGTATTGCTCGTTCCTGCAATATCAAAATGAACCCATGGTGTATCTTCTGTAAACTGATTAATAAATGCAGCCGCAAAAGATGCGCCGCCCGGTTTAAAGTCCGCATTTATTAAGTCGGCAATATCCGATTTTTTAACTCTGTCATCTTCAAGTTCCGATATCGGCAGATGCCAGATATCTTCTCCTGTCACTTTGCTGCTGATTAAAAGGTTGTTGATAAACTTCCTGCCCTGATTTGTAAATACGCCGGTGCGGTCTTCGCCAATTGCTTGTATAACCGCGCCTGTCAGCGTCGCAAAGTCCATCATAACTTTCGGCTCATAAGTCGTGGAAGCATAATATACTGCATCTGCCAGCACAAGTCTGCCTTCGGCATCTGTATTTGATACTTCAACAGTTTTACCTGACAGTGACTGATATACATCATCGGGACGCATGCCATTGCCGTCCACCATATTTTCAGCAAGCGCCAGCACTGCAACAACATGAACAGGCAATTCCAGTTTCGACACTGCATCCATCATACCTGCGACGTTCGCTGCTCCGCTCATATCGTATTTCATAGACCGCATGCCTGTGCGTGTTTTAAGAGAATAACCGCCGGAGTCATACGTAATCCCTTTGCCTATTAATGCAATCGGTGCATCATTGGCTGCATCTGGATGTTTATATTCTATCGTCACGAGACGCGGTTTTCTGACAGATGCTTTACCAACTGCTGCCAGGAGTCCGAATCCTTCCTGCACCAGCGTATCAAAATCTTTTACTTCACCTTTGATGTACGGACGATCTTTGAAATTGATTGCGAGCTGATCGGCAAAGCTTTCCGGATACAAATGATTCGGCGGCATTGTTGCATAATCTCTTGCAAGGGCTATACTGCTGCCGAGTGCTGCTCCGTGGTTAAAACTTTCTTTTACGTCTGCTTTTGTAACTAAAGTAACATCTAATTCATCGTAAAACTGCGTGTTCCCCGATGTATCGTAACCTGTCAGTCCGTGATTGCTCACAGCGGACATAATTCCCACTGCATCTGCTGTTTCTTCTGCTTCAAATGCAAAAGTATCTAAAATAAACTGACCTTTATTTTCTTTCTCGAGAGCCATATACTGGAATAACTTACCGACAGCCTTTTGTATTTTCAAGGCAGTTAATTCCCCGCTGTCACCTAATCCGACAGCAATTACTTTACGGTAGCGGCGCTGGATTGTAACACCTGTCGTCGTAACTTTACCGTATTCTTGGGACAATACACCGGCTGCAATAATTTCTTCTGTTAAACCATTTAATAATGTATCCAGTTCATCAAAATTCTTTAAATCTTTTATATTCTCAGGTAAACCGATAACAAGTGCCGAATCATCTGCAATGTATTTTTCTTCAAATTTGATATTCAAAATTCGTTCCCCCCTAAAACATTTGATAACCTGCTTTTCTTAAGTAGCGTATTGTCATACCCGCTAAAATAATTCCGATAAATCCGCTGCCTAAAATAACAATATCATAAATTGAAATTCCAACGATGTTCTCCCATAAAATACCGAATGATTCACCAGGACTTGCTATGTAATCAAATAATGAAACTCTTCCGATAATCCATAAAACAATCACCGGATAAACGAACGCCATAATCCATGTCATTTTTAAAATCATGTTCAAAATAAAACTGATTCCATAAAATAAAACAAAATACAGCAGCACAGAAATAAACAGCTGAACAATATTCATTGCCATAATTGTTTCCTCCAAAAAAATAAAAGCATGGGCATTATATATACCCATGCATAATGCTGAATTTTAAAATTACAGGAATTTACCTTTTGTTACACCTAATACTGCGCCGCCGATTTTCAGAACTGCACGCGTATCGATGACTTTCTTCATAAATGCTGCTGGCTTACCTTTAATTTCACGGCCGAGAACTACACCGATTCCATCTTTTGTGCCAAGTGAACATACAGTTCCCTTGTCGTCATAGGCAAACGGCTCCATTTTCTCGCCATTTAGCTTAAGCTTGATGTTTTTAGCAGTGTGTTCCCCTAACTGCATTGCAATTTGAGCAGTTGTCGGATATGGACGTGCGTTTTCTCCTGTTCCGTTCATCACAGCTGCCACGTCACCGATAGCAAAGATGTTCGGATAGCCATCAACCGTTAAATCATCTTTAACGACAATGCGTCCGCGTTTAACGCCTTCAAATGATTCTTCCATCAGACGTGAACCGCGTACACCCGCTGTCCATACTACGCTTGAAGCCTCAAGCTGTTTTTCTTCATCGTTCACTTTAACAACAAATCCGTTTTCATTAGCAGCAACAATAGCTGTTCCAAGCATGAATTCTACACCGCGTGATTCAAGGAAGTTAACTGCATGTTGAGTTAACTCTTCAGAGAACATAGGCAGCATTGTCGGCATTGCTTCTACACAAGTGATTTTAACTTGATTATAGTCGATACCGTGCACTTTGCAGAGCTCAGGAAGTGTTTCAACAAGTTCACCGAGGAATTCCACCCCTGTAAAACCTGCTCCGCCGACAAGAATTGATAAATCTTTTGGATCTTTAGAGGTTTTGTAATTGATAAAGTTCTGTTCGATTTCTTCACGTGTTCTTACGGCAGTTTCCGGGCTGACGATTGTCGTTGCAAATTCGTCCATCCCTTTAATGCCGAATGACTCACTTTCAAAACCTAATGCCACTACAAGCGTATCGAAGCTGAATTCGCCCTGAGTTGTTTCAACAACTTGTGCGTCGCGGTCAATTTTAGTTACTTCAGCCGGGATAAAACGGACTCTCATGTTATCCACAACTTTGGCAATCGGATAGACGCCTTCTTCCCAGTTCATTGAACCTGCTGCTGTTTCATGCAGCCATGTAGCTTCATAATGGTATTCATTTTTGTTGATTAAAGTAATGTCCGCTTCCTGTACTCCGATAATTTTCTGCAGTTTACTAACTGCGGATAAGCCTGCATAACCGGCACCAAGTACCAGGACCTTTTTTCTTTCATAGCTCATAATTTATTTCCCTTCCTGCGAATGTAATTTATATATAATTATAGACTGTTATTTCAGTTTCTATACCAAGTATTATATTAGCACTATATGGTAATATTTCAAGCGTTTTCACTAATTTTAACAGTCTCCCGGCGCACCCGCATTTTCCTTGGTTCTAAATGATGAACCGCAGCCGCAGGACAGACTTGCATTCGGATTTTCAATCGTAAAACCGCCGCCGATTAACGACTGTTTAAAATCAATTACAGTACCGTCAACGACAGGGAGGTCGAACTTATCAACGAGCATTTTAACACCGTGGAATTCAAAAACTTCATCCCGTTCCGCTGCTTCATGCTCGGCTGCCATACCGTATGTTAATCCTGTACAGCCTCCGCCCTGAACTTTAAAACGCAGGAAGCCTTCTGCCATGTCATTCGCTTCCAGCATATCTTTTACTTCGTACGCTGCACTTTCTGTCAGTGTTACTGATGACATAAAAATCACTCCTGTTCTTAATACTTTGTTACAAAATTCTCAATATCATAATTATACTACACGAAAAACGTTAGCACCAACGATGAGTTCACTCATCTAATGCCTGATTATTTTTGTCGATTCGTTTATAAGTTTTCTCAAGCAGCTGCTCGCTGTTTTTAGCAGCCACGATTTCCCCGTCTACGAGAACAAAATAACTTTTGCTGCACAAACCGCAATTATTTGTGCATTCATAATCGACGACATCGATTGCCGGATTTTTATCCAGCTGAGCATACACATCGTGAGTCCCTTTTTGCATATTAGCGTTGCAAAACTCTACAATTGTATACATTGGTCATTCTCCTCACTCTGAAAAATAAAAAAACTAGAGACGGCTCGTCTCTAGTTGCGATTTAAAATACCTGCTCGATTTCAACAAATCCCGGTACTTCTTCAAGAAGTGCACGTTCGATACCGGCTTTAAGAGTAATCGTTGAACTTGGGCATGTTCCGCATGCTCCGAGAAGTCTGAGCTTCACAATACCGTCTTCAACATCTACGAGTTCAACGTCTCCGCCATCACGCAGAAGGAACGGACGTAATTTATTTAATACTTCTTCAACTTGTTCGTACATTGTATCCTGACTGACTGCCATAATTAGTTCACTCCAATCAATTTATGAGCATTACTTCGTATACAGTACATTATAATAGAAAGACACTTAAAAATCCATCATTTGAAAGTCCTATTTTTATGCGAGAACAAGCCCTCTTCCTGTTAAAGCTTTTGCAAACATAACAGTCAGCACTGCAAGAATAATGTCCTTAATTAAAAACGGCACAACAGCAGCCATCAGTATTTGAGTTAAGGACATCGGAGTTCCAATTACAGCACTCATAATAAACGAGAAGTACAATACGCCGCATATAAATATCGCACTCATGCCGAGCAGGGTAAAAGCAATCATTCTTTTAATTTCTTCACTTCCGCCCATCGCAGTGATCACCACCCCTGGTATGAATCCGAGTACAAATCCGAAAGATGGTGAGACGAGAGAACCAAGCCCGCCCGAGCCTGCAAACACCGGGATGCCGATCAGGCCGATTCCGATATAAGCCATAATGGAAATCAAACCCAATTTTTTTCCGAGCAGCATACCGGCCAGCAGCACCATCGGCGCCTGCAGTGTAAATGGCACCGGTCCAAGCGGTATTCTAATCTGTGCACCAATTGCAATCAGCGCGGTAAATAAAGCAGCAAAAACAAGGTGTTTAGTTTTCATATCTTTTCTCCTGTTATTTGGTTTAGTTATATAATAACAGGAAAGAACCTTCATGTTAACCATAAAAATATAAAGGTTAACATGAAGGTTCATAAGTTTACAACTTCCAGTCGTTAAGCGTATTAATCGTATACGCGGGCGTCACTCTTTTACTCATCACTTCTTCTTTTGAATGAACTCCGGTGCCAACGTGAATTGTATCGATACCACCGTTAATTCCAGTCATAATATCAGTATCGTAATTATCGCCGATCATCGCCACTTCCTCTTTAAGCATGCCGAGACGCGCTAAAGCCCCGCTCAAAATATAGCTGTTCGGTTTCCCGGTGATAACCGGATTTACTCCCGTTACTTCGCTGACCAGTTTAACGAAGGATCCGTTGCCCGGAGAGAAACCGTAAGATGTTTTAATTTTTATATCGGGATTTGTTGCGAGAAACTGCGCTCCGTTTTGAATCAGCCGGCAGGCGGTAAGAATTTTATCGAAGGTAATAGATGTGTCGAGCCCCATTACAACAGCATCCGGTGCATAATCATTAAAAACAGCAGTTCCATCATGCGTCAGTGTATTTTTAAAACTTTCCGTGCCGATTATATATACAGACGGTATGTCAAAGGCCTCCTCCAGATAAACTTTCATAGCGTCAGCTGAAGTATATATATGGTTTTTTGCCGTCGTAAACCCCATACCCTCAAATTTTTTCAGAATTTCAGACGGCTGTCTTGTCGCGTTATTCGTCAGAAATAAATAGGGTATACCTGCCTTATTTAAACGATCGATAAAGTTCACGGCTCCCTCAATAACTTTATCACCATTAAACATTGTACCATCGAGATCTATTAAGTACCCTTTATACATCTGTATCACTGCTGAAAGCTGTGACTGCTTGCGGGTCGTTTTTATAAAAGTGCTCAATACTCGCCTTAAAGTTTTTATAGGCGCTGATATTCTCTTTGAAATCTGCGCGCATTGCGGCATGATCTACCGACTGGTAATTTCTCGTCAGCTCTTTTCTCCACTTCAGTGTATTCTTAAACTTCTCAGCATCTTCAGGTCCTATAACTTTTTCCTGAGCCAGAATATCAAGCACATCCTGATAGTTCCCAGGATCTCTTAATATAAATGCATCGATAATCATATTGCCGACGTCAACTGTCGCTTCGATCAGCATATGACATGCTCTCTCAAGTGCCAATTTGTTATCAGTATCAATCGTTTCTGCCAGACCTTCAATGTAGTCGAGACGTTTGTTTAAAAGCTTTTTATCCACAAAATACATTTCTACACCTCATCATAATTATTCTCTCTTATCATATCATACAAAAAAGAAGCCGGGTTTTACGACCCGGCCTCTTCCTTAATTTCTTCACCAGACTCTTCAGCCTGTTCTTTTAGTTCCTGTTTTGAAACTTTTCTTAATATAAAATAAGCACAGCCGAAGTTGCAGTATTCATTCAAGTACTCTTCGATGGCATTGACACGTTTGTCCGGTTCCACTTTACGTTTTGAATTTTTATAAAAACCGGCAAGTCTTAATTTTTCATAACCGACATCACCGACAATATAATCGTACTTATTCAATAGCTCGCTGTATTTTTCGATAAAAACTTCTTCATCAAATGCATCGCGGTAATTCTCCACGAGTTCAAAGTTCATATGATCAATAGTAATCATAGACGCACACCCTTTAATCAAACTGATACATTTATGATATCACAGTTTTTACCATTATGCGTTTTGTTTAGCTACCGGGCGGTAGATAAATTTAGCAATAATATAAACTGCAAGCAGTCCAATTATAACGCTCAGCAAACCAAAGTATACGTTAGCTGTATATCCGAGCACAACAAAGCCGAGCAGTCCGATTAAAGCTGAAGTTAAAGCATACGGCAACTGCGTCATAACGTGGACAATGTGATCGCTGCCGGAACCGGTAGAAGACAGAATTGTCGAATCGGAAATCGGTGAACAGTGGTCTCCAAATACACCGCCTGCAAGTACAGCTGCGATTGACGGGAGGAGTAATTCCGTTGCACCAAGTGCAATAATAATTTCTCCAGCAACAGGAATCAGTATGCCGTAAGAACCCCAACTTGTACCTGTAGCAAGTGCCATAAAGCAAGCAACAATAAATACTACTGCCGGCAGCAGCGCTACTGGAAGGCTTGAGTTTTCCACCATTGAACCAAGAACGCCGCCGGTGCCGAGTTCACTGATTAACCCGCCGATCATCCAGGCAAAAGTCAGTATAAGCATGGCCGGAAACATCGCTAAAAATCCTGTTTTAATACCGAGCCAGACATGTCTCTTGCTGAATTCATTATCATTTCTCGTATGTCTGAAGTAATAGAACAGTGCCAGCACGAGACCGATAATGCCTCCTGTAAGCAGTGAATGTGTCACGAGGGTACTTTCCAGCACAGGCATCAGACTCCAGGTCCCTGCTTCCATCGCACCGGTCACATACATCGCTCCGATTACTCCGACAGCAAGTCCTGCAATCGGAATAATTAAGGCGCTGGCACCTGCACCATCATGCACAGGCAGGTCTTCATCCTGTTCTGCAAATTCAGGCACTTTATCACGTAATATTCCTTCGTTAATCGCCAGGTTCTCCTGTTTCCTCATCGGACCGATATCCAGTTTAAAAGAAATAACGATAAACATCATAACAAGTGCCGAGATAACATAAAAGTTCATTGGAATCATATACATAAAACTCTGAAAGGGTGATATATGTGTCATTCCAGCGCCGATTAGTACAGGTGCTGTCATTCCCATAATACCTGCACCCCAGCTCGATACCGGTGACATAACGGCTACCGGTGATGCTGTCGTATCGACGAAATAAGCAAGTTTTGCCCGCGAAATATTATATTTATCAGTAATCGGCTTAGCAACCTGTCCGACAATTAAAGCACTGAAGTAATCATCGATAAACACTATAATTCCAAGCACTGCAGTCATAAAACCTGCACCGCGGCGCGTTTTAACTTTTGTCAGCGCCCAATTCGTAAACGCTCGCGCGCCGCCTGACATATTCATAAATGCTGTCATAATTCCGAGCAGTGTTAAAAATATTAATATGTAGGCATTCCATGTGTTCAGTCCGCCGTCTTCAATAAATATGCCGAGAAACGAATCGAACAGCAATTTAAAAAATTCTCCAAAGTGCCCATTCGCAATAACGAAGGCTGATGTAATAATTCCCGCACCGAGACTGATGCCTACTCTTCTCGTTATTACTACGAGTATGAGTGTAATTAATGGCGGGATCAGCGGCATATATTCCCAATTTAAAAATGACTCCATTTTTCTTCCTCCTAAATTTTTTCAATAAAAAAAATCATAAATACGCTGACAGTGCACGCATTTATGATTTATCTATTAAATGTAGCGCATCATGTAACTGACAGTGTCCAGCCTGTTAAACTGAACCCCAGAACAAATACCTGCCAGTATCATCCTTCGGCTCTTGTCCCTTTCAAGTATCCTTAAACGCATGCCTGCTGAAATACTTTACTGTTGAAAAGAGCAACCTCTACTTTATTTATTTGATTACTTAACATTATAGCATATCCCGGCTTTAAAAGACTATAAACATTCTATATAATTTTTTACGAGATCGCGCAGCAGGTCCGGCATAATATACTCTTTTTTCGAATATCTGAACTGCGGGAAAATCCTGCCGAAAGTGTACATATCAAGCGTTCCAAGCTTATATTTTTTCTTCTCATCGATGAGTTCGTTATCGATATAATACTCGCGTTCCGATTGGATATACTGGATATTATGCGTTACAAAACAGCCGAAAATGTCTCCTCTGAAGCCGAGACCGCGCACGATTTCATCTTTATACTCCTGACGGTTCGCCTGGGTAAATATTTCTTTCATCTCGCGTCCAGTCAACTCTATTTGTACAGCATTAATGGCGTGCGGCAGCACTTTATGCAAGTCATATTCAGTCAGTGCTCCCCCTTCAAACGGACTCGCAATAAGTCCCGTATGAATGAGCCCTGCATCACTGGCCGTAAAATCTTTAAGTATATACGCAAGGAGCGAGCTGAAGCGTCCAGCCGAATAAAGTCGCCGGTCTATCGGCAGTGCTGCTTCTTTAATGACTGTATTTTTTAATTTGGCTTTGCCTATATCATAATAATCGTTTTCGACCTGGGATAAGATATCTGATTCAATCAGCGCAGCTTTTTTCGCGGTAAGCCTGCCATTTTCAAAAGTGAGAGTGACTTCCCCGATATATTCACCGTATCTGCCGGCTGCTGCAAGCAGCACACCATTAACGCGCTCTCCTTTTTCAAAATGGTGATGCGTATGGGATGATAAAATTAAATCAATTTCAGGAAATCTATTAGCCAGAGTCTCGTCGTCATACATACCGAGATGGCTCATCATAACAATAACGTCCACCTTTGGTTCGAGTTCCCTTAAATATTTTTCTATCCAGTCAAAAGCATCTGCCACTTCCCAATCCAGTGCCAGATAAAATGGAGTAAACTCAACTGTTGCTGCAATGAATCCGATTTTTATCCCGCCGGTTTCCTTTATAGTATACGGTTTAAAATAAGGCTGTTTACTTCCTACTTCACGCAGATTGGCACAGATGACATCGAACTCTGCATCATCGTATAAATGCTTCAGCTGCTCTTTGGTCAGCGTGATTCCTTCATTATTCCCGAGTGTCGCTACGTCGCACGTTGCATTATTCAACAATTCGATATTGCCCTTTCCGAGCGTCGCTTCTGTATAAGGATGTGAACGGTCAACATGGTCGCCGATATCGACATAAAACATATTATTTCTGTACTGTCGTCTTTTATTTTTTATGAAGCTCGTAAACTTCATATAATTATGTAATGCACTGTGTATATCATTAGTATGATAAATTTTCACTTCCATACGAGCACTCCTTAAAGAATTGTTTGTAAAATCAAGTATGCACCGAGTATAAACAGGACGGTCCGGAGCAGTACTACTAAACCGTCCGAATTGAACCGCTGATTAATTTTAACTCCGGCAGTCGCTCCGATGATAGCAGCAGGCACGAGCATCAGTATATACGTATAAACGACGTTATTCTGGAGCACGTGGCCGAAAGCCGATGATACACCTGAGAAAAATACCATCATCATGCTCGTGCCGATGGCAATTGTCGGCGGCATTCTGAAAACCATCAGCATGAGCGGGGTCATCAGAACCCCGCCTCCTATACCGAACAGACCCGTTATAAATCCGACGAAAAAAGTTATCGTAATTGCAAGATAAGGCGGAAATCCGTAATGGTAAATGTTACCCATATTATCACGGTGAGGTTTTAAGTACTTAGGATTCTGGAATACTTTCATCGGTTTAATTTTCTTTCTGACAACGAGAAGTATACTGATAAAAATTAGAAATATACCGAAATACAGATTAAAGCTGTCAACTGTAAATAAACTGCTGGCATAAGATCCCGCGAGCGCCCCCGGCATCAGTCCAATCAGAAATAAAATGCCGTTCTCTCTGTCCACCTGCTTATTGCGCGCATATGAAATCATCGCACTCATGCCCGTGAATATCAGCAGCATACTCGATGTCCCGACAGCAGTCTGGGGTGTTATTGCCGGCAGCAGGCCGAGCTCAAGACCAAAAAACATCAGGGCCGGAACAACAATAACACCCCCGCCGATACCGACGAGCGAGCCCAGTATTGAAGAAAGCAGACCTATCAGTATAAGAACGATAAATTCCATGACTCCAGCCCCTTAGAATAATTTCAGCTGCTTCGGTGCAAGCCCGCTGTACTCTATACCCAGCATGCTGATCAGCTGTTTTGCGTTGCCGGCCGCATGCCCTCCTGAGTTATTATTAAAAACGATATAAATATCCTTTGTTTTATGCTGCAGTATATTAACCTGTTTTTGTAACCACTCCAGTTCCTGTCTGTTATAATCATATAAATAACGGACCTCCCGCCACTCTTCCGAAGTGCGGTTCTGCTGCGTCCAGCCGTGAACATTGCGGCCGTGCAGACGGATAAAGGCAGTATCATCTGTGATGCGGTTAACAAAAGGAACTGAACCGATTCCTGCCTGCGGCTCATCGCATATACTGTGAATTACTTCGCTGTCGTGCAGAAATTCCAGTGTATCTTCCTTATATTCATCACTGAACCATGTCTGGTTGCGGAACTCCACTGCGACTTTAAAAGGTTTCAGCAGGTCCGCCGCAAATTTTACATAACGGATATTTTTGCTGCTGCAGTCAAACCATGGCGGAAACTGAAGCAGAACAAATGCGAGTTTGTTTCTGTGAAACATAGGCATCAGCATTTCCCTGTACGCGGCAAAGACATCTTTAATAGAATCATAGTGATCTCTGTAATCGCTGTGCCCCGTCATAAATTGGTGGGCTTTTACTGCGAATTTGAAAGTTTCCGGTGTCTGGTCGCACCATTTTTCTATCGTTGACTGCCGCTGTACTGCGTAGTATGTTGAATCAAGCTCAACGATTGGAAAATGTGAAGCATATGTAATTAACTTATCTTTTTTATTTGAAAGTTCGGTGTACAGCGAATCGTGGTCGCCCCACCCTGTCAGTCCTATATAAATCATTAAATCACCTTACTTCATTTTAGCACATTTACATTGGAGGATATTAGTCATGGAGATTATTCAGTTTGAAAATGTCAGCCATCAGGAAATACTCCGTAATATATCGGGTTTTTTCAGAGAAAATAAAATTACGACTTTTATCGGCCCGAGCGGTGCGGGCAAGACTACCTGCCTGAAACATATTAACGGTTTACTCTCTCCTGATTCCGGAAGTGTATTCTACCGCGGTGAAGATATTAAAAATATAGATATTACCGGTCTTAGAAAAAGAGCCGGCATGGCATTTCAAAGCGCACCGATGTTCGCAGGCACCGTATACGATAATTTAAATCTGCCGCTTCAAATATTTAATGACAAGCTGAGTCAGGAACGTGCGGCAAATCTTCTCAGCATGGTAGAACTTAGTGAAGATTTTTTATACCGTAAAATAAACACCTTATCCGGAGGAGAGAAAAGCCGTATTTCATTAGCCCGGACCTTTGTCTCCCGTCCGGAAGTACTGCTGCTTGATGAAATTACATCAAACCTTGATTACACACTCGTCAGAGAGATTGAACGGCTCGTAATGAAGCTGCAGCAGGAACACGGATTGACTGTTATTTGGGTAACACATGACCTTGCCCAGGCTGAACGCGTCAGTGATGATATCTGGTTCTTAAACAGGGGCGAACTGCTGCTCCAGGGGCCGATAGAAAGTTTATATAAGACAAATAATACTTTTATACAGCAATTTTTAAAGGGGGAACGGTGATGGGTTTTCAGGAACTTCTCCTGTCCGGCGTCTTTGTTATCATCCCTCTCGCTATTGCAGTCGTACTGAAACTGGGGCTTACGAAAGATATCGTCATAGCTTCAGTACGTTCAATTGTTCAGCTGCTCATTGTCGGTGTGATACTCACCTTCGTCTTTGACAGTGACAGCAGTATTTATATGATATTAATGATTCTCGTGATGATTGGTGCCGCCAGTCAGAATGTAATTAAAAAAGGCACGCTTATTCCCGGCATAAAATGGATTATTATTTTAACGCTGACAGCTGTCGAAGCTGTTTCAATGAGCATTATGCTGCTGTTCGGTATTCTCGATTTTGAACCCGAACAGATTATTCCAATCAGCGGCATGATTATCGGTAACTGCATGGTGCTGTCGTTATTGTTCGTCAGTAAGTTTACCGATGAACTTGAGAACAGTGAAGAAATGATAGAGCTTATTTTATCCTTCGGCGGCCAGCCGAAAGACGCGGTTTCCCGCAGTTTAAAATCAGCGATTCAAACGAGTATGATACCGACGATAGAATCACAGAAAACAATCGGGCTCGTACAGCTGCCGGGTATGATGAGCGGACTGATTATTGGGGGCGCTCCGCCGATGGAAGCCGTCATATATCAACTGCTCATATTATTTTTAATACTTACTAACGCAACTGCAGCTTCTGTAATGGTCGGGTTTTTATCTTATCCGAAATTGTTTAACAGCCGGATGCAGTATTTGGGTTTGAAAAATGAATAAAAGGCGGGACTGCTATGAGAAATTCTCTGCATGTTAAAGGTTTAATTTTTGTTATTATCGGCGCCTCGCTGTGGGGAATCGGAGGCACGGCATCCGATTATATATTTACCACGACACCGGTCGATGTCAACTGGTACGTCACAGCAAGACTGACAGTCAGCGGTCTTATCTTATTATCTATATACACTTTATTTTTCCGCCGGAAACATCGGACTGTATGGAATAAACACACGGTGCTGATGTTTGCCGTTTATTCTATCTTCGGCATGACGATGGTTCAGTATACATTTATGGCGGCAATCGGCTTCGGCAATGCTGCGGTTGCAACTGTTCTGCAGTGTACCGGTCCAATTTATATTATCCTGTACGCGGTAATGAAAAAATACAGACCGTGGACAAAAACCGAAGCACTTATAATTATCTCGATGCTGGCGGGTGTTATTTTAATTGCCACAAACGGCAATTTGACGAACCTCGCTGTATCACCAGCTGCACTACTTTTCGGACTTGCATCAGGGATCGCTCTAGCCTATTATACCCTGCATGCACCGGTGCTGCTGCAGGTGATTCATCCCCTGCAGCTCGTCGGCGGCTCGATGCTCGCTGGCGGTATTATTATGAACTTCATTCATCCGATATGGGTATTTGATTTCTCATTTGACTGGTCGGCAATGCAGATCATTATACTGGTTCTGTCCATACTGCTCGGGACAACACTCGCCTTCTATTTGTATATCACGAGCATGAAATACATCAGTTCAACGGAAGCGGGAATATTAGGACTCCTTGAGCCTGTATCTGCAGTACTGACATCTGTAGTGCTGTTAAATGTCGGACTTGGCGTATATCAGACAGCGGGTATTATTCTTATTCTTGGAGTAGGCGTGTTTATCAGTACGAGAAAAAAGGAAACACAGGAAACTTCGTAATTTATACAGTTTTTCTACACATAAAAACTCCTCTAAAGTAAACTTCTTTAGAGGAGTTTTAATCTTATTTTACAGTTAACGTTGCTTTTAAATCTTTTTCTACAGCATCCCACAATTCTGGTGATGTCTTGAACTTTTCTTTCATTTCTGTGATTGCAGATTTAAATGCTGCATCGTATTCTTCCGTGCCTTTTTCCGGCATATCTTTCATAATATCCTTTTGAATAACTGTCGTCATCGGTGCACGCGGTCCCCATACTGCTGCTTCTTTTTCTTCTTTGTTAATCGCAATGACTTTTGGAATTACTTTATTGCCGTTAGTTAAGTAACCGTTCATCAGTTCTTCGTTATCGTCACGCAGTGCCACTTTCACATCAATGCCAGCTTCTTCTGCGAGCTTAAACAGAATTGGAAGGTTAAGCATGCAGTGACCGCACCATGGTTCAGCGATAACGAGCAGCTTCATCTCACTATTCTTGAAGTTCTCAAATTCATTATCTTTCGTTATGTCATGTTCGTTATAAATTTTATCGAATCCGTCTTTTAAATCTGTGAGCTTTTCACGATACTCATCCGGTGTTAAAGCATTGTCATAAAATACCTGTAAATTATCCATTTATCTCCCTGCCTTTATAAGTTGTTATTCTTATTATAAGACTTGAAAGTTAAATGATACAAATATTAATGCACGCGTTTATATTTCCGGACATCTTCTTCTTTTAAATT